>Ga0163144_10014314_pt1 | contig 16479 bp, 11 predicted proteins | sample OliLak19BULKMAT1_FD_123175 | JGI IMG/M metagenome (GOLD analysis project Ga0163144, IMG submission 123175) | Freshwater microbial mat bacterial communities from Lake Vanda, McMurdo Dry Valleys, Antarctica - Oligotrophic Lake LV.19.BULKMAT1 | ecosystem: Environmental > Aquatic > Freshwater >... | reverse complement strand
GATCTCGATCGTCTGTCGCTTGAACCCGAGACCGAACGCCACCTCCGCCGCGCCCGCCGCGAAGTCGCCCGCAAACGCGAACGGCAAAAAAAACTCCGTCCACGCGCTGGGTATCGAATGCGTGCTCTCGATGCTCTTGTCATACTCCGGCGACGCCTTCTGCACCACGAGCCGCGCGAACGCCGCGCCCGATTCGTCGCTCGTCGCCACCGCGCGCGCCACGAAGCGCAGCAACGCCACGTCGCCCCGCGCAACCGCTCGCGTCACCGGCGCCTTGAACTCGATCGCCCACGCGGGCGAGGAATCGACGCGCGTCTCCAGCCGCCACGCCCGCGCGAAGCCGGGGGCCGCCACGTCGACCTGGGTCGCCGTGCCATTGTTGCTGGTGAGCCGCCACGCCGTCAGCGGCGTCGCGCCGATCAGCGGCTCACCGGCGGGATAACTCAACTGCGCGAAGCCGCGCGCGACCAGCAGACTCACCCCGCAAAGGAACCACCCCGTGAAATGGCGCAACAACATGCTCCCACCCAAACCCGCCCGCCCTCGTCGTTCAAGCCGCACCGGCGTCGAACCATAGCGCGCCGCACATTTCGTGTGGCGGTCGGGGCGACCGCCGCTACCCCTTTCCGGATGCAACTGACGAAGCACTGGGCCGGCCACCTCGACGATTACGCGATCGATCTCGCGTGGTCGCCCGATGGCACACGGCTCGCCGCCGCGAGCGCCGCCGGACCGGTCTCGATCTTCGCCGCCGCCGACGGCGCGAAGCAGCACGAACTCCCCGGCCACGAGAACGGCACGAACTGCCTCGCGTGGCAGCCGCCGGCCCTTCTCAAATCTCAAATTTCAGATTTCAAATCCACGCACCTCGCCACCGGCGGCCAGGATGGCGCGGTTAAATTCTGGGATGCCACCGCCGGCCAGCACACCACCACCGCCAAACTCGGCAGCGCGTGGGTCGAGCATCTCGTTTGGGTCGGAAGTAGCGCCGGCTTCCAGCCGGCCAGCCCGAAAGATGCCGGCTGGAAGCCGGCGTTACTCTTCGCCTCCGCCGGCCGCACTCTCGCCGCGCTCCACCCGGACGCCACCGTCGCGCACACGTTCAAGCCCGCACCAAAAACCGTCACCGCCCTCGCCGCGCAGCCCGCCGGCGGCAGCGTGGCGTGCGCGTATTTCGGCGGCGTCATTCTCTGGGACGCCGATGATTTCATCGCCCAGAAAGAATTCACCTACGGCAACGGCATTCAGGCCCTCGTCTGGTCGCCCGACAACAAGTGGCTCGTATCCGGAAATCAAGACCCGTCCGTGCATCTCTGGATTCCCGAGCAGGACATCGAGCTGCACATGAGCGGCTACGAGACAAAGGTGAAACATCTCTCCTACGATTACACCTCGCGCTGGCTCGCGACGAGCGGCGGTCGCGAAGCGTGCATCTGGGATTGCACCGGCGACGGCCCCGAAGGCCGCGAGCCCGCGATGCTGCCGCACGAGGCGCCGGTTTGCGCGGTCGCATTTCAAAACACGCATGGCCTCCTCGCCACCGCCAGCCAGGATGGCACCGTGCAACTCTGGAGTCCCGAGCGCGCCAAACCGCTGCGCGCCACGGTGAAGATGCCGAGCGCCGCGACGAAGATCGTTTGGTCGCCCGACGACTCACTCCTCGTGATCGGCTCCGAAAAAGGTGTCGTCTACGTGTTGAAGTGCGAGGCGTGATAGGCCTGTCCGGGCCTGAATTGCGCCCGACGCGGCGCCGTCATGCACTTCGCCATGAATTGGCGCTTGTGCGCTGGAACGGTCGCGCATGAACATTTTGGATGCGTCTCCCTCTCACGCGAGCCACCACCGCGTTTGCCTTCATCCTGACTTGCGTTTTCGGCCTCGCGGCGACGGCGCGCGCGCAACTCGCGCCGCCCGCGCAGAGCTATGTCGCCGCCATCGGCGCCGCGCCCCTCCGCGCTCCCGCGACCGCGGACTTCGCACCCGGCGCCGCCTTTACGCTCGAAGGCTGGTTCTTTCTCACGGGCAACACGCCCTTCGCCTGGCTCATGGGCAAAGGCCTCGCCACCTCGGGCACCGACCCGTTTCTAGCCTTCGGCCTGCTGCTCAATAACGACGGCACCCGCGTGCGCTTCTCCGCCTCGACCGGTGCTCCCGGCAGCGGCCGGGACGTCACCGCCCCGGCGGCTTTTCCCTTGCGCACGTGGACGCACGTGGCCGCCGTCATGGACGGCACCGCCATGCGCCTCCTGGTTAACGGCACCGTCGTCGCCAGCGGCACCACCACCGGGGCGCCGCCTGTCACGCCGGCGATCGCACTCGGCGTCGGCGTCGCGTATCAGGCAAATGGTAACACCAACTTCCCGTCGTTTCCCGGCTACGCCCGCCAGGTGCGCGTCTGGAATGTCGCCCGCACCGCCGCGCAAATCGCCGCGGGCGCGAGCGTGGAACTTCCCGCCGAGCGCACCGGCCTCGTCGCCGCGTGGCCCCTCGACGAATCGTCCGGCGCCACCGCCCGCGACCTCAGCGGAGCCAGTCGCGCCCTCACCGCTCCGGCTGGCGCGATCGCCGCCACGCGCCTCGCCGTCCTCACGGCCGGACCCTTTTTCACCACGACCACCACCACCGCCGTCCGCGACGATTCCCTCCGCTCGATCAGCGACGGCCACGTGATCGACTTCGACTCGGACGGCGACCTCGACCTCGTCGTTGTCCAGGTAGTCTCGCCGCCCACGGTGCCGGAAACGCGCGCGCGCCTCCGCGCCTTCCGTAACAGCAATGGCACGTTCGTGGACGTCACCGACGCCGTCCTCGGCAACGTCACCATGGTCCACCCCCGTCACGCCCACGTCGCCGATTTCAACCGCGATGGCCGCGTCGACCTCCTCATCGTCGGTCACGGCACCGACACTCCTCCCTTCCCCGGCGAACAAACCAAGCTCCTGATTCAGACGGCCGATGGCCGCCTCGCCGACGAATCCAGCACTCGCCTCCCGCAGCACGGGAGCTTCACCCACAATGTCGCCGCCGGCGATATCGATGGCGACGGCGACCTCGATATCTACATGGCCAACGTCAACGGCGGCGACTCCGGTCCCCGCTTTTATCTCAACAACGGCTCCGGCATCTTCACCGAAGCCACCGATCGCCTGCCCGCCGACATCGCGAACCGCACCACGGGTCGCAATTACACCGCCAGCCTCCTCCTCGACATCAACGCCGACGGCCGCCTGGACCTCGTGCTCGGCCCGGGCGACACCGGCCCCAACGAAGTGCTCATGAACGACGGCGCCGGGCGATTCACGCGCGACAACCGTTTCGTTCTTCCGCCCAAGATTCTCGGAAACCGCTCCACGACGGTCACGATCGATACCGCCGACTTCAATGGCGACGGCGCGCCCGATCTTCTCCTCGGCACCACCGGCGGCACGGAACTCCTCCCCGACGGGCGCACCATCGACGGCTACGGCATTCCCGGCCTCCAACTCCTCCTCAACCGCGGCGACGGCACCTTCTACGACGCCACCGAGGGCGCCGGCTTCACCTGGTCCGCGAGCGAACGCTGGGTGATCTGGACGCGTATCGCTGATGTGGATGCAGACGGCCGCCCCGACTTACTGGCGATGGTCGCCTCCACGAACTACTCCGGCCAACTCCACCGCCTGTTCCTGAATCGCGGCGCGGGTCGCTTCGTCGATGCGACCGAGGCCTACACCCCCTCGCAGAATTTCAACAGCGTCTTCCAACTCGGCGACTTCGACCGCGATGGCCGCATCGACATCCTCAGCGCCAACACCGCTGGGGTCGCCGTTGCGCGCCAGGTAAAGACCCTCGACCGCGCCCTCTTTCAAACCACGGCCGACGACGACGGCCGCCTCGCCAATCTCTCCGTCCGCACCCAAGCCGGCACTGGCGACCAGACGCTCATCACCGGCTTCTCGCTCAGCGGCGGCACGGCTGCGAAACAACTCCTCGTCCGCGCCATCGGACCCACGCTTTCCATCTTCGGCGTCGGCGGCACGCTTGTCGATCCGCTCATTGAAATCGCCCCGCTCAGCGCCCCGACGATCGCCGCCAACGACAACTGGGGCGGCACCGCCGCGTTGAAGGCCGCCTTCACCGCGGTCGGCGCGTTTGCGCTCACGCCCGACACGAGCCGCGACGCCGCGCTCCTGTTCTCGCCCACGCCTGGCTCCTACACCGCCAAGGTCACCGGTGCCCCTTCGGCAGGCTCAGGGCCGGCCGGCACCGGCGTCGCCCTCGTCGAGGTCTACGATGCCGGCACCGGCAACACCCCGCGCCTCACCAACGTCTCCGCCCGCACCCAGGTCGGCACCGGCGGCGACGTGCTGATCGTCGGCTTCGTCGTCAGCGGCAACGTGCCGAAGAAACTCCTCCTCCGCGGCGTCGGCGGCACGCTGATCGCCTTCGGCGTTTCGGGTGCGCTCGCCGATCCCGTGCTCGAAGTCCGCCCGCTCGGTTCCGAGAATATTGTCGCGCTCAACGACGACTGGCGCGGCACGCAGGCCCTCAAGACCGCGTTTCTCTCCGTCGGCGCCTTCAATCTCTCCTCTGAGTTCAGCCGCGATTCCGCCCTCGCGATCGAGCTCCCGCCCGGCGCCTACACCGCGACCGTATCCGGAAAAAGCAATACGACCGGCGTCGCCCTCGTCGAAGTTTACGAGCTGCCGTAAGCAGGCTCCTCAAAGCAGACCGGGCGCGTTATCCCTCACGCGCCACTCAGGCTTCCCGATCGCCGCTACTCCCTCACGGTAACTCGTAAATCTCGACCAGACCCTCACCCGTCGAACCGCCGCCGCCGGAGACCTGCACCGTATAACTCTTCCCCGCCGCCAGCGTGACGATCGCCGCCGCGTCCTTGCTCCCAGCGGCAAACGCAAACGCTCCCACCGCGCCAAACGTCGGTGCGAGCCCCGCCTCCCAATCATCGTTCTCCACCACCTTTGTGCTCCCGTCGTAAACTTCCAGCTTCGGGTCCGCGAGGACGCCCGTCAGACCGAAGGCCGCCAGCGTCGGTCCCACGGCGCGGATCAGTAGCCGCTTGGTGCCCGAGCCCGCGACGTTGAAGCCAGCGATCAAAATATCCGCTCCGCTCCCGACGCGGTTGCGGGCCGACAAATTGATGAGCCGTTGCGAATTGCCCGGCAGCGTGTCGTAGGCTTCCACCAAAATTACTCCGCCCACGCCACCGTTAGCCTGCACGGTCGAAGCACCCTCCAGCTTGGCGATCATCGCCGCATCCTTGCTCCCCGCCGGGAACTGAAACGCGCCTAGTTCGGCAAACGCGGGCGCCAGCGCTCCGGCCCAGTCGTCGTTCTCCGCCGTCTTTACCCCGTCCTTGAACAACTGCAGCCGCGGGTCCGGCATCGTGCCCGTAAGCCCGAACACCGCCAGCGTCGGTCCGACCGCGCGGACCAGCACTGGCTTCGCCCCGCCCTGCGCCACCACGCCCACGATGATCGTCTGGCCCGCCGCGAGTGACGTGCGCACCGAAAGATTCGCCAGCCATGCCGCCGGTAACTTCGCCGGCTCCACCAGCTCGTCCGAAAACTGGATACGCTCGATGCTCTCCAGCGTGAGCCGCCCCTGCCGCCCGCTCACGTCGGTCACCGTGTAGCCACCATCCTGCGGTCTGATCTGGTAGGAACTTCGCGGCCCCGGCAGCGTAAGCGTGTCTGTCCGGTTCCCGCCCGACACCCGCGCGTTCGGCGCGAACGCGTCCAGCCCCCGCGCCCTTCCCTCGGCTAGATAGTGCGCCAGCCCGCTCGCGTGCCGCCCCGCCGTGACTGCCGCCGCGACCTCGGGATACTGCGTGAGATAAAAATACTCGGAGAAGCCCGGCGCGCCCTGCACCGCCGGATCGGTCCCGTTCGGGCCTGTCGAGAGCGGAGCATTCGCGCGGAAATCGAACCACGCGAGGCGCCCCACGTAGCCCTCCGGTCCGGTCGTATAGGTCGGCTGCCGCGCGATGTAGCCCAACCGGCGGTCGGGCAGCACGTAGTAGCCGACGATGTTGTCGAATTGGCTCAGGCGCGGATCGCCCGCGATTTGTCGCATTGCCAGCGTGTGCTCGCGGAACTCGTTCCACATCGCCTGCACAAATTTTCCCGTCCCTGTGTTGATCAGTATCCGGTTCGCCCACGTCTGCGCATTCGAGCTCCATGTCGTGCCGTCCGGATTCTGGCTCGCCTTGCCATAGGCATCGCTCGAAAGGATGTCCACAAACCCGTCCCCGTTGATATCCTGGTAGACCGGCTGATGGCCCCCGCTCGCCCCGAGAAAAAAATTGTGCAACGCCGTGTCGGTTACGTCAGTGAACTGCAAGTTCCCCTGGTTCAGCAGCACCTGGTAAACGCCAGCCTGCGTGCCCGCCTGCGCTTCCCACAACATCACACTCACCACGATGTCGGGTCGCCCGTCGTTGTTCACATCGACGATCTCCGCGTGGATGTTGTGGGACTTGTTTTTGAACTGCGTGCGAAACGCCGCATAGCTCCCGTCGCGGTCGAAGTAGGGCGGCGGCAGCGTGCGCAGGTCACCCCGGCCGACACCGCCAGTCAGCTCGACGTTGGTCAGGATGAAGTTTTCGTTTCGGGCCCAAGTGTTCAGGGATTGGAAGGCATCGACGATTACGAACTCGGGTTTGCCGTCGCCGTTCAAATCGCCCATGGCGCACGCTGAGCCGCTGCCGAGCAGGATGGTGCGGTTCTGGGCGTTGCGCGTGAGAAACGGATACGCCGAAAAACCACCCGCCTTGTCGTTCAGGTAGAGCGTCAGAAAACCCCAGCGACCGTCCGGCGGGATGCCGTCCACCGTCGTGGAATTGATCTGGCTCGCGAAGAAATTGTCCTCGGTGCGATACGAGGAACTCAGCACGTCGAGGAACCCGTCGCCGTTAAAGTCACCCACGTTGGAGTTGTGCCCCTCCAGTTTCGGACCCGAGATCGCGAGCCGCGCAAACGTCCCGTCGGCGTTCTGCAGAAACCGCTCCGAACGCGTGGGGAGCGCCGGACTCTCATTGTGCCCCATATAGAAAAAGTCATTCCGTCCGTCGCGATTCAGGTCCACAATCCGCGGCGTGGAGGTGCCGGCCACCGCGGTCGTGCCCAGCACTCGTTGTGGATCGAGGGCCACCGCGCCGGTCGCGTTCGTGGAAAACAAAAATACCGGCGCGGCGGGCGCCTCGCCCACGGCATCGAAGCCGCGATACGTCCACCCCGTGAACAACACCTCCGGATAACCGTCATTCGTCAGATCTCCCGCCGCCGAATAAAAGATCGTGGTCGGCGGCGCGCCGATCGTCCCGAGATGCGTTCCCTTGAATGCGGTCGCTGGAATGTTCACCGAACGAGGCAGCGGATTGAGCGTCCGCTGCACAATGGGCAGGCCCTGCGCCCCCAACGGTGCCGCCGCCAACACCGCCCCGAGCGAGAGAGAGAGCCGCGCGAGAAGGGTCCCGAGCTGCCGGCATGAAGTGACCTCGATAGCAGGGGATCGGTGGATTCGCATGGGTTCGAAGCGGCTAGAAAATATAGACCTCCAATCGTTAGCAACCTCATCATCCGCAGAGCGAGAATTTCGGTTGTTACGGCGAATCCCGTGCGTGTCCGCCCGCATCTCCCCGCCACCTTACGTTCCCTGCTTTCCCGCTTTCCACATTCCCCTGACTTGGTTTGTCCGCGTCTTTTTTCCCGATCAGAAATCCAAACCGAACAGCAGTTTCAACCGATCGTAGTCCTGCGAAGTGCCATCGGGGTTGTTGCGCCGAATCTCATGCCGCAGCGAGGTGCTCAGCGTTTCGGTGAGCTTCTTGTTCACCTCGAAACGATTTTCCCAGCCATCCTTCCGCTGCCGCACCGGATACCACACGCCACGTTGCGAGATCGTGATCCGCCACGGCAGCGCCAGCTCGGCCTCCTCGAACGCCGACACCAGGCCGCGGGACGTGTGCTCCGCGCCGGGCGCCGTGTTCCAGGTGTCGAACAAGTTTTGCGAGACACCCACGCGCAACTTGCGGCTGGGCTTGGTCAGCACGTGGTAACCCACGCCGAGTTCCTGCTGCAAGAGCACGTAGTCGTTCGGCAGCCCGCGGAACCGGCTCGCGCGGTTCCATTCACCCGCCGGCCGGTAGTGGGCAAAGAGTTGCTTGTTGAACTCGTGGCGCCACTGCCCCGTGAGTTTCACGATGTCCGTGGTCGCGACATCGTTCGTCTCGCTGAAGTCGTAGCGGGCGTTGAGCTGCACTTCGTCGGTCTTCCATTTGCGGGCGAGATGAGCTTCGGAGGAACTGTTGTTCCGATCGGCCACATCCGAGACCACCTCGGTGGAGAACGAGAGCCGTCCATGCCACGGGCCGAAATAATTCCGCACCTTGGCCGTCAGCACCGCCGGTGAAAAGCGATCCCAGATCGTCATCCGTTCCTCCTCGTCCTTCTCCGCCGCCGCGACCGCCGCCTTCTTCTCCGCCGGGTTGGCGGGTGGCGCCGCAGGTTTCGCCGCCGCCGGCGGCTGTATCCCCTGCGCCACGACGGGCACGACCTTGGGGGCAACCACGGCGGCCTTCTCCGCCCGGATGACCACCGCATCCGCCGCGGGCACCCGCACCTCGCCGAAGCGATCCGTTTTGAAAACGATCTCTGCCGCACTCTGGCTCAGCAGCGTGCCCTGCACGCGATCACCGTCCTTGTAGACGAGCGTGTCGCGCGGGTTCGGCGTGGTCTGCGCGCTCCCGCCGGGCACCACCACCGCCATTGCCACCACCAGCCATATCACCCAACCGCATCTTCCCGCGCCGCGTCTGTTGATCATCGCGCCTTTCGACGCACGAGACGTGCCCGTGTTTCAATTTTTTTCGGCGGTTATCCGCATCCAGTAGCTGCGCGTCCGGCGCCAGAAGAATCCTGTGCGGGTCGCTGGCCGCTGAAACCCGCCAGACCCCGCCAGGCTGGCGCGTCTCCCGAGCGCTCGAACCCGCGCGCATTCGCCACCGCGCCAAAATACTGCTTTTGAATCCGCGCGCGTCGCTTAACGTCCCAGCCACATCTCCACCATGAAATCCAAACTCCTCCTCGCGCTTCTCGTCACGCTCACACCGCTCGGCTCTCTCGCCGCCGACAAACCCGCCGCCGAAACCAAGTCCGCCGACGCCATCAAACGCCACCCGCTGAAAGGCATCGTCACCGGCATCCTCGCGGAAAAATCCTCGCTGCTCGTCAAACACGAGGCCATCCCCGGCGTGATGGGCGCCATGACGATGGCGTTCAAGGTCGACGCCGCCACGCTGAAGGCCGCGAAGGAAGGTCAGGCCATCACGGGGATGATGTCGCGCCAAGGGAACGCGTGGGTGCTGGAAAACGTCAAAGTCGTCGGGGAAAAGAAGAGTTGAGCACCCCGCCCGAGCCCCGATTCGTCCCTTCTACGTTGCGCGTCGCGTCAGGCCGAACCTCTTCGTCATCGCCGGCCCCAACGGTGCGGGCAAAACGACCTACGTGCGCCGCTTCCTCCCGCAGGAGATGCGCTGCCGCGAGTTCGTCAACGCCGACCTCATCGCCGCCGGCCTCTCGCCTTTCAACGCCACCGATGCCGAGTTCGAAGCAGGACGCATCATGCTCAAACGCCTCCGCACACTCGCGGCCGAGCGAAAAGATTTTTCCTTCGAGACCACGCTCTCTGGCTACGGCTACGTGCCGTTCCTCGCCGATCTCCATGCCGCCGGCTATCGCATCCGCCTCGATTTCCTCTGGATTCCCGACCTCGCCCTCACCCGCAGCCGCGTCCGCCAACGCGTGATCAAAGGCGGACACGACATCCCGGACGATGTGCAACTCCGCCGTTTTCACCTCGGCATCCGCCATCTCGCGAAACACTACCGTCCCCTCGTCGACTACTTCCGTCTCTACGACAACACCGGGCCAAACCCTCACCTCGTCGCCGAAGAACTCAACGGCCAACTCTCCGTCCTCGACCCCGCCCGCCTTGCCTTCATCGCGCAGTCCGCCAACGTCCGCTTCATGCCCGATACCCCGCCGTCGACCGTCGAAGAAACGCCCGTCTTCACGCCCGCCGAGGAAACCCGCCGCTCGCTCCGCGCCATGCGCAAGGCCTTCGCCGATGTCGTTCTCGAAAACAAAGCCTGGGGCCTCCCCGTCATCCAGTGGCGCGAGGGCCTCGGCGTGGTCGAGGTTCCGCCTGAGCAGCTCGAGCCGCTCGCGCGCCGCATCCTCGAAGTCGACGGCGATCCGCTGCCGGAGGCCGAGGAGCGCGCCTTGCTCGCGCATCTGAAGATTTGAGCGCAGCCACACCCCGCCGCGCCACCGTGCAGTCGAAAGCGTGGAGACTGGTCGCGGCGCTGCTGGTCACGCTGCTCCCGCCCGCCGTGCGGGCGCAGGAAAAGGCCGCGATCGCCGCCGCGGCCAATCTCATCCCCGTCCTCGACGCGCTCCACGCCGAGTTCAGGCGCGCGGCGCCCAGCGTGACCCTGACCGTTGCCACCGGCGCATCCGGCAGCCTCTTCGCCCAGATCCAGCACGGCGCACCTTTCGACGTCCTCCTCTCCGCCGACACGGAATATCCCCAACAACTCATCGCGGCGAAACTCGCCGGCGCCGCAACCCTGCGCATCTTCGCCACCGGCCGGCTCGTGCTGTGGACCACGCGCGCGGACCTCGATCTCACCGATTTCGCCGCTGCGCTGCGCTCGCCTCGCGTGAACAAAATCGCGCTGGCCCAGCCAAAAACCGCGCCCTACGGCCGCGCGGCCGAGGGCGTCCTGCAGCAACTCGGCGCCTGGCACGCCGTCCAGCCACGACTCGTTTTCGGCGAAAGCATTTCACAAACCGCGCAGTTTGTGGAAACGGGGAGCGCCGACCTCGGTTTCGTCGCGCTTTCCCTCGTGCTATCGCCGGCCCTGCAGCGGAAGGGCCGCTGGATCGCGTTCGCCGCGTCCCAGCATCCCGGTGTGTCGCTCGATCACGCCGCCGTTCTCACCAACCGGGGCGCGGGAAACCCGGCCGCGAAGCGTTATCTCGATTTCCTGGCGAGCGCACCGGCCCAGAAAATCCTCCGCGATTTCGGCTACGGCGTGCCGTAAAGATTGATTGTCGCTTATCGGTGATCGCTCATTGGGCGATTGCAGACCGGTTCGGAAATGCGCCAATAAGCGATAGGCCAAAACCGCTAAGCGATTTCACTCCCCCTTGCCCGATCCCGTATCCACTTTCCTCGGTCTGCCGCCGCCCCTCTGGCAATCGCTGTGGCTGACTCTGCGCCTGGCCGCGATCACCACCCTCGTCCTCGGCCTGCTCGGCCTGCCGCTCGCGCACTGGCTCAACATCACCCGCTGGCGGCTCGCCCCCGCGATCGAGACGCTCGTCGCCCTCCCGATCGTCCTGCCGCCGACGGTCATCGGCTTCTATCTGCTCGTCGCCTTTTCGCCGAATCACCCCCCCGGAAGCTGGTGGCGCGACACCATGGGCGCACCGCTCGCGTTCTCGTTCACCGGCCTCGTCATCGCCTCGGTCTTCTACTCGCTGCCCTTCGCCGTGCAGCCGTTTCAAGCCGCGCTGCGCGCCGTCCCGCGCGAGCTGCTCGACGCCGGCACCGCACTCGGCGCGACGCCCGCGCGCGTCTTCCTGCGGTTGCACGCCCCGCTCGCATGGCGCGGGATCGCGGCCGGCCTCACGCTGGGGTTCGCGCACACGCTCGGCGAATTCGGCGTCGTGCTCATGATCGGTGGCTCGATTCCCGGCGTGACGAAGGTCGCGAGCATCGCGCTCTACGACGAAGTGCAGGCCCTCGCGTATCCACAAGCCCATGCCTTCGCCGCCACGCTCCTCGTGCTCTCGTTCGCGCTCCTGTTCGCGGTCACGCTCTTGCAGCGGCGCCGCACCTGAATCATTTCTCTCCCGCATGAATCCGCTCGTCGGCCTCGCCTGCCTCCTCCTCTCGCTCCCGCTCGCCCGCGGCGCCGACGGGCCCGTCATCAGCGTCGCAGAAATCCCCGCGCCCACCCAGGCCGCCGGCGCGAGCGGTCCTTCGCTCACGATGAGCCCGGACGGCGTCGCGTGGCTCACGTGGCTCGAAAAAACCGGCGCGACCACCACGCTGCGTTTCTCCACCTTCGATCCTGCGGCGAAGGCCTGGACCGCCCCGCGCCCGATCGCCGGCGGCCCGGACTGGTTCGTCAACTGGGCCGACTTCCCCGCGCTCACCGCCGGCCCCAACGGCCACGCGACCGCCGTGTGGTTCGTCAACAATCCCGCGCCCGCCGCGCCGGCCGCCACCGCGGGCCACGATCATCACGGCCCGGGCTACCGCGCCTTCCTCAGCCAGACGCGCGACGCCGGCCGCACCTGGAGCCCGCCCGCGCCGCTGACGCGCGAGAGCGACTCCGTCGAATTCGTCTCGCTCGCCACCCTCGCCGACGGCCGCGTGCTCGCCGCGTGGCTCGACGGCCGCGGCCGGCAGACCGGCGGCAAGGAGCAACAATTGTTCGCGCGCATCCTGGGTGCCCGCGATCCGGATACGCTCGTCGACGCCTCGGTCTGCGACTGCTGCCAGACCGCGCTCACGGCGTTTCCCGACGGCACGGCGCTGCTCTCGTATCGCGCGCGCCGCGCCGGCGAGCTGCGCGACATTCACGTGACGCGCTTCCGCGGCGCGGCCTGGGACGAGCCGCGATCGCTCAACAGCGACGACTGGCGGATCGCCGGCTGCCCCGTCAACGGCCCGCAACTTGCCAGCGACGGTGGCCGTGTGGCCGCCGCGTGGTTCACCGCCGCCGACAGCGATCCGCGGGTGCTCGCGTCGTTTTCCTCCGATGCCGGCGGCCGTTTCCTGATGCCGCTGCGGCTCACCGAGAAGAAAGTGCTCGGGCGCGTCAGCACGCTGCTGCTCCACGACGGGGCGATCCTCGTGAGCTTCGTCGACGAGGAGGGCGCCCTGACGCTGCGGCGCGTCACGCCGGAGTTCGCCGCCGCCCAGACGGTGCGGCTCTCCCCGCCGGCCGCGGGACGAAGCAAGGGCTTTCCCCGTCTGGCCTTGTTGCGCGACTACGTGGGCGGCAAGGAGCCGGCGCAGCTCCTCGCGACCTTCACGCTCGAAGGCACGCCGGGCCTGAAAACCGTGCTCGTCACGGTGCCTGAAAGCGAATTGCTGGAGTTCGAGAAAAATTGCGACTGCGCCCCGACCGCCGAGCAACTGCAGGGCTTTCCCATCCGCGGTTCGATCCTATCAGTGGAGCACGCTGCGGGCACGCTGCGCGTAAACCATTACGAAGTGCCGGGCATCTTCGCGCAGGGCACCCGTGAATTCATCGTTTCAGCCGAGACCCTCGCCCGCGCCGGCGAGCCCGGTCGGCAGTTCCTCGGCCGCGTGGAAAAACGCCAGGGCGTGTGGTGGCTCTTCGATGTGCGCATGATCGCGTCCGCGCCGAAATGAACCCCCGGCGCACGGGGTGTAATTGTAAGTGAAGTCAGTGCCCCGGCCACCGCCGCCCCGTCCGGCCGCAACGGTTTGTCACTTATTAAGTGACAAACGAACCCGCCCCCGCTGGGACCGAACGATCGGTTTGTCACGTATTACGTGACAAACATCCGGAGTGGGTCGGCCGCACCGACGTGGCCTTGGTTGGGCAAGTGGCTTCACTTTCAGTTGCACCCCGGCGCACGAGAGCCGCCCGGAGAGTCGTCCGGGGCTGCTTGACGCCTGGGCCATAATCACGCCTCTTCCCCTCCACATGTCGCGCCGTTCCGTCACCCTCGCCCGTCCGCTTCGCCGCATTTTCGCGGCGGTCTGCGCGGCGTTGGTGCTGGCGCTGACGATTTTCGCGGCGAGCCCGGTCGCGCACGACTGGCTGCACGCGGTCGGGAAGAAGCACGCGTGCAACGAGCACCCGGCGCCGCCGCCGCCGCCCGCGAGCGCGAACGCCGAACACGATTGCGCGGTCGTCCTCTTTGCCAGCGGCGTCGAACTGCCTGTCGGCCCCGTCGCGCTCACGCCGCCGCGCGTCGTCGTGCAGGGGATTTCGCCGGTCACGGCCGCTGAGTTTTATTTGGTGTCGCCACGCTATCTCCGTCAGCCGGAGCGCGGGCCGCCGTCGGTGGGTTGAAGCATTGTTCCGGTGAGGAACGGGCGAGCCGCCCGTCCCTGCCTTTGTGGAATGCGTGTCGCACGTCGCATCGTGCGCACGCGAGTTCGCTCGTTCAACCCAGTCGCACCATGTCTCCCTTTCACCGTCTTCCTTGCGTTCTTCTTTTCGGGGCGAGTCTCTCGCCCGCCCAAACCCCGCCGCCGGCGGCTTCCGCGCCGCCCGGCCATTCGCACGCCCACGGTCAGGCCAACGCGCACGGCACCGTCACCCTCGATCAGTTCGTCACCTCCGCCGCGCCCTTCGCGCGCAACCAGGTCGATCTCGCGCAGTCGACCACCGTGCTCAGCGGCACCGCACTGCAATTGAAACAACAACCGTCGCTCGGCGAGACGCTCGCCGGCGAGATTGGGATGAGCGCGACGTCCTTCGGCCCCGGCGCGAGCCGTCCAATCATCCGCGGCCTCGGCGGCGATCGCGTCCGCCTGCTCGAGAACAGCGTCGGCACGATCGATGCCTCCGTCATCAGCCCGGATCACGCGGTGAGCGTCGAGCCGTTGTTGATCGAGCGCATCGAGGTCGTGCGCGGCCCCGCGTCGCTTCTCTACGGCAGCAACGCCCTCGGCGGCGTGGTCAACGTGTTCACGCATCGCATCGAGACCGATCTGCCCACCGAACCGGTCGGCGGCGCGTTCGAGCTGCGCGGCAGCACGGCGGCCGACGAGTTCTCGCGCGGCGGCGTGCTCAATGTCGCGGTCCAGCCGGGGGTGGATCGCGCCGTCGTGCTGCACCTCGACGGGTTTCGCCGCACCGCTCACGACGTGCGCATTCCGGGATTTGCCGAAAGCGCCGCCCTTCGCGCCGAGGAAACCGCGCACGCCCGCGAAAACGGCGCGCCCGCGCCCGACTTCGCGCGCGGCCGGCTGCCCAACAGCGAGCTCGACAGCCAGAGCGGCGCGGTCGGCGTTTCGTTTGTCAGCAAGTCGTTCCACCTCGGCCTGAGCTACAGTGGCGTGGATTCGACCTACGGCGTGCCCGGCCACGGGCACGATGCCGCGCCCGGCGAAGCCGCGGGAGTCAGGATCGATTTGAAGCAGCGCCGCACCGATGTGCAGGGCGAGTGGCATGGCGAGGCCGGCTTCATTCACGGCGCGCGCGTCAAGTTCGGCCATGGCAACTACCGCCACGCGGAGATCGAGCCCGGCGGCGACATCGGAACTGTTTTCAAGAACAAGGGCTACGACGCCCGCCTCGAATTGCTGCACGGCGACGGCAAACCCTGGAGCGGCGCGCTCGGCGCGCATGCGTCGCGCAGCGATTTCGCGGCCGCCGGCGCGGAGGCGTTCCTGCCCGCGTCGGTCACGCAAAGCCACGCGCTGTTCGCCTTCGAGGAAGTGGTGCGCGCTCCGCTCACCTGGCAGTTCGGCGCCCGCATCGAGCGCACCCAGATCACTCCTGCCGGGGGCCATCGCCGGCGCGATCACGAGGTCAGCGGATCGCTCGGCGCCGTGTGGAAGCTCGGCGCCGCGCACACGCTCGCGCTGTCGGTCACCCACACCGGCCGGGCGCCCAACACCCAGGAGCTCTTCGCTTACGGCCCGCACGCCGGCACGCAGGCGTTCGAGTTGGGCGACGCCCGCTTGACCGCGGAGCGCGCGCGCGGCTTCGAGGCGAGCCTCCGCCGGAAGACCGGCTTCGTCACGGGCGCGGTGACGGCCTACGCGAATCGGTTCAGCGGATACATCTTCGAGCAGCCGACCGGACTGGTCGCGATCGAGGACGACGGGGCGTGGGAATTCCTGCCGCCCGATCATCCTGACGTCGCCGCGGCGGAGGGCGGGCTGCCGGTCTATCGCCACGTGCAGCGCAACGCACGCTTCTGGGGCGCCGAGTTGGAGACGCTCTGGCATCTGCACGACACCAAGGACGCGCAACTCGACCTCCGGCTCGCCGCCGATTTCACGCGCGCCCGGGAAGGCTCACGGCCTCTCCCGCGCATCCCCGCCGCCCGCGTGATCGCCGGCCTCTCCTGGACGCTCCACGCGTGGAGCGCGGGCGTCGACTGCCAGTTCGTGCGCAAGCAAACCCGCATCGCCGCCCACGAGCCGCCGAGCGATTCCTACGCGCTGGTCAGCGCCCACGTGAGCCGCACGCTTGTGATTGGCCGTGCCCGCTGGGATTTATTTCTGCGGTCCACCAATCTCGCGAACGAAGAGGCCCGCCCGCATCCCTCGTTCGTGAAGGAACTCGCGCCGCTGCCCGGCCGCAGTTTCACCGCCGGTGTGCGCCTGACATTCTAACGCGAGATGCCGGGTATATCGCCACCAATTTCCTTGGACACGGGACAGTGAACCCGAAAGCCAATGAACCACATG
>Ga0163144_10014313_pt1 | contig 16480 bp, 14 predicted proteins | sample OliLak19BULKMAT1_FD_123175 | JGI IMG/M metagenome (GOLD analysis project Ga0163144, IMG submission 123175) | Freshwater microbial mat bacterial communities from Lake Vanda, McMurdo Dry Valleys, Antarctica - Oligotrophic Lake LV.19.BULKMAT1 | ecosystem: Environmental > Aquatic > Freshwater >... | reverse complement strand
GGCCCTTCTGGCTCTGGCAAATCGACGCTCATGAACCTTATCGGCCTACTTGATCGTGCCAGCCACGGTGTCTACAAACTAGACGGCAAAGATGTTTCAAAGCTCCGCCCAAATCGACGTGCAAAAGTTCGTCGTGACCACGTCGGGTTTATATTTCAATCGTCTAATCTCATTTCCAACCTCACAGTGCTTGAAAATGTTGCGCTTCCACTTGCATACAAGGGTATGACTCTAGTAAAGAGGCTAAAAAAGGCTTCCGAGACGCTTGCAAAAGTAGGCCTTCAAGACCGTGAATACTACTTCCCTAGGCAGTTAAGCGGAGGTCAGGCACAGCGTACTGCAATTGCGAGGGCGCTCGTGAACTGGCCAAGCATTGTCCTTGCGGACGAACCTACGGGCAATCTCGACAGTGGCACTTCCTTGCAAACTATGGAGCTACTGCAAGAAATACACGAAGGTGGAAACACTATCTTGATGGTGACCCATAATCCTGAGCTCACCCGGTTTGCGACCAGGGTAATATATATGAAAGACGGTCAAATTCAATTCGACGAAGCACTAAAAAGAGGTGAGGCTATTGACCTTGCAGACGTCCCCGCTGCTGTTGAATATGAGCAAGAGCTTCTCGGTAAGCGTACTCCCAAGCGCAAAAAACGCGGGGGCAAACGAAGATGATAAAGCTCTACGTACAGATGGCGATGAGTAGCATCAGCCGCGCGAAATGGCGCAGCGTTCTTACTATGCTTGGTGTCATTATTGGCATCACGAGCGTTGTAATGATCTTTGCACTAGGCGAAGGTCTCAAAAAACAGGTAGCTGGTGAGCTAAAAGAACTTGGCTCAGACGTAATTGTCATTCGATCAGGAAACCTTGTCGAGAAAGATGATGCTGGCAAGGTGATAAAAGTAAATATTGGGGATGTCTTTACCCAGAGTGTACTTACCGAGCAAGACGTAGAGGTGGCCAAAGCCATACCCGGCGTATCCTATGTTGCCCCCATCGCATTTGTCTCTGCCCCAGTTGTATCGGACGAGGGTAAAACACTCAGCGGCGATGTGACGATTGTCGCAACCACTCCACAAATACGGGAAGTACAAAACCGAGATGTCGAAACTGGCGAGTTCTTTACCACCCCCGAGCTGAGCAAGAATCTTGTAGTAATTGGGCCGGGCATCGCAAAAAGACTCTTTGGTGAAGATTCGGCTGTCGGACGAATCATCAAGATCAAAAACACTGACTTTATAATTCGAGGCGTCATGGAGCCGGTCAAGCCAAGCCCGCTCGACCTAGTAAATACTGACTACAATAACGCACTCTACATACCTCTTGGCGCAGCAAAAAACCTCAGTGGTGGCACACTTGGTATCCGTGAAATTAATCTAAAACTTGAAGACGCCTCATTGGCGAGCGACACTGCCAAGCTAGTCAATCAAAAAGTTCTCGACCTACACGGCGGTTCGCAAGATTTCAGTGTTCTTGAGGCAAAAGACTTTGTTGGGGTTGTTGATCAAGTATTTAGCGTACTCACAACTTTTGTCGGTGCTGTTGCGGGCATATCGCTCTTTGTTGGCGGCATCGGCATCATGAACATCATGCTTGTGAGCGTGAGCGAGCGAACCCGTGAAATTGGTATCCGTAAAAGTATCGGCGCGACGAATCGTCAAATCCTCGGACAATTTTTGGTAGAGGCAATTATTATCACTTTGATCGGTGGAGCTATAGGCATTACCATATCGCTACTGATCAGTACCGGCATGCGACTTTATACGGACATACACCCCTATGTTGAGCTACGAATAGTGCTCGGTGCAGTTGCAGTCACCCTATTGGTTGGAATCATATTTGGCATCGTCCCAGCACTAAAAGCCGCCCGCAAAGACCCCATAGAGTCGTTGCGATAACTTTATTCGTGTAGCGACATAGATGGCGAATAGCATCGCTAGTCTACTCATCACTCCCCCGCAACGTACATTTGTATGTTTTTGGTCGTGTGACGAGCAGAGCGCCTTGCTCTTCATCCACCTATGCACTACTTAACAGTGGTGCATAGGTAAGTATGGTATAAATATACTAAGTACGATACTTGACATTAAGCGTAAGCTGTGTTATTATGATTAACAGAAATCAAAAATAAATAGGTACTATCAAAATGTCATCAACAGCAGAAAAAGCCCCCGAAGCTAGTCGAGAAAATATACTATCACCTGACGCTCAGCAACAGCGAGAAGATATGATTAAAGCAGGCGTTATCGCAGATCCTGAAGCATCCGTCCCAGAGTCTGCTGAAGTAGATGCTCCTAGCCCATGGGAGATGCTCGGAGATATGCTTGCTAAGCTTGACCCAGAAACTCGCGCAGCTGCGGTAGAGCATTTTAGCGAACTCGGGTCCCCTGCTGTTGCTGGTGAGGTTGGCGTACTTGAACCAACTACGGATGCTGTCACGGCAGACGAGCCACTAGCACCTGTTACACCCATAGTTCCCATAGCAAAGAAAAGGCATACAACATTTGTCAGCGAGGCTGATGTCGAGCCTGCTACAGTAGCTACTGTACCTGTAGCAGAAGTATCCATAGCGGCTACCCCTACTGAAGCATCTCCTGCACCAGTTGTTGAAATACGTCCAAGCGCATCAACTGAGGCACCAGTTGTCCAGCCCGCTAAAACCCTAGAACATCGTGTTGCAACAGCCAAAAAACTACTCGAAACTGCCCCCGGTGGAAAAGTTTCCTACAGGGAGCGTAGACTGATAAACAAAACTTCTAGAGATGCTCGAACAGACGAACGACGTCGCATCAAGAGTGGCGATTCAGATATGGCAGAAGTCAAAGAGCTCAATAGCAAACATGTTCTTCAGGAACAGCGAACTAACGAGCTCGGCGTAGCTGAGCACAACAGGACAAGATTTGCTCGTCGTGAGTCACTCGCACGTAAGTTATCCGAAAAAGAAGACGAGGCCCGAGCAGCGGCAACAGTTGATGGAGTATTTAGCGATCGTGCTTTTCGCTCTCGTATGAAAACATATAAAAATCAGCTCAAGAAAAGTATCAACAGAGATACAAAAGAAGCAGTGAGTACAGCTGAAACAAACCTCACAACGGCCGGCACTCAACTAAGCACTGCTGAGAAAGCTCGTAAAAATGCTATCAAAAGCCGTAGATGGTACAAGAATACACGCTTTAGCGATGCAAACAAGAAAGGTAGAGGCGTAAAGTCGCATGCCTCAAGACCTAGCCCGGTACGCGCTATGGGTTCTATTGAAGCGGAAGAAGAACGCAGGCGCCGTATGGAAGCAGAAGCTCGCCGGGCTGCATAAAATTACCGGCTGAGTTCAACTTTGAACTTCTCAATCAACTCCACGGGTGTGGGGTTGATTCCGTTTAAGAGAGCCATGTAGAGCGTTACAAAATCACCCAGCGCCATCGTGTAGAGTAATTGCTCGAGAAGTGTGTCCCCCTCGGCTTGTATGGTGTGAGGCGCTGGTCTGCGCCCGCTGAGAAGCTTTGCAGTCAGGTCAAAGCGTTTTTGTATACGTTCATGTTCAAAGGAGCTACGGAGATCAATGACTGCATACGGTTTGTCAATCGGGTGGCTAGTCCAGCCGAGGAATTCATTGTGATTAAATTCGGGAAATTCATTCCACCAGGCGACATTCTTGGCATTCTCATTGAAGCTAATCTTCCACTTGTAGGCTGCCGGAGCCATGAGAGGACCACCGTAAATAACCGGCGAAAGACCAATGATATCAAGCGCCAGTTTCTTGGCAAGATTTTTACTGGTCGGTACTGTAGGGCCATAAGACTCAAGGTGTTTTTTGAGGAATAGCGCAGTCCTATGAATTTCTTTTTCGGCCGAGTCATGGTTTACGAGCCCGGCTTTTTCTAAGATGGTCACTAGGGCTTTAAAGCTCGATAGCACTGCAAACCGAGGCTGGGCAGCGGGCGGAAGCTCTATCCATGCAGTATTATTTTCTTTCGCTAGTTCTGCAAGCTTACCTCCCGAAGACACGCAGACGATGTGGGCTCCAGCAGATTTCGCATCCTGAAATGCCGACAGCGTTTCCTCTGTGTTACCCGAAAAACTCGAGGCGATAACGAGTGTGCGCTTACCCACATATGCCGGCAAGTGGTAGCCGCGCGTTACTTCAAAAGGCACCTTGTAACCTGGCCAGGTTTTTGACAAAAGCGCCGCCAGTGCAGACCCGCCCATACCGGTAAATACGATATTATCTACCTCGTATTTTTGGTCAGGTAGATTAAATTCATACTCTAGTTGTTGCCATTGTTTTTCTGCAATTCCAAGTGCGTCGGACGCGTCTTTCCTGTGTATATACTTTAGATCATCGATTATGCTCATGCTCTAATAGTACAGTAGGATTTAAGGTATAAAAAATGATAAATGTTTAATAAGCCGGCGACCAAAGTATAGAACTGATCAGAGTATAGGGGTGCTCACTACTTCTATTCCTTCACGCTTATGCTAAAATGAAGCCAGAACTTTATTATTTATTGATTCTTATTTATATTCAGAGAGGTGGGCAGATATGTTTGGAGATAATGGTACGGGGCAAGTTCAGGATAGTGGTGTCGTTCCACCGTTGGATCCGAGTGTCATGTCAGCTCCCGAATCTGCCGCAGATCATACGATGACTCCTGCATACCCGGTTGATACTCCAGTTCCTCCTGTGAACCCAGTTCTACAAATGCACCAAGATGCAATTACAGCCAGCCAGGCTGGCACCATGGACGTTTCTGATCCTGCCGTAGACCCAGTACCATTGTCGGCACCTGCATCAATGCTCGATGACGACCTTCTGGCCATCAAGTCCGACGCCTTAACAGCGCTGACGCCACTTGTCGGCAGTCTCGATCAATCTCCGGAAGAAAAATTTCGCACAACCATGATGCTCATTCAGGCATCTGACGATAGATCACTCGTACGCCAAGCATACGAAGCAGCTCAAGCTATAGAAGACGAAAAAATCAAAGCCCAAGCCCTGCTCGACGTTGTCAACGAGATCAATTACTTCACCAGCCATCAGGGATAGATCTAAACATAAGCATTGACAGGACGCTACATTTTATGGTAGCGTAGTTGCATAGTTCAAAAATAAAAAAAAGTAGGAAAAAATGAAAAAAGAATTTGCCCCAACAGGTTTTGTAGAAGAGTCAGGAATGAAGCTAACTGCCTCAGGGTCAGGAGTCTCGACAGAAGTGGGCAAAGAGCATAACGATAAGTGGCTCGCAGCTTCTAAGCGCCTAGACGGCTGGGGGCATTCTGAGGAGATATTTGCAGGAGCTATGGATATGGTTGGCCTACATGGTCACGAGCAAGGGCCGGAGAGAACTTTTGACTCCGCTAAGGATTTAGATTCTCTACATGGGATCGAAGTCCCAGGTGGAGGTAGGGGTCTCGTTATGTGTAAAGCTTCAGTTACCGAGAAGGGTACCCTGCCTGTTGGCGGTACGATTACTCCCGTAGATCTTCGAATCACAGATACACTTAGATGGGCGCACGAAGGTAAAGAGACACCAATGGATCGAAGGACAAGATCTACGACCCTGACTATTACACCTCGTTCTGGCGATGATGCGCTTACCGAAGTTCAAACCAGACAGCCGTTCATACCTCTTTATGGAAGGAAAAAAGACCTCAGTATGCAGAGTATGATGGCGAATCACGGCCCTAAAACTATAGGTGACAAACCGTATTATTCTCCTGATGAAATAGCTCGTGAGATAACTGTAGAGCTAGTTGATGGTAATGTATCGATGATCTATGTCAAAACTGCCAGTCAAAGAAACAACGGTTTTGGGCCAGGTGTTGTAGGCGTAAATGTCGGTAAGCTCATGGATAGACAGAGAGATTTAAATGATGGAACCGCAAAGGGCCAAAGCCTGTACCATGACGAAGGAATACGCATCCTCGACTCTGTTACGAGCCGTATAGCAGGCATGATGAAACTTGCCGAGCCTGCTGCTCAGGGAACTAAGGAAAAACGTATCGAGAATGCAGCTAACATAAAAAGGGTTGCTGCCAGAGCAGCAGAGCGACTTGACTTCTTGCCGGTCGGTAAACCTCTTCCTAAGGAGCTGGACGATCTACCGTATCTGGACGAACCAGCCAGAGATAAGCTGCCAGTGTAGCCCTACTACTCTTTAAGAAGTTTTTTGCGGTAGATAACGTAGCTAATCAGCATTACTGCAAAGAAGAATGCTGTCGTGCTACCAGGACCAGTATGAGGCAGGCTATTTGTGGTGGCAGGTATGGTTGCGGGTGTGGTGACTGGGCTGGGCGTCGATGGAGCTGTTGTTGAAGTAGACGACGTCTCAGTGACTGGCTTTGAAGCACTTGGACTGTTCGAGCCGTTTGATGAATTTGATGGATTCTGAGTGTTGACGGCAACGCTACTCGATCCCTTGTCGTTGTTCCCGCTGTTTGAAAGCTTCTCAAACGACCATCTTGCGCCCCAAAATACGCCAAAGAATAACCCGCCGATTACGAGGATACCAAGAACAGTCATAATAAATGCAGTTGGACGCGAAACAGCTTCGGTCGCTTTTATATAAGTACCGGCATTGTTGATACTCTCTTTTCGCCTACTCCAAAAACTTCGTGCCATATGAAACTCACTCCCTACGGTTTAATAGATCTATTATACTACAATTCTATTGATAAATCAAGTATCCTGTAGTATACTTGTGCTAATTAGGATGATACTATGAGCACAATGACACCAGAAAAGCTAGAATCAGGGCCAGTAAGAAGCCGCGGGGGACCGAGTCTCGGGGCCGAGGTACTCCGTAGGATCGATGACGCACGCCAGGTAGAGACAGTGCCCGCTTTGGCGGATACGGACGATCTTACCGAGGGAGTGGCTCCATTTGATTTTATCGGAGCATCGAACTAGATTCTTTACCTAATCCGTCTCTAAATACATAGGGGCTCTGTCTGCCAGGCCTTGTATCGTTTACAGCCAGACGTAGTGTTCCGACCACCCGGTTGAAGTTATCTATTGCCAGTCTTGAGGTATCGCTTAGAAACAGAACTTCGATATCATCATGGTACGATGGTTCTACGTGACCCTGTCCTTCTTCATGTGCTATCCAGTTTTCTTTTGTTGATGCCTTGAGTTGGTACCTGTAACTCTGTGAGCCATCTATGACTGTCACGATATCATGCGCATGTCTCTTTTCAGATTTAGCAATATGGCCGTCGGCCGGCGAGTCCTCACGTGCCGTAGTGAGCCGAGTATAGGATCTAGAATATTCGTTGTGTGCCAGTAGTCTCCTTCGTTCAACGCATATCGCAATTGCCTCAAACATCTGGCCTGTAGACATCCTGCCCCCGCTAGCCAAGTCCTGCATTTCCGCCAACTGTTCTCTTAGCAGTACCTTGTAGTCGGCTACTGGATCTTTGGGTTTTTTAAGTTTGTTAACGAGCTGAAGATGTGCAAATTTCATGTCATAGGCCCGCATTCTATAGTTTGCCGCCTGAGACTGGATACGCTCTATATTTCCCGTATCAAACGCCCGCCAGTCTGCGTGGTTTTCGATCAGCTCTGATCCGGTCCGTATACGGATTTCTGCCTCTGAGATCGCAACGAGCGCGTTTTTGATTGTTTCTACATCAGCATCTTCGAGTAGTGCTGTATCGAGTGCCTGAAGTGCTATCTCTTCACGCAACTCGGCCTGTAGTAGTGTCGCTTCAAAGTGAGTACGGATGCTATTGTTACGTCTATCTATAGCTTCGCGGTACCTTTCGTCTCCACCAATAAACCCCTCTTTAGGTATACCCATCGGCTTATTCTGGTAGCCATTAACCGCAGGGATAATCTCGTCCAGTCTCTGAGATATCAATGTGAAATCAAAAACGCTACCCTCCATGCCGCTCGTGGCACCAAGTTTTCCATACATAGCCTTAGCATCACTGACGAACTGACGCTGATCAGTCACTGTCCATTCTGCAGCGTTTAGTCTGTCGACATCAATCAGACTATCTGGCCGTGTTTCATATATTTTGTATTCTAGCGCGGCACTAGCGCTTATGACTCGTTTTGTTGCTTCAGCGCCCAGTCTGACGACTTCGTTGCTTACTGGTCCAATACTACCCAGCCTATCAGTTATATAGGTCTTATCTAGAGATGTGGTTTCATCGGTTGACATATTTGTTTGCTTTTAGTTCTTGTGGTTATTGTAACAGATGTGGAGGCTAGATCAAAAATAGCCCTCTGTAAGCTATTCTTGATCTAGCGCAAGGATTCTCGTTAGAAGTCCATGCCTCCACCGCTTGGAGCAGATTGGGTCTTTTCGGGTACTTCTACAACGAGCGCGCCCATTGTCATGCCTGTACCGGCAATCGAAACGGCGTTTTGGATTGCTTCACGCGATACTCTAGCTGGATCGACGATGCCAGCTGACTTCATGTCGACAAGCTTGCTTGGGTCGCTCAGATTCACTCCCTGCCCTACTTTGCCCGACTTCACTTTTGGGAGCCATTCATCGGCGTTGATACCGGCGTTTTCCATGAGGATTCTAAATGGCTGCTCTAGCGCACTACGTAAAATTGTACTGCCTGCCGCTACTGTTGCATCGCTATCGTCACTGGTAATAGTTTGAGCTAGATTGACAAATGTTACCCCTCCCCCCGCAACAACACCTTCTTCAAGCGCGGCCTTGACTGCGTGGACAGCATCATCAACCCGAAATTTCTTTTCTTCGATTTCTGGTTCTGTAGCACCGCCAACTTTGATGACGGCAACTTTGCCGTTTAGCGCGGCCGCTCTTTTGGCAAAGTTTTCTTTTTCGTATTCACTTTTGGAGGCTTTTTGCTGCGCAACAATTTGTTTGATGCGCGCAGTGAGTACAACTGGGTTGCCTGAGCCCTCAATGATGGTCGTCTCGTCCTTAGTGACGATGACTTTGCGTGCAGAACCTACAACATCAAGCTCGACATTTTCAAAGGTAAGCCCCTTGTCGTCGGTAATTACTTCGGCGCCTGTCAACGTTGCGATGTCCTGCAATACGTCTTTTCGGCGGTCACCAAATGACGGAGCTTTTACGGCTACACAGTTAAATACGCCTTTTAGTTTGTTGAGCACGAGTGTGCCGAGCGCCTCACCTTCGACGTCTTCGCAGATGAGAACGAGGTCTTTCTTGCCAGCGGCTGCGAGTTTTTCGAGCAGAGGCAAAAATTCCTGAATAGATGTCAGCTTTTTGTCTGTCACCACAACGGCAGGCTTGCTATATACGGCTTCCATGCGGGTTGCATCAGTGACGAGGTATGGGCTCACGAAACCGCGGTCAAAGGTGAATCCTTCAACTACTTCGCTTTCAAGGTGGAGACCTTGGCCTTCCTCGACAGTTACGATTCCATCCTTGCCTACCTTGTCCATGATGTCCGCGATGAGATTGCCGATTTCTGCGTCACCGGCAGAAATGGTGGCAACTTCGGCAACTCTTGTCTTTTTGCCGGCTATATCTTCTTTCATTCCGTCAAGTTTCGATATGACGTCCAGTGCCGCAGCTTCAAGGCCTTTGCGAAGTAACATTGGGTTATGGCCGGCGGCGATTAGTTTGTTAGCCTCGCTGAGGATGTGGTAAGTCAGTACAGTGACTGATGTCGTCCCGTCACCTGCAACGTCGTTCATTTTGTTGGCTGCCTGTTTGATAAGCTCCGCACCAACTTTGTAGCCGAGTGTTTCATCGTCTACATCAGCGATATCTACGCCCTTTGCTACAGTCACACCGTCGTGGGTAACGGTTGGAGCGCCAAAACTCTTGCTAATAACGACGTTACGGCCTTTTGGCCCCATAGTTGTTTTGACAGCGTCATATAAAATCTTTGCTCCACCGAGCACTCGTCTTCTAGCGTCTTCGTCGTAAAATACCTTCTTTGCCATACTAGTTTCCTTCCTGAGCGCGACTGTCCTCTTGGCGAATTGCTTCGTTGGCGGACTCATTGTATTCCTGCGCCGTATAAATATACGACCCAGTCATCCAACACGTCCTCCGCCCTAACACTTCATCCAAGATGCCAGATCGCTTAACTGTGGTTAGTTTAAGCTCTTTTTAGTTGTTAATCTTATTTATTACTTATTATTTCTTATGCCTGATTTGCTACTTGACCGTTGCCAATACGTCTTCTTCTTTGACAATTATGTACATATCTTTGCCGACTTTGACGTCAGTGTTTGAGTAGCTTTTGTAGACAATTCGGTCCCCAACTTTGAGTTCTTTAACGAGCTTGCCGATAGCGACAACTTTTGCAGTTTTTGGCTTTTCGGTTGCTCCTTCGGGGATATATAAACCGCTTGCAGTCTTGGATGCGGCCTCTTCGGTCTGAGCGACAATATTGTCGCCGAGTGGCTGGATTGGTGTAGCCATATGTAAATCCTCCAGATTAACTTTCGTACTTAAATTGTAGCACGATATTAGCAAAGTCAAGGCTCGAGTGCTAATTTATGTTCTTTAATTCATTCGGCACACGATATATTGACTAATATGTATAAAGTTGTATAATCTTTTTACTGGTAAACGTCAAGTCGGCGTTTAGTTGAGGAGATTGGGGGGTCCAGTGCCCAAGAATACCAAGCAGTGTCCCGTCATTTTTGATGGGGAGCCCACCGGACAGATAGCCGTCCTCGACTTCAAGGGATTGAAGAAGGACGACCAGGCGTCAATCCTGGAGGCTCTCGTCGGTGCGACAGGGCTGAAGTTCAGGAAAATCTACGAGGACGGTCGCCAGATCGTGCTCGAGTACACCTGGACCAGCCCCAGGACGATCATGAGCTTCCTCCGGGAGCTCATGAAGAGATTCGGGTACGCGCCAGTGGAGCGGGCGGCAGCGTAGGGGGTACGCGCCCGGAATCTCTGACGGGTGAAGGGTTAAGGCGTCCCGAGAGTCGCTACCCACCACCCGTCGGGGCCACAACAATGCCGGAAGCGCTCATCGTGTTAAAACGATTGAGCCTCCGGCTCTCAACCAGAACCATATAACCTCTCCACTCGGGAGGTTATTTTATTTTCAAAAATATGGTATTATATGATTCCTGTCCACTAGAATGTTAAGGAAGCGTCATGCCCAAAATGACAAAAAGACCGCCAGAAACGACGCAGAAACTGCTTCATTCGATCACGTGTGAGCTGGGAACAGCACACATCAAAACCAACGAGGCAGAACAGCGGTCTGGGAGGTGGTTCGTTCCTGTGTTCGTAGGTGACTACAAGCTCTGGAACGATAGTAGGGGAGCCCTGATCCGGGTAGCGCATCATGCCAACCCGAACATCGACTTGGTCTTTGACGACGAGCGTCAGATCATTTGGGTCAGGGGCCCTCGTAGCAGCAACATGCACGTCGTCCACGCGGCAGGCAGGTTCCTGTACGAAGTCAAACAGCGATTCCAGACGACTCTGTCAGTCGGGGATCGCCGTAAATTGGCAGACCGGTATTTCAGAAACGGAAACCGTGTCTGGGACCGCAAGGCCTGGCTCGCACAACGCCAGCAAGGGACCACAGCCGGCTAGATCGGGCGGACAGGAGGGAGTGAGAGATGGCCACCAGCGTTGCTGGCCATCTCTCCCCCTCCCTGCCGGAGACTCTTAGCAGCAATGCTAATGACTGTCACCGGCAGGGGAAAACCTAAGATTATAAAAACCACCGCATATGCGGTGGCTTTGAATTATGCTGGTTGCTCAGCACGAGCATAGATTGTAGTGGTCGTTCCCAGAAGCACCCCTCGGCACTTCTGGGAACGAGCCTAGAGAGGCGTTCCTACGATCTTTCGACCGATGGATCTGCGCCTCTCGTAGCTGAAGCTCTCCGTTGTCGCCCGAAGGCGAGGATGTGGAAAATGAGCTCCAGGAAAGTGGGCGATTAGCCGGAGCGAGATTTCTCTCGCCCCGACCTTCTCGCCACGACGCATCGGAGGGCGGGAACCTCTGCGTCAGGGGATGCTTCGTAAACGAAGCGAGATCTTACCCACCAGCCAGAGACTGACTGGTGGGTGCTTGTAGTGACATCGGGCTAGGCCACTAGACGGCGAACCGTCTTGGCATGGTGTTGGTTTCTCCAACAAGGACCGAAAGGTCCCTCCATCTACCGCTACACTCTGTGCCTGTTTGAATGCGCTCCTGCTCGGAAGTGGTCTTGTCACGTTCCTAGGACGGCATCAGGTTGAGCTTGTTTCGACAGGGCATCGTTCACCAGATTGATGAAAAATGTCCTGCCGAAACTTATCTATACTCGTGCTGTTAATGTTCGTGGGAGGCATCATACTGATTCCTGCAACCACTTATCTCTCAAAGAGATTGAGACAAACTATACTCCCAAGAAAACATACTTGTCAACAAAAATATATGTGGTGGTTCTATGAAAAGTTTAAGCTCTATCCCTAGCGTTCATTGCTTCCCGGCGATTTCCTGCAGTAGTTCACGTACGACATCAGTTTCCTGCCATGGTATGTGACCTTCATTCATAGCCCGGTAGTTTTGATGCCCAAGCCCAGCAATTAAGATCATATCGCCTTTTTTGGCTTCGCTTAGGGCTGTTTTTATCGCTTCTCGTCTATCTGCGACCATCATTGTTCTACCGCTACCACCGGCGTCAACAATGCCCTTTAGCACAGCTTTTCGGATGCTTTCGCCGTCTTCGGTATAGGTTTCATCGTCTGTGAGGTAGATTTTATCAGCATAAGTAGCAGCGATTTTACCCATGATAGGCCGTTTTGTAGAGTCTCGGTCACCCGTAGCCCCAAATACGACCGAAACGTTGCCTCCCGCGACTGTACGTAGGGCTGAGAGGGCTTTTTCAAGTGCGTCAGGCGCATGGGCGTAGTCCACAACCGCTGTGAAGCCCATGGGAGACGTAATCATCTCCATCCGGCCCGGGACGGCCCCGACAGCCTCGATCCCCTTGCGAATGACATCTGGCGGGATTCCAAGTACTTCACATACTGAAGCTACTGCCGCAAGGTTGTAGCCATTGAATTCGCCAATGACGCTGGACGTTGTCACTATTGAATGCTCAGCACTGTTGAACCGCAGCGTCAGACCGTCGGCTGAGGATTTCATCGAGCCAATCCGTAAGTACGCTAATTTATTTTTGCCATAGGTATATACGCGGCCAAATGATGCAGACTTAAAGAACTCAAACCAATCATCGTCGATATTTAGGACGCACCATTTGGGTTTCATATAGGTACTGAATAAACGAGCTTTGGAGCCGGCGTAAAGCTCCATGGTTCCATGGTAGTCAAGGTGGTCTTGACTGATGTTAGTCATTACCGCTACCTCAATTGGGATTCCCCACATCTTGTGTTGATGAAGCGCGTGGGACGTAATCTCCAAGATCACAAAATCGACTTTCTTAATTTTAGCTAACTTAAGGAATCTAAAGAGGTCTTTTGTTTTTGGCACGGTCGTGTGATTGGTGTTGATAGAGTGCTGACCGTCCATCTCGATCACGGCCGTCGTAAAAAGAGCAGTCCTGTAACCTGCCTGCTTAAGAACGTCGTTTAAGAAGTTGCATGTGCTCGTCTTGCCGTTCGTGCCAGTAATGCCAATAATTCGCAGTTTTCGTGCCGGTAACCCATAGCCAAGGTGCGTTGCACCGAGGCGACTCTTGCGGTAGGACTCCTCAGCGAATGTAATGGCTTTTTTTGGAGCAACCCTTCGTAGTAATTTTTTTGGATTCATTATAGTAAATAATAAATCATTTACAGGTATAAAGCATGTAAATGATAAATCCGCTCGCCAATTCATTTATTATTTATCAATTCTTATTCCTTAATCTATACTTAAGCGTAAGCGATGAGGAGAATGAAAACAAAATGATGCCAAAGCTGTACGAAGCTATCGAAATGGCTGTTGCTAGCGGGGTATCAACATCTATGCTACCTGACGTACTGATTGGTATGGGCTGGCCCCCAGAGCTTGTCAATCAGGCAGTTGAGGCATGGCTTAAGGCCAATGGTCGCAAAACGGTTAAAACCGGCTTCAAAGAGTGGCTAAAAAAATATCACAAAAAAGCTAGGCCAGCTGTTGCGGTGGTCGTGTTCATCGGTATGGTACAGGCCGGTATTGCATTACTTAAGCCTTGGCCTACAAAGATTATGGCTGATTCGGCATTCGGAGATATCCCCGCTTGGGGTCCACTTGAGCCGTATACTCACACTACAACATTAATAGGTATTACTGCGCTGATGAGCATTGCCCTGTTTGCACTGGGTGCGATATTTGACTACTTCAGCGATTTTATACTGCTCAAAATTGGGTTTTGGTTAAATCGCACCATCAAAATGGAGTCCCTGAGGCACATACTCCATCTTCCGCTGTTCCATCAGGAGCGATTGGCCAAAGGTGACTACGTTTATCGGCAAAATGTCGTCACAAATAGCCTTTCTGAACTTGTACTAGGAACCACCTCATCGATTATTGGCTCAATAATTATGATTATCGGGGTGCTTATAATTATGTTGACTTTCAATCCTATACTGACGCTAGTTTCAGTTATTTTGATGCCGCTACTTTATTTAACAATGCGGATATTTGGTCCAAAACTCGGTATATATAACCAGCAGCTAACTGAAAACGCATCTGATACAGCAGCGGCGATTAACGAATCAGTCGATAATGCCGAGACCGTTCAAGCATTTACTCTAGAAGATAAGCAGCTGTGGAAGATTGACGGCATGTGGCAACGCAGTTATCAGCTCACAAAAAAGAGCATGATGTGGGGCAATTTGCTCACAAATACAAATTCCCTTCTTGTCATATTAGCTACCTCGACAGTCATGTACTTTGGTGGCTCGGCAGCCTTAGAGGGAAAGATGTCGTTCGGAGAGTTGCTTATTTTTATGACCTACATGGGGTATCTGCTCGGTCCAATTGAGGGCTTAGTACAACAGGTTACTTCGCGTAATCAAAAAATTATTGATGTTGGTCGTGTCTACGAAGTTATCAGCGACCACGAGGGCGTAGAGGATCTCCGCAAGGATAACCACATGCCACCGGCTATTCGTGGGGTAATTGACTTTCAGAATGTCTCGTATTCATACAATGGACAGGTTGTGTTTTCAGACCTTAATTTGCACATAGAAAAGGGCGAAAAGGTTGGCATCATCGGACCTAGCGGTGGCGGTAAAAGCACCATTTTGAAGCTTTTACCGCTTTTCATAGAGCCAGAAGCCGGGAAAATTATGATTGACGGCATAGATATCCAGACTGTTTCACTGCATGAACTCCGTCAAAAAATTGCTTGGGTAAGCCAGTCTCCACAGCTATTTAGCGGCACAATTTTGGATAATCTCTATGATGGAGATGCCTATCGGCGAGTTGACAATGAAGAAGTAAAAAATGCAGTGACCGTTTCCAATGTAGCCGAGTTTGCGGTAAAGTTGCCGCTCGGCGTACAGTCCCCTGCCGGAGAGAATGGCTCGTCTCTCAGCGGAGGTCAGCGTCAGCGTATTGCAATAGCTCGGTCGTTGATCAAAAATGCACCGATGCTATGCCTGGACGAGCCCACCGCTGCGCTCGATACCAAGAGCGAGAACTATATTCGTGATTCATTACTTCAAATGGTCCAAGGGAAGACTGTCCTGATGGTGACTCACCGTAAAGCATTGCTCGCATTAATGGACACAATTTATGTACTAGAAAACGGCACGCTTCGCAACGTTAATGAGCTTGGCGGACTGGATTATTACCTCGGAGTACTAGAAGGTATCGATCAAAAGGCCATAGAGACCGAAATACAAGACGAACAGGCATATGTGAATCCAGAGATGCTCGAGACATTTATCGGATTACTCAGTAACTATGATAATGGGCTGCGCCGAGATGTAGTCCAGCAAGATACTTCCGCAGAGCCACTGCGATCAGATAACTTTCCCGACGAACAGCAGGAATTGAAGGATAGCAAAGGCATCGTAGCCCAGCTAGAGCAACCTATAGGGCAGGCTATAGAAAAAGACGACGGTGTAGTCGAGATCAAGCTGCATTGAATTCCGCCTAGCACCGGTCTAGAAAGCTACGCTTTTTCCTATACTGGGTTTTGGTCTTGGGTCGCTGTAATGAGGTGTCGTAGGAGGTGGCCAGGTAGTTTTCGTAGTGCTCGTCACGGCGCCACCGAATGGTCCGCTCCTCTGGGCATTTATTTGAGCCTGTGTGGGTACCGCTGGCTTAGCTGGTGTAACGGGCTTAATTGAAGTAGTCATAGAGGCACCTAGTGGACCACTACGGTCAGCATTTATTTGAGCCTGTGTGGGTACCGCCGGCTGTCTGAATAATTCAAGCGGTCTGGTTGTCGGCGCAGGGGTACCCGCTCTATTTCTAAGCGTCCTTGACTCTTCACTGTCCATTTGAGCCTGGATCTGTGCTGTAGTGAGACCTCCCTGTCCTGCCAAACCAGCATCTCTTACCGCGCCACTTGCGGCTGGTACCACACGCTTCCCATTACGGAGCATGTCTATCTCTTCCTTGTCGGC
>Ga0163144_10014312_pt1 | contig 16481 bp, 18 predicted proteins | sample OliLak19BULKMAT1_FD_123175 | JGI IMG/M metagenome (GOLD analysis project Ga0163144, IMG submission 123175) | Freshwater microbial mat bacterial communities from Lake Vanda, McMurdo Dry Valleys, Antarctica - Oligotrophic Lake LV.19.BULKMAT1 | ecosystem: Environmental > Aquatic > Freshwater >... | reverse complement strand
CAGCCCGGCGCGAGCGTCGAGGCTCCACTCGTTGCCGAAAAGCATCAGCACGAACTTGGCCGCCCAAGGGAAGTCCTCCGGGATCGGTACACCGCCGACGATGGAGCTACCGACGTACCACAGGACCATGGGCAGCAGTAGTACCGAAATCCAAAACACCGCGCTGGCCCTCCAAAATGGCTTTTCCTGCTGCATTACGAGGATGTCGGCCTCGCGCGCGGCCACTACGCCGCCGCCGATCTCCAGAAGCTGCATGATCTCGGGTGAGGTCACCACCGCCTCGGTGACGGTTTTGACGAGTGCCGGATCGGCCTGTAGCGCTTCGGTAGCGGACTGCGCGTTTTGCGTGATACCCGTCGCCGCGGTCGTCGCCTGCACGATCGCATTGACGATGGTTTCCGCGAGTTGCAGGTTACGGTTTTGCGCCGACTCTGGTGGCGGCGCGAGGATAGTTTTTACCTGCGGGATCAGCCCCGCGAGAATCGGCCCGATGATGGGCAGGAGTGCGGCAAACATGGTTGGCCCTTCCTTGGTTGATGTTCGATCTTCAATTGGCGCGGCGGGCTGCGTGCCCCCCGTGGTGATGGTTAGAGCCTGGCGCACCTTGACGAGCCAGGCTTGGCGGTCAGCCCATCCATTCATGCCGCCGTTGATCTTGCGGGTGATGCCTTCGTAGTTGCCCGCGTCCGCCAGCTCGTTGCAGCCGTGCGTTGCCCAAAACCAGCCAGCCGACTGCGCGGCCGTCGACGGCGATTCAAGCAATGCCGGGCGGCCCAGAAGGTCCAGGCCAAGCGCGTCGCCGCACTTTTCGTAGTTGTAGCGCCCGGTGAGCTGGATGATCCCGCGGCCGCGATAGCGGAAGCCGTCGCCGGTCGATTCCGGACCGTTGCCCATGCGCCCGCCGTAGGCGCGGTTGCCAATCGCCTCCTCGTTGTACGCGAACGCGACCGCCTCGGCGGCGGTGAAATGTGTGGGCCATGTTCTCAGCAGCGCGGCCGCCGAGTAGCGCAGGCTTTCAACTAGGTGCTTGAAGCCGCCGGACTCGTGCGCGCATTGGGCCAGGAACATCGCCCGGCGATCCGGCGTGTTGATCTGCCACCGCACCATCGCAAGGCTGAGCGCCTTGTTCCAGCGCTCCGCGTCGCCGGTGATCTTCTGCACGGCGGTGGCGTCAAGCAACATCATGTTGTCCATCCGCCGCGAGCGTGAATCCACTCCTCGACTTGCCTACCTAATTTCGTCCCCGCCGGGACCACGCTGCGCAGCCCCTTCATCAGCGCCATGGTCTCGGCGTTGCCCTCCGCTAGCACGTACCCGTTTTGCGTCGCCCACAGCGCAAGGCGCTCGCGCTCGAATACGCGGTCTGGCGTGGCGTTGGTCCGCATGTACTGCATGGCGCGCTCAAGGATGGCGTTACCGTCATCCCGGTCGGGCAGCGGATTAATCATCCGGAAGAAGTCGAGAGAGTCCATCAGGAAAACACTCGGGCATCGGTCATACCAGGTCGCACTCAATCTTGGTGAGGGCGTCCAGCTTGTCCCGCAGCGTGTTGATTTCCGCGTCCTTGGCCCGCATCGCGGCGATAAAGTCGTCACCCGTCATCACGATGATTTTCTGCCCGCCGATGTCGAGGACCGCCGCCGCAGACGCGGCGCGCACGCCAACCACAATCAGGACCAACGCCAGCACGCCGGCGATGCAGCACGCGGCGATCCATGCGGACAACAGGTCATCATCGTCCGGGCGCTTGTCGCTCATTTTTGGCGCGCTACCATGTCGTTTAGCCGCGCCTCGATGCGGTCCGACACCGCTTCAATGCGTTTAAGGCGGCCCTCACGATCAATGTCGCGCTCTAGGCGATACGCTTCCCGCGCTAGCATTGCCTGCGCCTCCGCCATCAGTTGGACCTCGATACGATTGACCCGCGTTTCGAGATCGCCCACATATTTCACTGCCCCGATTGTGAGCGGGATCACGATTGCCGCCGCGCCGATGAATGTCCCGTAAATTCCGCGCCACAGCGTCCAGCCGTTCCCTTTTTCATCGTCGTAGCGGTAGGGGTTCATCAACTTTGCTCCATAGCGTTAAAAATATGTGATGACGACTACTTTTCCAGCGCCGCCCGCGCCACCAGCACCGCCAGCGGTTGTCGGCCCTGCGGTGTAGCAATTCCCACCGCCACCGCCACCTGAACCAATACCTCCAGCGCCGCCCGCCGCACCATTGACAGCAGATGTAACACTCGACCCGCCGCCCGCACCGCTGCCGCCGCACTGCCCGAGCGCAATGGGTGCCGGCCCGTTCCCGCCTGCGGTGGGTGCCGCGCCAGAGGTTCCCGCCACCGCCGCCGTCATGCCCGGCCATACAACAGCCCCGGTGCCAGCGGCTACGGCAGTCGATGAACTAGTCACGTTGCCGCCGCTGCTACCACCGCACCCGCCGCCAGCCGCACGCGCGCCCGTTACCCCGGCTGCATTCACCGCGCCCGCACCGCCGCCCGCGCCGCCGACCAGAGTGGCGTTATCCGCAGGCGCCCCGTTCGTCACTCCAGCGCTGCCCCCCATAGCGCCAGCCGCTCCAGCCACGTTGACGCCGGCAGTCCCCCCGGCGCTGGCAAACCCGCCGCCACCGCCGCTTCCCTGCGCGCTTCCGCTGCCCCCACCAGACCCACCGCCACCGCCGTAGGCACGGACCGTTACCGTAGTGCCAAACTCAGACGTGCCCCCCACGCCACCAGAGGTGCCGTTTGTATCTGCAACCGTCCCCGCTGCGCCGCCAGTTCCGCCAGCGCCAATGGCAACGGTTTCAGTTGCGCCTAAAGCTGACGCGGCAAATATCGCTTCTACGCGAGCTCCGCCGCCGCCGCCTCCGGGCGAGTACGCCCCGTTGCCGTTTGTCCTGCGACCACCACCAGCACCACCGCCGCCAGCGCCAATCGCAATCACGCGAACCAGCAACGCACCGGCCGGCTTCGTCCATGTGTCATTTGCGGTATAGGAGTCAATTTGCGATGCAACGGTTAAGCCGCTACCGCCCGGTATCGTCACCGTAGTCGTTGCACCAGCGCCCGACGCGGTTACGCCCGCTCCGACAAAGTCGATCGTCGTCACCGTCGATGACAGCGTGCCGCTTTCGTCCTGTGTCGTGATCGTGCCGCCGCCGCCGGGTATGGTTACCGTAGTCGTCGCTCCCGCTCCCGCCGCCGTCACCCCCGCACCCACGAAGTTAAACGTCGTCACCGTGGACGAGAGCGTCCCGCCTTCATCTTGCGTTGTGACCGTGCCGCCGACGCCGCGCATGGTCCAGTAGCTCGTGCCATCGGTGCGCAGCGTGCAGCCCTGATTGGTGGCAAGCGTCAGCGATCCGGATGGTGATCCGACTGCGCCGTCAAGATTGTTCGCAGGGTCTAGCACGACGTTGCCGTCGCCGATGTTCTCAATATCGACCCACCACCCCTCGCGCAACGCCGCTGGGCATGTCACCGTGACCGTCAACGCATTCGAAAACGTATGCAGCTTCCCTCGGTCCTCCTCGACAAAGGTGTAGGACGTGCCAGTGTGGTGGACGATCGATGATGGCGTGTTGCCCGCCACGCTGTTGAAGTAATCGTCACGTCCGAGGCCAAGGTTTGTAAACGTGTGCACGCTGGCATCGGCCACCGCGAGGCCGAACGTGACCGCCTTGTATTTGAGCTCGACGCCGATCTCGCTCTCCGGCGCCTCGACGCTAAGGATGGGCCCGAGCAAAACGAATCGGTCGCCGTCAGCGTGATCGTCGCCCTCGGAGTCCTTGCGCATGCGCTTGAAGCCGGTTAGCGCATAGACCTTCGGCGACACAAGGACCGCGTCGCGGAACTGGCAAATCTCCCACTTAAGCGTGGCTGGCACACCCTGCACGCCACGGCTGATCGCGCACAGGTTTGCACCGTTGTCCAACGCATCAGCGGTGCAACTTTCGAGCTCTGCGTCATCATCGGTCAAGACCACGCGAATCGTCGTCTCGTCAACCACATCCCCGAGGGCGTAGGTTTCTAGCAAGCCTGGAGGACTGCCATCGACCCGAACATAACCGATCTTGCTCGGCGTGCGCGTCTCGCCGATGCGCGTGTACGTCACACCATCGTCGAGGGACTTATAGAGCCCGGCGCCAGGCCACGGGCCATCTCGCAACGGTCCCATGGCGGCGTAAAAGCCGAACTGATGATCACTCGGCGAAATAAGCGGAATATCAAGCAGCGCGAGCTCGGTGGCAACCACGGCCTGCGGGGGTATCTGACCGTCACCAAAGCCGCCACCGGAGCCGCCGGTCGATCCGGATTGGATCGTGTACTGGCCCGCGAACGCGGCCACGCCCTCGAAACCGATCACCCCGCTAGGAGTTTCAGACTTGCTGGTAATCCGGATCGCACGACCGCGCACTGTAACGACATCCGTCGGCACGATCTTCGCCCACTTGCGCGAGGTCGCGAAGCTGAATTGCTCGCGCTCTAGCCACGCCAAATGCAAATGACGATTTGCTATTTGAAGCGCCTGCGCGTCCGTGAGCACGATCGGCAGGTCAAGCGTCACCTCATTTTCGCTGATCGTGACCTGGCGGGTAGCGTACTGCGTGTTCTGCTGGTAGTCCTGATCCGTGTTGTAATAATTGACCCACACGCGCTTCGGCAGCTCCAGCTCGGGCGTGCGCGTTGTCTGCAGCGGCGCTGGCGACTCGGCCCCGTACTCGCGAGCGCACAGGTCGTCGTCGGGAATCTCGGCGATTGGGTCGCCACCGCGATTGACGAACACGATCTGACCGTCCACCTCGGCCGCGTCGAAAAAGTAAGCGCGGCGCAAGGTGTCAATCGCGCTCGATACGTCCATCTGCCCCGCGATAACGAAGCCCGTAACTGGTTGCGTGAGGTCCGAGACATCGACTTGCGACGCATCCAGGCCAGCGCGGACGCAGAGATCCTCGACGATGTCGCCGAGAATGGCATCGCCAGCGCCGCCGCACATGCTAACGACGCCGTCGTTCAACAGCGCGTAACACCCGCCGATCCAGATGACAGGCCGACCAGCGCGCTCTGCGGTTTGCTGCGCAATCGACATAGATCCGAGCTCGGTAAAGCCCGTTGTGCCGTCGATCGACCAGCCATAGGCGAGCGATTGCGTCGGATCGCCATTGTCGAAGTGTGCGGCAAAGAGCCGGCCCTCGTGTACGGAGAACGGTCTGGGGCTGGCGATCTCTGGCGGCAGTTCCCCCGTGCCCCACTGGTGGATAAGGGTCAGGTCGGCGTCGAAGTGAAATAGGGTCTTGTTGGCGCCCGCCGGGCCGATAACCCAAACGTCACCGGCTTCGTCAGCCGTGACCATGTAGATTCCTGGGTCTGTCGTAAACTCGTAGTAAGCGTCCGGAGTGCCCTGCGGCGTCGGGCGACCATCGACATCGGGAGACGGATAGCGTGCAATGTGCGTGGCGAGAGCGGTGCTGATCGCCGTCGTCCCGAAGCAGTAGAGATTGCCGCCACTGATAAACGGCTGCATCCCCATCAGGCAAGATTGCAAGCTGCGCGGACTGCCTAAGATGTTGTTAACGGCGGAGATACGTGTGGCCCCGCGAAACCAAGCGCCTGCGTCGGTGTCGCCATCGCCTTGGCCACTCCGGTAGCCAAAGGCAATTTGGGCATTTTGCGCGGTCATCAAGAAGTCAGCGCCAATGGTGCCAGGAATGATGTCTACATCCACTGGACCATCCGTGCTTAGGAGGGTCCCGTCGATGTTATATGTCATCTCGGTGTATTGATAATCGCTACCCGTATCCTCGTAAAATCCATATGTAATGACGCCTGCGCTATACGACGCGCCGGCGACGTTGTACTGGTTCAACGCCCCGGAAGGCAAGTCGTTCGGCGCGTCCCATGTGCTAATGCGGCGCGGGATTGACGAGCCGGCAGTGGTGTAAATTTCATACTCAACATTGGGAACCGTGTTATTGAATTCTGAAGCGTCCTTGTCGGTCACTACCTCGTAGGCAATGCCGCGCATTGCGGAGACTTCGCCGGCGCCATGCTTAGCCTCGATGGTCGGGTCCGGCATCTGCGACTCGTCGCCGAGGTACAGGACGAACGGCCACCTCTCGTTAGTGGTAAATCCAACATCGGTAATGAGCTTGCCGTTCGCCCAGCGCCGAATCACGCCGAGGACCGGGCCTTCACAAATCGCAAAACCGAATGAGTTAGTGTACGTGTAGTTCGTCTGCTCGGTCCCCCCACCCTTGCCGCCAGAGCTCTCTTCGTGCTCTACCCAATCTGTCTGAAAGCACCCGTTCCCGGCCATGCGCATGCGGCCGTAGACAATCGGAATCGCGCGCCCGTAACTTGAGCCCTGGACGTGCAGTTCGTTGAGTCGCGGCCCTTGGATCTTTGTCGGGTTGAGCAGGCCGTAGGCAGTCGTGGCCGCGAGATAACCAATCTGCGCGCCCAGCGGGCCGCCCACCGCGAAGCCGATCGCGGCGCCCGCAATGCCTACTATTAGTTGGCCCATGTCACCCCGGGCAGACGGTACACGCGTGCGATCCGTGAAACCCACGGCTCCTCAAGACCGTGCTCGACCACTTGACGCGCCCGCGCCCAGGCGTGGATCATCCGCAGCGGCTGCGTCTGTGAAACGAACGCAAAGTGCGTCGGATGCCTCCCGAAGCGGATCACGAGCACATCGGCCAGCGCGCGCGACTCCGTATCAACGCGCTCCATCAGTTGATCGCACGCGGCATAAAGCATCCCCGGATCTGGCGTGCGGCCGTAGTTATGCAGCGCCGCGTCAGCGAAAAATCCTTGGGCTGTTGTGACGCCAACCTCGCGGGCGACGCCAGCGATGAAGTGAATACAGTCGGTGCCGACGTGCTTCAGGCAAGCCTGGTGGCGCCAGCGCGTCCCGAGCCAGGTGCGGGCAGTTGCAACCACGAGCTGCGCCGTGATCATGACGCGCGCCGTGCCACGGACACGAGCTTGTCCGTTCCCTGCACCCAGTCCTCGGCGCGTCGATTGAGGATGTTATTAAAGCGGTCGATGCAAGTACGGCGCGTCTTGTCGCAGCCTGGTGTCATTGAATAAGTTGCGCCGGTTGCGGTGTAAGGAAATGAAACAGCAAGGACGAACGCGCCTGCGCCGGCGTTGCTTAGTATCTCGAAGCGCATCCCATTAAGTAGGTCGTCGGTCGAATCCGTGATCGTGATGACCCCGCTGGCGAAGTAGCCTGCCGCCTCGCCACGGTCCAACGCGGTAAACCGGTAATAGTCGGGGTCCATGGCGTCAATCGTCCCGGACACGGTCAACGGGGCAAGGTCAACTTGACAGCGCTCGTCTCCGAGATTCGCCCTGCACGCGGCCGAGGTGAGCTCAACGATGCTGGTATGCACCGACTGCATGAGTCCCAGCAACTCGGCGCGGAAGGCAAGACGGTTAACGGAACACTCGCCGAGCGTACCGGTCGAGACAATCTCGCGGCCGAGCGTGAGGTCTGACCAAACCACCCGGAAGATTTGGTACGCGGCGCCGTCCCATCGCCCCGCCCGCAGGTCGTCCTCAGTAATCAAGTCGCTGTCAAGAATACCCGTTGCGTCTAGCGTCGATACCTCGACGTTGGATGTCCCCCGGACATCGCTGATGCCGAAGCCCAGAGGTTCATATGTTTCGCCGCCCGCGCCAACATCAAACACGAACGGAAGGTCGAGCGCCGTGACCGTGAGCACTACACCATCGATGCGCACCAAGCGCATGCAACTCGTAAGCTTCGTGAGGTTCTTCGCGAGGTGCGATGCAAACCCAGGAGACAGAGACTTAGTCATCGTCCATCACCTCGACGACCGGCATATCTTCGTATCGCGCGATATAGTCCCCGTTGGCCTGGCGATTGACCCCGGAGAGTGTTATGGCGTCGCCATCGAACCGCGCGTGCAAATAGAACTCGCCAGACCAAGTCGCACTGACGAGGCCGCCAGTGACGCGGCCGGTGCTGGTGCTGAACGACCCGGCGCCTGAGAGGATCACGGTTGACGCGGGCTTGGTGACGGGCTTGTCGAATGTGTAAGACCCGAAGGTGTACCGCAAAACCATCTGAAAGTCAGCCGAGCCTGGAATCGCTGCCAGCATCCCCTCGCCAGCGCCTGCTATATTCTTGCGGGGGTCCCGCAGGCGCCACGAGTTGGCGCGTCCCGCAGCGGCGTGCATGAATGCGTCGAGATCCTGCCACGCCGCCCGCGTCTGGTTGTTGTAGCGGATAAGGTAGCTGGACAGCGGGCGGGCCCGATTCTGGTTGCGCGACTCACGCCCGTTTTGCATCTGCACGACGCTGGTGTCGAAACCGCCGGAATCGCTTTGCCATTCAAGGGCTACACAGATCGGCAGGAGCATGTCTAGATAAGCCATACGCTACCTCCGCGCCATCGCGCGCTGGGCCGCAGCACCGGCATCGCGCGCAGCCTGCCGGGCCGTGCGTGTATCGGCACCAGGCATCACGTTGATGTTTTGCACGATAGTCGTGTTGCCGCCGCCGCCGAGCTCGTGATTGGGGATAACTTGTGCGCCGCGCGGAAGGTTCACCAACTCCGGGCCGCGCTCGCCGACTAGGGCCATTCCGCCCGGCGCGAAGTTGGTGCCAGCGGCGAAGCGCTCGCCGAAGCCGCCACCTGAGAACCCGACGCCAGGCACGCCACCACCGCCACCTCCGAAGAACCTTCCGATCAAGCTGCTAATCAGTTTTCCAAAGTCAGGCCCGCCTGTATTGCTCTTGCCTCCGAACAATGCCTCGGCAAGATTCTGTGAAGCGATCCGGCTGATCGCTTGAACCAAAGACCTCTCGAAATCCTTGAATGCATCCTTAGCCGACTTGGTGCCATCAATGAATGAACTGAAGGCATCAGCGAACGTATTGGTAAACAGGTCTTTGAACTGCTGCAGGTTAGCGGCATCGGCTGCCAACTGTTCCGCGAAGGACTTACTGTTGAGAAGTTCGGCGCGTTCCTTGAGCAACGTGATCTGCGCTTGCAGGGCCTTCGCTTCCCCAGCCCGCAAGGGATTGAGCTGGGCCAGGGCGAGGGCCTCTTCCTTGATCGCAATGGCCGATGAAATGCGCGCTGCCTCAATCGCCTTACGCGCAGCCTCGCCGCCGACAATGATCGCGATCTCGTCACGCAGGTCTTTATTGGCCTCCTTGATCTGCTCGGCCTCTGCAAACGCGGCGATAGTGTGCCGCTTCTGTTCCTCAGTGGATCGTTCGAGAGCCTTCACTTCTTCGTCAAACGCCTTGCCGCTGGCCTTGACCCATTCTTCCAGCTCCTTGTAGGCGTCCACTTGGGCCGCCACCGCGAGAATCTGCCGCTCGATGTCGGGAGTCAGCCCCTTGAGCCGGCCGCTTTGGATTTCCTTGAGCGCAGTTTCCACCGCCGTCAGTTCGAGCGTGCGGTCCAACTGCTTCTGCAAGCTGTCGAGGAAGCGCTGCGCCTCGCTGATACGATCAGAACCGCCGGCAGCCTTGTCCGGCCTGTTGACGCCGGAGAATCGTAGCGGTTTGCCGGCCGGCTTAAACCCGCGATCCTCAATAGCGGCACGCGAAGCATTCTTTTGTTGATTCTGGATCTGTTGACTCAGCTTTGCTGAAAACAACTGCTTGTTCAAAATGCCGTCAATCTGCGTCTGCCAGTCACGGCCAATGGCGAGGGCACGATTAAGGTCTCCGACCGCTACCGCTGCCGTCTGCGCCGCACCAGCCGCGATAGTCTCTCCGACCACCTGAAACACGCGTCCCAATCCTTGCCCGGCCGATACGATGAAGCCAAGCGCCCGCACGGCATTGTTGGCAAAGTCTAGGATAGCGGTGCTGCCGCGCAAGTCATTGGCGCCTTTCTCAATGCCCGCCAATTCAATAATGAAGTTCTTCGCTGCAGTGGTGAGTGCTGTAATCGCGGGCAGCGCCTCCGTAGCAGCGGCTTGGGCGTATAGCTGCAACTGCGTCCGCGCGCGCGCCTGGGCGTCACTGTAGGCGTCTGCGCGCTCGATCTGCTGCTGCGTGAGGATGACTTGCCGGCCGCCCTCGGAATTCAACTCTTTGAGGAAGGGCAGCAGATTGGATGCGCCTTTTGCCAGCGCTTCCATGACCGCCGTCTTGCCAGCGCCATCCTCGAATCCTGCCAGCGCCTTGGCAATGGCTTCCAACTGCGCCGCCGGATCGAGCGCCTTGAACTCCTTCAGGTTGAGGCCAAGCGCACTGATCGCCGCGCCTGCCGACTTCGACTCGTCATCGACGCCGGTTAGATTTTTCGTCAGCTTGACCGACAGGGCGGCGACCTCCGCCATGGCAATGCCTGCGGTCCCGGCTGACACCGCGAACGATGCCAAAGCTTCCGCACTGGCCCCGGTCTTTTCCTCCAGATCCTTGAAGTCTCCGGCTTGACGCGACAATTCATTGACCGCAGCAAACGCAACAGCGGCAGCAGCACCGATACCGATGATTGCTGCGCTTGCAGCCTTAGCCCCGGTAGCAATGGCACGATCCAGTCGGGCCGCGAATATCTGCGCCTCGCGCTCGGATTTCGTCAGGCCAGACGTGAATTCAGCCGCGTTGAGGCCAAGCGTTACGATCAGCCCGCCGAGTGAATTAGCAGCCATGGCCTAACCCTTAGCTTTCCGACCTTGGCCAAGCCGATACACCCGCGCCGCAGTCACCGCGCCAATCATCGAACTTCCAACTTCGGCAGTCATTGATTCGTCCTCTATGGCCGGCACAACTAGATAATCGGATAACTTGGTCGAAGTCTTGGCGCCGCCCATGGTCACGGCCACCAGGTAAGCCGTTTGGGCCGCCTGTAAATCCGCACGACGATGAGGAAGGAAGAACGCCCGGGCATACCTCTCCCACAGCAAAAACTCGCGTTCATCCATTCGCTCGTCAAGTTCGTCCAGCGTGCAGCCGCCAATTGCTAGCGCCAGGTGCATTTTGAATACCTGGCGCGGCGTCAGTTTCCCTTGGGGTCTGCCTCGCTCTTGTCCGGCAATTGCAAAGCTTCGTGCGCTTCGTGAATGAGCCTGCTGACGTTGTGCGCGTTGTTGTCCATGACCGACTTCAACTCGGCCATCTGCGCGTCGTCTTTTTCGTCGAATAGCAGGTTGCCATCAGCCCCGCGAACGATCCGAGCAATGCCGCGCTCGATGTACAGCGGATCGTTGGTAAGACGCTCTCGGACTTCTTTCGGTTCGTCAGGCTTAGTAATCACGGCTTTGATATCAGCCATCGACAGCGGGCGCAGATAGATCGGTTCGGTGAAGCCCGGCGGCGTAAATGCCGTCAACTTCACCGCCGAACGCTTCAAGCCAAGCAGAAACTTAGCCCGATCCATTAAGCCGCCAGGACGAAGATTTCGCCAGACAGCTTGATGGTGGCCGACCCAGTCCAGAGACCGGACACTGCACCTTGGAAGCTAGTCTGCTGAACCTTTCCAAGCATGATCACCGTGCCGCCAGAGTTCGGGAACACGACCTTGAACCCTATCTCATCGCCGGACAACTTAGCAGCGCGCAACGCAGTCATCACGGTTGCATTCGGGGCGAAGTTGTAATCCAGTTGCAACGTGCCTGAATCCGATAGCCCAAGCTCGAATTCCTTCGCTGTGGAACAGATCGTCGTCGCGTCGATTTCGTCCGATGCGCCGTCCTGCTGATTCGTCCCGGTCAGTTCGCAAAACTCGGAGAACTGGGCCTCATCGACATAGCCGCCGCTGACGTAAGCCGCGTTGTTGGTCGAATCTTCGCCAGCAAGCTCGTAAGAATTTGCGGCACGATTGTCGACCACGAACAGGCGACCGTTGACCTCCGTCATACCAACTACACCCTTAATGCGGATCACATCACCATCAACGTGCGGGTTGGCAGTAGACGATACAACAGCCGGATCTGCCTTCGTGATGCCTGTGATCACGGGACTCGGGCTTGACCCGGCCAATCCGGTCTGCACGGAAAATTGCGAGCCTTGAAATTTGTAACGGGCGCCTGAACTCATGATATTTCCTTTGGAAATGGAAAGGCCCCTTGCGGGGCCTCGGTCGGTGGATAGAACTAGACGGCGAGTTGCCTAGCTAGAACTTCCATGTAAGGAGTAATCCAAGATTTCACGGAACGTCTTTGTTTCTGTATCGAAACCGCCTGATGCGCTTATTTCAAGAATGGCAGGCGGTGAGAATAGCGCCATCGCCGCCATCACTTGCAATCGAAGGGCCCGCACTTGCTTGAACTCTTTAGCCACCACGTCTATCTGTACGCGCACAAACGCCGTTGAATCATCACCATCGCCGCACAGATCAACGACTGGGACGGTATCAATGAACGTGTAGCGGATGGCCGGCCAGGTCGGCACCGCTGGCGGCTGCGGAAATGTGACTGGCGCCACACGGCTGCCCACCAGCGGACCTAGCGCGGTGAAGATGTCCTGTTCGTAACTCATGCGCCCGCCTTCAGGATTCCGTCCGCCAGTTTCTTCTTCATTACTTCCGTCAGCTTCGATCTATTCTCGTCGAATGCCGGGCGCAATCCAGGCTCTGCGGGCATGTTGACCGTGCCGAATTCCAAATAACCCGCTACCTGCCTTGTATTGCGCTTCTTCGTAGACGCACCAACTTGTGGATAGACAACCTTCTTAACCGTGACGATGTGTTCGGAGGTTAGGTTTGTCTGTGATTTCCCTAACTTCTTTGCTATGACGTTCTTCTCCACCAAACCCGTATCAATCGAAGGATTGGACCTGAGATTTAACTTGTAGCTTTTCTTGACTACTCGGGCCGCCGCGCCAGTAGCCTGCCCCGCCAGCTTCTTGGCCACCTTCTCGGATAGCTTACGCATCCGCTCGCCCAACTCACGCAGGCCATCGACGCGGATCGTTACGCTAGCCATCGTTCAATCCTGATTGCGCCATGATCTCGATCTCGCGGTGCCCCATGTCGGTCTGCGACAGTGACTTGAAGTTGTAGATGATTCCTTGATGCGTTCCGCGCCACTTTGCCGTAACCATGTTAACGGCCGGCGACCAGCGAATACGGATGCGCGTATCTAACGGCGCCAACGCTTGATTGGCGATCAACTGCTCCCGGCCCCGCAACGGTTCAACAGACGCCCAGACAGTGCCAAACGCGGACCAGTTGATAACCTCGCCACCAGTATCGTCCTGCGTGGCAATGGGCTCATCCAGCAACAAGCGATGCCGGAGTTTGCCCGCGTTCACGCAATCCCCAAGCGCAACCGCCAGCGGTCAAGCAGAGACGACGCACCAAGCGGCAGAGACATTAGCTTTAACTCTGTCGTCTCCTCTCGGTTCTCGTAAAGGTGCCCAACAATCAACAGCATCGCAGCCTTGATCGACTTGGGCAGCGGCCGATCATCGGGGCTGGCGTTCGGAAGCGTGTAGCCGGCGTTATACCGGACGGTGATTGCGTTCCGTACACCTTGTACTGTCGGCCATGAAGTATCGACAGCCGAGTACAGCCAACTCGGTTCCGACCAGTTATCCAGCGTGTAAGCGCTGGCCGCTAACACTTGGGACGCCCCATCCCCATCCAGATAAGTGACGCTAATAATGCTCGAGATAGGCGACATGGGCAAAGGTAACTCGTTAGTATTCTCGATTGCGTAGAAACTTCTGGCTGGCCACGCGGATGTCACCAACTCGAACGTCTGCGGGACCAACGCCCGCCCGGTATCGTTCTCGCACCACTCCCGCGCAGCCACAATTAACGTTTGAATAAGCGTGTCGTCAGGATGCGGCTGCGTCGGGCTGCCGCCCTCGTCGTCAATCCGCAGATGTAGCTTTGCCTCGGCCAGCGTAATCTGCTCACCCTCCGGCTGTCCAATCACGCGCAGCCCAGACCGGATAGGCGGCGAGTTACGCCAGCCCCAAACCGGCGAGCATGAATAACAATTAATCATCGCTGGCTTGCCTCCCGCCATACTTGTGCATGTTCACTTTCCTCATAGCCGGGGAGGTTCGGAGTGCCATTGGTCCAATGGATAATTGCCGGATCGGATCGCGGCGGATCAACGCCAACAAGATGATTCCACGCTGACGGGAGACATCCGATCTCGTCATCGGCCAAAAACTTGAATGCATGGAGATCACGGCCGGGCCATTGGTTCAGCGTGGTCAGGTTCAGCCGCGCAATGGCCGGATGGGATGCGTTCCACAGCGCCACGCTGCTCCAATTCTTGCGGTGATAGGCAACCTGTTTCTGCCCGTCCATCTTGATCCCTTCCATCTGCGTCGTCGTCCGCTTAACCACCATCACCGCGAACCTATCGTCTGCGATGGACAACAATAGATGCGGGTCTTGCCTGGCCATAGTGTCCGCATCGGCGAACAACGCCCAACCCGAATGCGCCAGCAGGGGAACCGCGAACCGACTGATAGCAAAGTCCGTCGATTGCTCTGCCGCGCTGTTGAGATCGAACATCCGGCCTCGGCGATCCAACGGGCGCGTCAATATTCCGCACAACCGCAGCCGATCCTCGTGCAACGCGATAACTTCGCAGCCGAATGACGCATAACTTTTGGCCGCCACCTGAAATGCATCAATCTCGCGCGAGTCCCATCCGAGGTAAACACGCAGACTCATGGCTTGCGCGCAGTGATCCGCATGTCGCGCCGCACCCTGCCGGCCGGATGCCACTGGGTTTCCTCGTCGGCGATATTGACGAAACCGTGCATCTTCAAAAAGTGCCGCAACGTCTTTGGCGTGTAACCCCACTTGTGGCCCATGAACGGATTGCTCTCCTGTGGGTCTCCATAGATGCCCCAGTAGCTCATTTGGTCAGGATGCTTGCCGGACGACGCATAGCCTGAAACAAGGTTCTCGCAACACTTGAAAATGTCCGGGCACTCAATCACCAGCAATCCGCCTGACCTCAGTAGCCGCATCCACTCTACAGCGAGCGCGGCAGCCTCCCACTTGTAAAAGTGTTCGATGCCGTGAATGCACATGATCTCGTCGGCGCAACCGTCGTCAAGCGGGATGCTTCTGGCATCCGCGATGATCTCTGGTTTCAATATGCCAAGCGCTGCGACATCAATGTTTATCCATCCCTCGCGGATACGGGTTCCACAACAAACGTTGAGTCTCACACGATCCCCTTGAAGAATTGCCAAGCCTCTTTAGCCTCACTCGGACGCCACTGAAACCACGCCAAGCGCTGCAGGAATTCCATTCTGTTAGCTTGCGTGTAGTCCCTTCCGGCCAGCCACATCGCAGCGCCATCGGTCGACTCGAACGGGACACCTGCGACTGCCGCATCGCAGGCCACGTTGGAGTGCTTGCAGACGACTAGCGCCGCCCCACGTAGCAATGACTCGATGGGTGTTGTTCCATCTCGCGCGCAAGGAAGCACGACAATGTCACCATCGACCTTTGGTCGATAGACGATCCGGCTGGGCGGAAAGCGCTTGACCAGCTCTGTGTACTTGGCCTGCTCCCAACCATCCCCGAAGTAAGCTCTGCTCTTGCGACCGAGACCGACAAGGATGATATGACCGTCTCGTTTGTAATCCTCGCGCAGTCTGATGCCTAATGCGTCCCACCTCGATGGATCGGTTGGCGCGCGATCAATCAAAGCTTGCGGATGATCAGTGTTTATCGACCCCCGAACGTAACCAGTTTCCTTGCGGCGGCCGAAATAGCCCAAGTCCCACAGCATCGCCTTGCCACCAGCCTTTACATGATGGTCACGCGCTTTGCTATGGGCATCCGCCCCGACACCGAACAGCATCAGCCACTCGGAGTCACCGCGATATTGCTTGGTTTCTACAACGCGCTCGCCTACATTTTTCATCGCCGCGATCAAGGCGACTAGGACCGCCGTAGCAGTGAGAGAGGGCTTATGCGCCCTTAGAACTTCGACAGCCATTCCCGATAATCCGCGGCAACCATTTCCAGAGTCGGCGGCCAGAGACCAGCAGCGGCCGTCTTGCGCGTTTCATGATCGGTTAAACGGTCCAAGGCTCGCACCATGTCCTCACGCGTGTCTGCGAACAATTCGCCGCCGGTAGCAGTCTCGATGTATCCAGCCTCGCGATTGAGAATGCACGGCGTGCCGGACCCTTGAGCGTTAGCCAGCTTGACGTTCGACTTCCAGTTGCGCGCGGCGTATCCAGTTGACTCACGCACCGCAACGACAATATCCAGATCCGCGAGGTGCGGCGGGTTTATAACAAAGGACCATTTTCGAGACGCGCACTCGACCTCAAACCACGCCTGCCACGCGCCCAGATATTTCACCGATCCCTCGTAGCCGATCTTCTGCACTCTTTCGCGAATCGGATTCACCTGTTGATGCGGCCGGGAGTGATGCGGCACCGTGAGCATCGGCACCCCAAAGCCCTTACAATCCGCAGCCATGGCCTTCGTCGATGCAACTATGCCTATGGGCTTGATCCGCTCCACCTGGCTCGCCAGCCATTGCCTACAAGTTG
>Ga0163144_10014311_pt1 | contig 16481 bp, 8 predicted proteins | sample OliLak19BULKMAT1_FD_123175 | JGI IMG/M metagenome (GOLD analysis project Ga0163144, IMG submission 123175) | Freshwater microbial mat bacterial communities from Lake Vanda, McMurdo Dry Valleys, Antarctica - Oligotrophic Lake LV.19.BULKMAT1 | ecosystem: Environmental > Aquatic > Freshwater > Lake... | reverse complement strand
AGGCCCGCGTCGTCGAGAGAGATGTTCGCCGCCGACCCTGCGGGCTGCCCGAGCGTTTCGATCCACTCCCCCACCATGTGGGATACCGAGCCCTCCGCTTCGCCTTGGGGCCCATCGCCGTCGACGTGCATCAGCGCACGGTGTACCGCGGTCAGTTCCGCGTGAATCGCGGCCCGTTCGGTTTCCAACTTCACTACCTGATCGGCCGCTCTGGGGTGCGTCGAGGCCTCGGCGAGCGTCTCCAGTTGGGCACGGATGCCCATGTACAGGTCCTTCTGATCGCGTTGCGGGTCGTGGATCAGGGCGCACAACGATGACAGCCCAAGGCCTTCAAGGCGGTTGGCGACAACGTCAAGCGCCGTGCGCTTCTCACACACAAACAGCACCCGCTCCCCGCGCGCAAGATGATCGCCGATGATGTTGGTGATGGTCTGGCTCTTGCCGGTCCCCGGCGGGCCGTGAACCACGAGTCCGCGGGTGGTGCGCGCCAAGGCCACAGCTCGGGCCTGGCACGGATCGGCCCGCGTCACCAACCGTTCGCGCGGGCCGTCGTTGCGGGGTTGCGCAGCGGCGGCCTCCTTGGCTTCAACCTCGGGCACCGGGGGCGGATCGTCGAAGTTGACGCCCGCTTTGACGAAGACCTCAAGCGGACCGCCCGAGGGGACGTTGCTCGCCAGCGATTGCGTGTCGCGCAGCAAGCCTTCATTCGCGATCGGGAAGAGCCCGAGCACCGCCGCCGCGATGATGGCGGGGTGATCCGGTGCCTCATCCGCCCGCGGGGCGGGCGCGAGCGCAAAAACGTTTGGCACGCCCTCCGCAGCCGGACCAAACGCCTTCACCGGAACTTCCTCGGAGACCCCGCCCGACGGCCCGGTCGGAGCATCCACGAACACAAACTCCGCCGGCGTGAGGAGCCCGAGCGCACCGCACACGTGCCCCACAAGGGCGCAAACCTCTTTGAACGGGGCACGGCCTGCATCGTCTTCAAAGAGGGTGGCGGGCATGGACTTGCCGGTCTGCTGTTCAAGCCAGGCGAGCAACGCCTCATTGGGCTGCACCCGATCGATCTCGTCTTCCTTGCAACCCAATTCGATCGATGGAGCAACCCCGGATTTGACGGTCACCGAAACCGGGATAAACGCGATCGGGGCGAGCACCCGCCGACTGCCCGCCCCGGTCGCACCGAGTGCCCCGGGCGGCAGCGAGAGCAGGGGGTATCCGATATTGAGTACGTAGACGCCCGTGTCGTCTTCGTATGTTCGGGCCTCATCGACCAGCAGCCGGACCTTGGCGAGGAGCGCCGTCTGATCGCCGAAGGCCCGCCTCCGGTCTTCGACCTCCGCCTTCGCCGCATGAGCGCCGGTCAAGTCCGCGCCCGCCAGCGCCTCCCGAGTCAGAGCCTCACTGGATGGCGCGTCAGCCGCTTCGTCCGGGTCACTCGCGGCCCGGTCAATCGGTCGTCGGGTTCGTCCGAAGCGATTGGGCGGAGCGGCCCCCGGGGGCGCAACGTGCCGAGCCACGATCGAAACGAACGCGTCTGAAGAAAGCAGCGATCGCAACGCAGCGCTCGGTTCAACGTCGCCCAACTTCGAAAGTTGTGTGAGATCAAGCCTCTGGCGGCTGTGGTGCGGGCGACAGTTGAGGCTCGGGCCGCCCACGATCGACGCGAACAGGCGCTCCAACATGCGCGCCAGCACCCGGTTCGGAGGGGGTGCGGGGGCTGTCGTGGCGGGTGTCGTGGGGGCGGGCTCGGGTGGAGGCGGGGTCGGCGTCATCGGGAGCAGAGTTTACGGTCGGGGCGACGACGCGTCTGAGATGCTCTCACTCAACATCGGAAGCGGCAACCAAGTCCGCTCCCATCGCTTCCATCGCTTCCATCGCGTCCGTCGCTTCCATCGCTTCGTACCATTCCCCCGTGCTCATCCTCTCGGTTATTCAAGGTCCGGATAAAGGTCGCCGCTACGAACTGCCGGAACACGAGCCGCAGTTATTGGGCCGCTCGAGCGAGGCCCTCCCGATTTCCGACAACGCCATCAGTCGGCGGCACGCGGAGTTGACGCCCGACGAGGGGCTGTGGTACATCCGTGATCTGCAAAGCCAAAACGGGACGTATGTGAACGGCGTGAGGCTGGCCGATCGGCAGCGGTTGCGTCCGGGGGATCAGATCCGGGTGGGCCAATCGCTCTTTGTCTTCGGCCAGACCGACGTTCGCGACCCCGACATCGTCTCGGTGGTCGGCAAGCGGCAGGTGGACGCGACCATCGAGCGCACGATTCCCAGTCAGCCGCTCAATGTCTTTACCGGCAGCAACGACGACTCGATCATCCTCAGCGAGCCCGAGCCCCGGGCCGCAGCCGTCGATCACCTCCGCGTGATCTATCGCCTGACGACGATGCTGACAACCCGCTTTGTGGAGAGGCAAGAGTTGCTCAAAGGCGTGCTGGACCTCATCTTCGCCGAGTTCCACCCCGAGCGCGGCTGCATGATGCTCGCCGCGACCCCGCACGCGGGGGCTCCTGCCGGCGGTCCCATGAACGTCTCGGAACTCTCCCCCGCGGTTGTCAGATATCGAGAGACGCCCCTCGACCCCGAGCAGGCGAAAATCAAGGTGAGCCGGACGATCCTCCAGCACGCCGTCACCAAGAACGAGGGCGTGCTGAGCACCAACGCCATGACCGACCCTCGCTTCGCGAAGGGTGACAGCGTGCAGCACCTCCACATCCGCTCGGCCATCTGCTCCCCCATCCGGTTCCGCGACCGCACGTTCGGAGCCATCTACATCGATTCGTCCATGGCTAACTACACCTTCACCGCCGAGCAACTCGCGCTGATGAACGCCATCGGCCAGCACACCGGCCTCGCGCTCTCCAACAGCGAGTTATACCAGCAAAAGTTACAATCAGAGCGCCTCGCGGCGATCGGCGAGACGGTCGCGACCCTCAGCCATTCTATCAAGAACATCCTCCAGGGGTTGCGCGGCGGGGCCGATGTCGTCGAGATGGGGCTCCGCAAGGACGACCTCAAACTCGCCAAAGGCGGCTGGGGCATCCTGCAGCGCAACCTCGACCGCATCATCGGGCTGACCATGAACATGCTCGCCTTCTCACGCCAACGACGCGTGGAACTCGAACTCACCCGCCTCGGCCCCATCGTCGAGGAGTGTGCCGCCCTCCTGGAGGACACCTGCACTTCCAAAGAGGTCGCGCTGATCCTGGATATCGATCCCGAATTACCCCCCGTGCCGTTGGACCCATCGCTTGTTCATCAGGCCATCATGAACCTCATGACCAACGCCGTCGAGGCCGTCGATCAGGTCACTGGCGCTGTGACCGTCCGCGTGGTCTACCGGCCGCCCGAACCGGAAGAGGCCCGCGCGGGAAAATCAACGACCCACACCCGGATGCCCGAAGTCGAGATCTCGGTCGTCGACAACGGCCCCGGCGTCCCCGAAGGAAAAATGCCATGGGTCTTCATCCCCTTCAATACGACCAAGGGGATCAAGGGGACCGGCCTCGGCCTGGCCGTCGCCAAGCGGGTCTGCGAAGAGCACGGCGGACGCATCGAGATTGAGAACACCGAGGGCAAAGGCGCGACCTTCCGCATGATCTTTCCCGCCGACCCCAACGCGGCGATCGACCCCTCCGCCACCAGCCAAGCCAAAGGTCAGGCGGGCGGCAGGACCGGTCTGGGGCCTAGCACGTCCGGCGGGGCCGAGAGTGTCGAGCCGGGCCGGTAGAAAGCCCGTCGCAAGACTTCGATGTTGCAACACGCTCTCAATTGCGCCTAGCATGTTTACCGCCATGAGTGCCCACGAAACGTCCGAGAATATCCCTTGCACACCTTGCGGGACGCCCACCGCCGCCCCCGGGCGAGCTTTCCGTTGTTTGGCCAACCTCACCGCCGGGCAATCCGCCCGAATCGGTGACATGGAACTCGACGCCGCCGATGCCTCCCTCCTGCGGGCGATGGGGTTGCGCCCCGATGCCTTGGTCCGCGTTCAGCGGACCGGTGAACCCTGCATCGTCGAGGTCCTCACCGGGGTCAGAGGCGACGGAACCGGCTGCGCCTCCGAGGCTGGCTGCTGGTGCCGCATCGGTCTCGCCCGCGCGTTCGCCCAGCGGGTACGCGTGGTCGGTGCCAGTTGAACGCGGCGGTCGCGGACGACGTGGTCATGCTCCGCATCGCGTTCTTGGGAAACCCCAACACCGGGAAAACCACGCTCTTCAACGCCCTCTGCGGGCTGCGCCACAAGACCAGCAACTTTCCGGGCACCACGCAGGAAGCCCGCCTCGGCTTTTTGAGATCGAGCGACGCTTCGCGGATCGAAATCATCGATCTCCCCGGGGTCTACTCGCTGGAGTTGTCGCAGAGTGAATCGAAAATCTGCCGCGACGTCCTCTCCGGAACCCAGGCTCCCCAAGGCGAGCCGGCCGTGGCCCCGGACGCGGTGTGCGTGGTGGTGGACGCCACCAATCTGGCCCGCAACCTGACCATCGTGGGCGAGGCCACAAGGCGGCGCTTGCCAATGGTGGTAGTGCTCAACATGATGGACCTCGCGCGCCGGCGGGGCCTGCACATCGATGCGGCGGCCCTCTCGGCGAGGCTCGGGTGTCAGGTCGTCGAGTGCTGCGCGAAGTCGGCCCAGAGCGTGGCCCTCGTGCGGGAAAGCCTGTTGCACTGCCGGATCGCGAGCGAGACCCCGCCGGGTACGCAGGATGGATTGGAGCGCTGGGCCGACGAGTTGTTCGTGGAGGCCACCGCCGGGCAGCGTCCCGCGACCCCCGCGCCCGGCCGGCGGAGCGAGACCGATCGCATCGACCGAGTCGTGACCCATCCGGTCCTGGGCCTCCTCGTCTTCGCACTCGTGATGACCGGGCTTTTCTGGGTGATTTTTTCGGCCGCCCAGATCCCCATGGGCCTCATCGAGGCGCTCTTCGGCACTCTCGCCGGTTGGGTCGAGCGGGTTCTGCCCGAGGGGATTCTCCGCGACTTCCTCGCCTCGGGCGTCATCGGCGGCGTCGGCGGCACGGTGATATTCCTACCGCAGATCTGCCTGCTCTTCTTCCTGATATCGCTCCTGGAGGACACCGGCTACCTGGCCCGCGCCGCCTTCGTGATGGACCGAATCCTCCGCCCATTCGGGCTGCCGGGCCTGGCGTTTATGCCGCTGCTCTCATCGCACGCGTGCGCCCTCCCGGGCATCATGGCGGCCCGGGCCATCCCCGACCGCTCCGATCGACTCGCGACGATCCTGGTCGCCCCCTTCACCAGTTGCTCGGCCCGGATACCGGTCTATGTGCTTCTGACGGGGCTGCTTTTCCCAAATTCGCCCCTCCGCCAGAGCCTCGCCTTCACCGGCTGCTATGTGCTGGGGATGCTGGCCGCCATGCTGAGCGCTTTCGTGGCCCGCCGCACGATTCTCCGCGGACCGACCCGCCCGATGGCCCTGGAACTCCCGACGTACAAGTTGCCCTCGCTGCGAACCGCAGCCCTGACCACCGGCGACCGCGCGGCGATGTTCCTGAAGAAAGCCGGCACCAACATCCTGGCGATCTGCATCGTGCTGTGGTGGTTGAGCGCGTTCCCGAGGGTCGAACCGCCCCCGGAGGTTGCCGCGCTGCGGGCCGAGGCCGGGAACGCCGCCGACGAAACCATCGCCGCCGAAATCTCGGCCCAAGCCGACCACCTCGAGGCGTCACACGCCGCCTCACATTCGTACGCCGCCGACCTGGGGCGATTCATCGAACCGATCTTCCGCCCGATGGATTATGACTGGCGATTGTGCGTCGGCGTCGTCGCCAGTTTCGCCGCCCGCGAGGTCTTTGTGTCCACGATGGCCGTCGTGGTCGCGGGCGAATCGGACCCGGAGGCCGAGGGCGTGACCAAGGCCATCGCTTCCGCCACCCGCGACGACGGCGTGACGCCGGTCTTCACCCAAAAAGTCAGTTGGTCGCTCCTGGTCTACTACGTTCTCGCGATGCAGTGCCTACCGACGCTGGCGGTGACGGCCCGCGAGGCCGGGGGCGCCAAGTGGGCCTTCCTGCAACTCGGATGGATGTGCGGGCTGGCGTACCTCGCAGCGCTCTTGGTCGCATCGGTGCTCTGATACGCTCCCCCACTCATGAGCGACCCAAACAGCGCCCCCACCAGCAACGCCACCAATCCGAAGCCACCCGGAGCCTTTGATCGGGGCATGGCGCTTTTTCGGCGCCTCGGTCCCGCAGGAATCCTCGCCGTGATCGCCTCGGTACTGCCGCCCTTGGGCGGCCTTCTTTTGTTGGCGAAAATGGACCTCGCCGGGCGTTGGCTGCAAAGCCACGGCGCCCAGGGCAAGGCCATCTATGTGCTCGGGTTCGCCGTGCTCGCGGGCTTCGCCTTGCTCCCCACGTACGCGTCGGCCGCATTGGGCGGATGGGCGTTCGGCTTCGGGCCCGGGCTCGTGCTCGCGATGCTCGGCTTTGCGGCCGGTTCCTTGATCGGGTACATCAGCGGGCGCTTGGCTTCGGGCGACCGGGTCGAGAAGTTGCTGAGTGAGAACGCCCGATGGTCTGCGGTCCGGGATGCCCTGGTGGGCGGCACCTTCCTCAAACGCCTGGGGATCGTCACGCTCGTGCGGCTGCCGCCCAATTCGCCCTTCGCCGTCACGAACCTCGTGCTCGCCGGTGTGAAGGTCCCGTTGCCAACCTATCTCACAGGGACAGTGCTCGGGATGCTTCCCCGAACGGCGCTGGTCGTGTACCTGGCCTCACGCGTTCGCGGAGAACTGGCGGAAAAAGCCAACGACAAGCCGTGGTGGATGATCCCGATCGGGATCGTGATGCTCTTGGGAGTCTTCTACATTCTGAAGATCGTCGCAGATAGAGCCCTCCGACGGCTTACCGCAGGCGTGTAAAAAAACCGGGCACACGTTCGCGTGCCCGGTCCTTCGTTCAAATCATGGCTTCTTGGCGTCGGGTCGTCGCTTTTTAGCAGCCGCCGTCCCAGTTCCCAAAGAACACGGCGATGTCGTCGGAATCGGTGTCGCCGTCGCCGTCGTAGTCCTGTTCGCCCATGTCCCAGGTCTGGAAGAAAACGACCACATCGTCGGAATCCACGTCGCCGTCGGAATCGATGTCGGCCGGGCAACCTTCACAGTCGTCCGGGATGCCGTTGTAGTCCGCATCCACCTGCGTGCCGAGTTCCAGTTCCTTGCCGTCGTTGTCGGCGTCGTTATCGCAGTTGGGCAGCACCTGGCAGACGTCGGCGACACGGTCGGGGCGGCCCCTCGACCCGCCATCGGCGAGGAATCCCTCAAGATCGGCCCACGTTTGCGGGGTTGTGCTGGGGAAGCCGCCGCCGGGGTGGGCAACTTCCAGCGTCAGGCGGCGGCGGATGGTTTCGCGGTTGTCGTTGCGGATGTTGGGTCCGGTTCCGCCGGTGCCTTCGGGGCCGTGGCAGCCGACGCACGAGGTGTTGAAGAACGAAGCCCCATCGGCCCGCACGCCTACCGGTCCGCCGTCAAAGTCTTCCAGCAGGCCCCCCACGATGTCGCACTCGTCGGGGATGCTGTTGCTGTTGCAATCGGCGCTGGTGCCGTTGCTGATGTCGGTGGCGTCCGCGACGCCGTTGCCGTTGCAGTCGGCGATGGGTATCTCGCGATAAATCTTGAAGTTGTCGATCCCGCATTCGACGATCGACTGGGTGCCGGCGTCGGTCGCGATGAAACGCAGACGCATGTTGGCGGTGTTCGTGATGCCCGCCCCGCTCAGTTGCGACTGGGTGATCGCGTGCGGCGACCACAAAAGCCCCCGGCTCGCGGTGTGCGAGACAACGCGGACCCACGGGCCCGCGGTGCCGTTGCTGGAGATCTCGACAAAGATCCCGTCGGCGGCTTCACCGTCGTTGGTCAGGAAGTTGTAGTAGTCATAGCAGATCGTGATGTCGCCGCCGGAATTGCCGCCCCCCGCAGTCAGGAAATTGAACGCCGGACTCGTGAGAATCACCGACCCCCCGTCCACGTCTGTGTTGCCCGCGCCGTTCTGGGTGAGAAACGCGTTTCCTGAACCATCAGAGTCCGCGGCGGGGTCATAGAGCCAGCCGGGGTCATTCACGGGCACTCCGCGCTGCCAGGCGCCCCCCGTCGCGCCAGCCACCGTGGCCGCCCAACCCTGATCGGTCTGGAAGTTGTCCGCGAAAGTCTGGATATCGGAAGGGGTCAGAATGCATGGGCAGCCGCACACCGGGGGGACGATCTTGGAGATCGAACCGTTGATCGAGATGAAATACAGTTCGCCGTCGTTGTCTTCACCAAAGGCGACGAGCCCCGTCGGGTTCCCGAGTTGGGCCGTGTGGCTCACCCGCGAGGCCGGCGGCACCGGGAACGAGTTCGTCGGAAAACTCTTGACGTAGTTCCCGCAATAGTCGGCGAAGATAAACCGGCCCTGAAGGCTCGGGATCGCGCTCCCGCGATACACATACCCCCCGGTGATCGAGCACGCCCCGTCGGCCGCGTGGCCTTCCACGTGAATCGGATCGGTGTAGGTGCCGAGCAGCGTGCAGTTGCGGTCGCCAGCAGGAGCCGGGTCGAAGCCTTCCTCGCAGTCCCAGCCGTAGTTGCGGGAACCCACCGCGTTGATGTTGGAGCCGGTGAGGGCTGCCTGAAAATCAGTTTCCTCGAAGGCGTCTTGGCCTACGTCGGCGATCCAAAGGTCGCCCGTCGAGCGGTCGAAACTGAACCGCCACGGGTTCCGAAGTCCCATCGCCCAGATATCGTCATTCCACGCGGCGTTCGGGCTGCCGACGGTGCCCGACGGGTTATCCACCGCTCGAAAGTTCCCCGCAATGTTGTCCACATCAAGCCGAAGCATCTTGCCCAGGCGGCTGTTGATGTTCTGGGCATTCTCACTGGGGTCGTTCCCGCTGCCGCCGTCGCCCGTGCCCCAATAGAGTTTGTCATCCGGGCCGAATTCGAGGTGCCCACCGTTGTGGTTGGCGAAAGTGGGATGGGCGACGTTCCGCAGGATCACCGCGGGCACGCCCGGGTCATAGGAATTCGAGGTCGCGAACGGTGCCTGGGCTCGGTACCGGGCGACGATCAGTGAGCCGCCGTTGTCGGTGTACGAAATGTACACGTTGCCGTTCGTCGCGAAGTTCGGGTGGAGCGCGAGTCCCAGCAAACCCCGCTCCCCGTTCGCGGCGGTCAAACCAAGACCGCCCGACCCTACAGGCCCGGCGTTGAGGAACGTCGCCCCCAATGTGTTGGTCGAAAGGTCAAAGAGGCGGATCCGGCCGGTTTGCTCAACAATGAACATCCGATTCGGGCTCCCGGGCTGGGCCACAAAGTCCAGAGGCTGCGAAAGGCCGGTCACGATCTGTTGAGCGGAAAGGGTCTGGGCGGAACTCGACGGCCCCCCCAAACCACAGGCCAACCCCGCGATCGCGGCAACACAAGAGGCGGAACGAATCATACAAAAATCTCCCTAATTCTGCGGTCGCCGCGCCGTCCCCTTTTAAAGAACGCGCGGCCAGGTAACGGTTGAAACACACTATCGGGCCGTCTGAGATCAGGATACACGACGTGTCAAGAGGAACAGGTACGAATCGGGGTGAGTGACGAATGGCGCCCACCAAGAAAAACCCGCCGAATGAAACAGCCGCAGGAAACTGCGGCCCGAGTCAGAATCTGACGCAACACGGTTTCGCGTGAACGCAAACAGGAACTACGCGAACCCCTGAGGAACCCCAGTCCCCAGTCCGAAGCGCCGAGTGCCTGATGCGTCAGCAAGATCCCGCGCTCCAGCCTGCAAAGAAGATCTGGATGTCGTCCGAGTCGGTATCGTCGTCGTCGTCGGCATCGGCGCACGGGTCCGAGGCATCCCACGCGGCGAAGAAGCCGGTCACGTCGTCGGAGTCAAAGTCGTTGTCGCCATCAAAGTCAGAGGGGCAGCCGCCCGTGACGTCCCAGTCGCACTCGGCCCCGCACGGACCGTTGACGGTCAGGACAAAGGCCCCCTGAGCCCCGCCGTTGCCCGCGACACGGATCCGGTACGTCCGACCCGAGATCACGTTCTTGGTGATCCGGCTGCGACGCTCGCCGTTGCCATTCAGGACGTCGTCGTTGCACCCTTCCTGGTTGGACGACGAGCCCGGGCAGCCGCGATGCAGCGAGAGCACCGTATTGAAGCCCGGGGGCGAGGCCAGCGTATCAAAGACGGCGACGCCGCTGCACGGAGCGCGATACGAGAACCACACGTCCGCCCCCGCACTCGATTGGCCGCAGGTCGCAGACCCGTCGTTCGTGGAGCAGACGTTGGTACCCGCGTACGAGCCGTTGGTGACCACCGTCGCCATCGTGCACGAATCGTTCGGGGTGCCGGTAAAGATCGTGGTGAGGTTCAGATTGAACCGACCCGAAGCGGTGCCAAAACCGCCGACGCGGATGCGGTAGGTCGTGCCGCCCGTCAAGTTCGCGATCAGGGCCGAGTCATCGGCATTCGCGCACCCGCCCGGACCACCGCCCGCGGCGTGGTCGTCGTTGCACATGATGCTGGGCCCGCCGCACTCGGTGTGCAGGCTCAGCACCGTGTCGAACTCCGAGCCGCAGGTGTCAATGCGGAAACTGCCGCCGCAGGGCGGCGTAAAGGCGTACCACACGTCGTTGGAACTCAGCGAATTGCCGCACGAGGCCCCGCCGTCATTCGTCGCCGCGGCGGTGTTGCCGGGAGTGGAGCCGGGCCCCACCGGGCTGGCCGAAGCGCACGAATCATTGAAAGGGGCCAGACCCTCGATGCAGTTGGGGTGCATGGTGTTGCGGGCGGCGACGAAGGCGGGAAGATCCGTGCGCTGCGCGTAGTTGTTTATGCCGTCGAAGCGGCAGTGGGTGATGATGCCGATAATGGTGCCGTCGGTATTGATGTACCCGGAGCCGGAGTTGCCGCCCCGAACGTCGTCAAAGATCTCGTAATTGGTGGGCAGCACCGTGCGTATGGAACCAGGGCTCATTTGCTGCACCTGGCTGCGGACGCAGGTATCGTCCACGCCGTAGCCGAACATGCTTGTGGAGGCCCCCACAACGCCCACCCCCGGGCTGATCGGCCGGAACGTGTTGTACCGGACGAAGGGCGTCTGCCCAAGGCCGTTGGTGCCCGCGTTCATCACGCCCCAGTCGTTGCCGATCCCGCCGTTGACAGACTGGAACCCGGGAAGAATCGGGAACTGATCATTGATGGGCGGCGCCACCGTGCCACACCCGCTCGTGCTGGGCGGCACGTTGAAGTGCAGCACCAGCCCCGAACCCCCGTTGATGCAGTGCCCGGCGGTCACCAAGCCGGACCCGCTGTTGCAGTAGATCGATGCCGTGCAACCAACCGGCATGATGCGCCCGGCCCACGTCTCGTTCGAGAGGGTTCGGTCATCCACGCCGCCGACGATGCCGCACTGGCCGGGAGAACCGGTGGGGTGGATGCCGGCCTCGACGCCGATCCGCTTGACTTTGATGCGGTTGCCGAAGGTGTTGGGCCCCGCGATCAGTTCCACCAGCAGCGTCTCACCGTTGAAATACGCGGACGAAAGCGACCACATGCGGAGGGTCTTGGCGTCCAGCTGCTGCACCTCACCGTCCAGCATCGAACTGAAGCGGACACTGCTGCCCTCAGGCAGCGAAGCCTCTTCAAGGTACGCCCGGAGCCAGGAGGCACCCTCGACCTCGATCGGGAACGCCGCAGCCACCACGGCCTCACCCGTTGGGTTGTCCCACGAGCCGGTGTCGATGATCAGCGAGCGGATTTCCCCAAGCGGGGCCTGGAGAGTGGACTGGCCTAAAGCCGTCCCGGCGAGGAACGCCACACAACCCGCCGCCGTCATAATACCTGTTCGCATCGATAACCCCTTATTCTTCCCACGTCCACCCGTCCGCGGTCCACCGCCATTGATAACGCATCCGCACAGGCCCAAAGGCCACTGCTCGCCTTCGTGCGACCCCCACAGACTACCCGGTACGGGCCTTATCCGCAAGGGAACTTTGGAAAAAAGGCATTGGCGATGGGGTAGCGGGCATCGGGCCCTGAGAATAAGAAAAACGCCCTTCGTCGGCGAAGGGCGTCCAGGTCATGTTTTACCAATGCCTGATGCCTAGCGCCCCATGCCCCCCTTTAGCACCCCCCGGCGCTCCAGCCCGCAAAGAAGACTTGAATGTCGTCTGAATCGGTGTCCTGGTCGGCGTCGGCATCCGCGCACGGGTTCGAAGCGTCCCAAGCCGTAAAGAAGCCGGTCACGTCGTCGGAATCAAAGTCACTGTCCCCATCAAAGTCCGACGTGCAGCCGTTGGGAATGTCCCACGCGCACGTGGGTGCGCACACCGGTCCGGCGATGGTGAGCGCGAAAACACCTTGCGAGTTCGAGTGTCCGCCCACCCGGACGAGGTAGCGGGTTCCGCCCACCACATTCCGGGCGATGCGGCTCCGCAGATTGCCAGGTTGGGCCGTGAAGTCGTCGTTACACGCGATCTGGTTCGCCGAAGTGCCCGGGCAACCCGAGTGCAGCGAGAGCACGGTGTCGAAGCCCACCGGAGAAGCGAGCGTGTCGAAAACCGCGGGTCCGCTGCACGTTGGGGTGTAGGAATACCAGACGTCGCGGCTGCTGGACGAATTGCCGCAGGCCGCCCCGTCGTTGCTCGCGCAGATCGTGCTGCCGCCGTAGACCCCGTTGCCCACGATCGTCGCCGCGCCACAGGCGTCGTTCGCCGACCCGGTCGCGATCGTGGTGAGGTTGAGATTGAAGTTGCCCGACTCGGTCCCGAAGCCCGCGACACGGATCCGGTAGGTCGTACCGCCCTCAAAGGTGCTGACGATCGCCGAATCGCCGACGTTCGCGCAGCCGCCCGCACCGCCCGCGGATGCGTGGTCGTCGTTGCACAACAGGCTGGCTCCGCCGCATGCGCTATGGACGCTCAACACCGTGTCGAAGGCCGAGCCGCAGGTATCGAGGCGAAAAGTCCCGCCGCACTGGGGCGTGAAACTGAACCACACGTCGTTCGAACTCGCGGAATTGCCGCACGCGCCGGAGCCGTCGTTGGTGGCGGCGGCGGTGCTGCCGGTGATGGTCCCGGGACCGATGGGGCTGGCGAAACCGCAGGAGTCGTTGAACGGAGCCGCCCCTTCGATGCAGTTGGGGTGCATCAGGTTGCGGGCCGCGACAAACGTCGGGAGGTCGGTTCGTTGCGAAAGGTTCAGGGTGCCGTCGAAGCGGCAATGGGTAATGATGCCGATGATGGTGCCGTCGGAATTGATGTACCCGGAGCCCGAATTGCCGCCCCGCACGTCGTCCAGAATCTCGTAATGCGTCCCCAGGACCCTCAAGATCGAGCCGGCGCTGTTCTGCTGAACCTGGCTGCGGACACAGGTGTCATCCACACCGTACCCCCAGATGTTGGTGGAGGCGCCTACGACGCCCACGATCGGACTGATCGGGCGAAATGTGCCGTAACGGGAAAAGGGAGTCTGCCCAAGGCTGTTCGTGCCGGTGGTGATGACACCCCAGTCGTTGCCAACTCCCCCGTTGACGAACTGCCAGTTGGGCATCACCGGGAACTGATCGGCCACCGCCGGTGCCACCGTGCCGCACCCGCTCGTGCTGGGCGGCACGTTGAAGTGAATCACCATCCCGCTCTGGCCGTCCAAGCAGTGACCCGCCGTCACCATCCCGGCACCGGTGTTGCAATAAATCGAAGCGGTGCATCCCACCGGCATCAGCCGGGCCGACCACGCCTCGTTCGAAAGGGTGCGATCATCGACGCCGCCCACAATCCCGCACTGGCCGGGTGACCCCGTCGGACGGATGCCAACCTCGACTCCGATCCGCTTGATCGTGATGCGGTTGCCGGCCGTGTGGGGCCCGGCAATGAGTTCGACCAACAGCGTCCCACCGTTGAAGTACGCAGAAGAAAGGCTCCACATCTCCAGCGTCTTGCCATCGAGTTCCTGAACCTCGCCGTCCAGCATCGAACTGAAGCGGACGCTGCTCCCCTCGGGCAACGAAGCCTCATCCACGTATGCCCGCAGCCACGAAGCCCCTGCTACCTCGATAGGGAACGCGGCGACCACAACCGGTGCCGCGGTTGAATTGGCCCAAGTCCCCGTATCCATCGCGACCGAGCGAAATTCGCCGATTGGAGCCTCCAACGTGGACTGCCCGACGGCCGTCCCGGCCAGAAACGCAACACACCCCGCCGCCTTCAAAACACCCGTACGCATCAGAAACCCCTTGTTTTATCTCTCGTTCGTTAAATCACTTGTTCGGTCTTCGGTCGGTGGCCGATGTCACTCTCCAGTTGTGTTCCAGTCCCCACGAAACGCCCAGCGCACAACCATCGGCCACCCACGTAAAGGCTACCCGGGATTGCTCCAAACCGCAAGGGAAACTTTCCGTTCGCCATCAAGTTTTGTTCGCGCGGGCATCCGGAGCTGAATCACCTGTTGGGCAATGGATTCGGCATCCTTTACTCGTCACCCACCGCGTGTGAATCGTCGTCGAGCACCGGCACCTTCTCCAGCCGTATCCGCGTGACGCGGGTGGGCTCCGCCGCCAGCACCGTCACGAGAAAACCATCCTGCCGAAACGTCTCGCCCGCCATGGGGATATGTCCCAGCGAAGCGGTCACAAAGCCCGCCACCGTGTCGTACGTCTCCCCTTCCGGAATCTCAACGCCGATGGCTTCCAAATCCGCGTTTACCTGGGTGATGTACCCCCGCGCATCCACTTCCGCGGCGCTCGCGGCCACATCAACTTTCACGTCCGCATCGGTCTCGCCCGGTATCTCGTATTCATCCTGGATCTCCCCGAACACTTCTTCGACAATGTCTTCGATCGTGACCAGCCCGGCCGTGCCGCCATACTCGTCGGCCACGATCGCGATGTGTACCCGCTTCTGGAGCAGTTCCCGCAGCAATTCCCGAAGGGTCTTGGATTCCGGCACAAAGTGGGCCTTGCGGACAAGACCGCGGAGGTCGAAACCCTTGCCCGACCGCGGGCTCCCGTCCCCGGCCAGCCACCTCATCAGGTCCTTCACGTAGAAAATCCCGACGATGTGGTCCAGATCGCCTTCATACACCGGGATTCGGCTGTGCCCGATCTTCCGGATGGCGGCCGTCACCCTGCCCAGATTGTCGGTGAGTTCCATCGCCCGCATCTCGGTCCGGGGCGTCATCACCTGCGCGACCGTGCGCTCACGGAACCGCACGATCGCCTCGATCATGTCGCGTTCGGCCTCATCGACCGTCCCGTCCTCTTCCGCTTCCGCCACCACACTCAGAAGATCTTGTTGCACCTGTTCGACCTCATCGAGATCGGTGCGTCCGGAAAGCCGCTTCACGACCTCGTCGGTCGCATCCGGGATAAACCGCAACGGACCCGAAACGAGGTACGCGATTCGCAGAAAACGCGACCACGCGTAGACGGTACTCTCCGCCGCGTGCCGGGCCACCGCGTGGGAGACCACCACCCCGAAAATCCACAGAAGCAGGGCCGACAACAGCACCCCGATCAGTCCCTCAAGCCACGTCGGCCCGGCCAGCCCACGAGCCTCCGTCACCCACATCACAACCCCCACCGCCACAAGCAAATTGCACACAATCCGGGGAAGCGCAATCGCCGCCGCGTGGCCGTCAACATTCGCCAAAATCAGATCGATCCCGCGCGTCGCCGATGGGATATTCCGGATGGCGGCGAGTTCCTCCAGCCTCGGGCGCGAAGCGTTCCGCAGGGACTGGGACAACGCCGAAAACACGGCGCCAACACCCAGCGCCGAAAGCGCCACAACCAGCCATGCTCCGCCGTTCAAACTGGTATCACTCCCGTTAGCCCGTTGAACCGGCAAAGACCCACGAGGGGCTCGCCGTTCATCCCGCCGGAGCCGATGTAACTGTATGCAATTAAAGTAGTTATCATACTAGTGGGGGCGAAATCCGCCGCGCTCCCCAAACAGCGCGCCCACGCCCGTCGCGCCCAGCGCTGCATCCTCCGCCGCGTGCATCGCCTGATATCCTTCCTCGGTGTCGTCGGTGTGGCCAAGGCAGTGCATCACGCCGTGGACAACATACAACAGAAGTTCCTCTGGCACGGTGTGGGCCCGATCGTTCGCCTGCCGGCGGGCTTCATCGACGCAAATCAGCACATCGGCGTCCAAGGTGAGCCGCGCGTCCTCCATTTCGTTCATGTCGAAGGTCAGAACGTCGGTCGTGCCCGGAACTCCGGTGAACTCTTCATGCGCGGCCGCCATTTCCACGTCCGCGACCACGCGAACGCGCAGCGTTCCGACCAGGCCAAGGTGGAGCAACACCGCCGCGATCTGCTGCCGCAGCCCCTGCAAGTCTGACAACGACACCTCACCGGTGGAGTCGGTCAGGTCGATGGTCATTTCCTTCTCGTGAGGCATCTTTCGCAAGCGTAAGCAACCGTTTTGGCGAGGGTAATTTGGCGTCGGGATCAACAAGAGCGCGGTTTTCGCT
>Ga0163144_10014309_pt1 | contig 16482 bp, 17 predicted proteins | sample OliLak19BULKMAT1_FD_123175 | JGI IMG/M metagenome (GOLD analysis project Ga0163144, IMG submission 123175) | Freshwater microbial mat bacterial communities from Lake Vanda, McMurdo Dry Valleys, Antarctica - Oligotrophic Lake LV.19.BULKMAT1 | ecosystem: Environmental > Aquatic > Freshwater >... | reverse complement strand
CTGATGACGCATGCCGATCCCAAAGTGCGCCAGCCGAACTGGAGCCGCTACTACACCGGCTTTTCGCAAAGCAGGCAGCCGGCCGACGCGATCGCGCTGGATGTCGGCCTCGAAATCCTTGGCGGCGGCATGACCAGCCGGCTCTACCAGTCGCTGGTCGAGCAGCAGCAGCTGGCCATCACCGCCAACGCCTATGCCTGGACGACGCTGCATGATGAAGGCCCCGCGGTCCTCTCCGCCAGCCCCGCGCCCGGCGTCACGCTGGACGCGCTGGAGACCGCGCTGATGACCGAGGTGGAGAAAGTGCTCGCCGAAGGCTTCACCGAAGCCGAAGTCATCCGCGCCCGCAACAAGCTCGGCGCCGATGCGATCTATGCCCGCGACAGCCAGTCCGGCATGGCCAACGCCTTCGGCGGCTGGCTGGCCATTGGCGGTACGGTCGAGGACATCCTCGCCTATCCGGATACCGTCCGCGCCGTCACGCCGGAGCAGGCGATCAATGCCGTGCGCGCCGTCTTCGGTTCCGAAAAACACTATATCGAAGCCCACCTCCTGCCCGCCGAAGGAGACCTCTGAGATGCGGACGACCCAATTCCTCCTCGCCTCCGCAGCCCTCTCCGCTCTGGCTGGCTGCTCCACCCTCTCCGGATGGTTCAACGGGACGCCTGAGGCCCCCGCCGAGCAAACGCTCGCCGAGACTGCAAAACCCGCGCTTGCCGTCACCGTGCACAAGGGCGAGTTCGCCGAGATCCAGCAATTCGTGACGCCCGGCGGCGTCTCCGTCTGGCTCGTCTCCGAACCCTCGATCCCGATTGTCGCCGTCCAGATGGCCTGGAAGGCCGGCTCTGCGTCCGATCCCGCAGGCGCCGAAGGCCTCAGCGAACTGGTCACCTACAACATGAACGAAGGCGCCGGCGATCTCGATTCGCTCGGCTTCCAGACGGCCATGGAAGACCTCAACATGAGTTTCTCCTGCGGCGCCGGCGCCGAATGGACAAGCTGCTCGGTCTCCTCGCTGACCGACAATGCCCCCGCCGCGATGGCCCTCGTCGCCACCGCCTTCGCCGCGCCGCGCTTCGACGAAGGCCCGTTCGAGCGTTTCCTGCGCGAGGAAGAAGTCGGCCTGCAGACCCGGGAGACGAACGCCAGCTATCTCGCCTGGCGCGCCACCGCGCAGTCGCTCTACCCGGACCATCCCTTCGCACGCGAGACCACCGCCGAAAGCCTCGCCAGCCTTACGGCCGCGAAGGCCCGCGAACACATGCGTACACTGATGACCCGGGAACGGCTGATCGTCACCGCCGTCGGCGCCGTCTCGCCGGAAGAACTCGCGCCCCTGATCGATCAGGTCGCTGCGGGCCTTCCGGAGACCAGCACGGTCGCGCCGGTCGCGCCGGTGGATCTTGCGCAAGCCCCCGTCGCCCAGTCCGTCGTTGACCTGCCGCAACCGCAAAGCCTCGTGCGCTTCATCGGCCCCGGCATTGACCGCGCCAGCCCGGATTTCTTCCCGGCCTTCGTGCTCAACTACACGGTCGGCGGCGGCGGTTTCGAAAGCCGCCTGATGAAAACCCTACGGGTCGCGAAGGGCCTCACTTACGGCATCTCCACCAGCCTCGATCCGAACCCCTCGATGCTCAGCTGGTCCGGCGGCGGCCAGACCAAGAACGAGAGCGCCGGCGAGTTTATCACCGGCGTCAAGGACGAGATGAAAGCCTTCGTCGCCAGCGGCATCACCGCGGCCGAACTGGCGGACGCGAAAGCCTATCTGGTCGGCTCCTATCCGCTCGGTTTTGACTCCAACGCCAAGATCGCGGGACAGATGATGAGCGTGCGCCAGGAGAATCTCGGCGTCGACTATTTCGACCGGCGCAACAAGCTGATCGAAGCCGTCACCATCGACGACGTGAACCGCGTCGCCAAGGATTACCTGGACCCCGCACGCTACTCCTTCATCATCGTCGGCCAGCCTGAGGGCATCGAAATGCCCACGCTGGGAGAATCGCCAGCCCCCTGACTCAAAGAATGCAACTCATCCTGAGCGAAGTCGAAGGATGCGCCAAACAAAGCTGACATCGTCCGTAGGCGATCCTTCGGCGCTCATCCTGAGCTGGTCGAAGGACGCTCAGGATGAGTCGCGGCGGGCTGCCGGCCAACCCTCAGTCCACGGACTTCCTAGGCGTCGCCAGTCCCGGCGCAGACAGGATGCTCGCCGGATCGCGCCGGAAGGTGAACAGCTCGGCTGGCCGCCCGCCGGTTCCGGTCTCCATCTGGCCCGTACCCGCCACCAGCGCGGCCTTCTCCAGCGCGCGCCGGAAGTTCTGTGTGTGCAGTTGCAGGCCGAGGATGCCCTCGACTGACCGCTGCAGCGCCGACAGCGTGAACCGCTCCGTCATCAGTTCGAACACAACCGGGCGATACTTGATCTTGCTGCGCAGCCGCGAGAGGCCCGTCGCGAGAATGCGCCGGTGGTCGGACGCCATCGTCGCGCCCAGCCGCAATCCGGAATCCGGCAGCCCGGCATCCCGCGTACACTCGGCCACCAACCCCGCCTCGTACAATAGCTCGTAGCGCTCCAGCACCCGCTCTTCCATCCAGCGCGCGCCGTCCAGTCCGAAGGCAATCTGCGCACGGCTGAGCCGGCGTTCATGGCCCACTGCCCAGGTCTTCAGGCGCGGCTCGATCTCCGCCTCAATAATGGGCGGGCGGCGCACGCGGTGATCTTCCCACGGAAAATAATGATACCAATCCTGCCAGCGCGCCTCGAACGACGCGCCTGCGGGCCGCGCCTCGGGCGTCAGCGCGAGGTAGCCGACCGAGATCACGCGCGACTCGGCATTCGCGTCCATCAGGCTCGCTTCCGGCGTCTCGCGGTCCTTGTCGCCGAACGTGTAGAGCTGCTCCACATAGCCGATCTCGAAACCGGTCTGCTCGCGCACCCAGCCGCGCAGCGACAGGTCGAACGTCCGGTGGTTGGCGGGGTCGAACGGACCGAAGGGCAGGGCGTCCTCGCCGCGCGCACGCCGCGTCACCAGCACATTCGGCTCGCCGTCCTTCAGGGCCACCATCACGGCGGACAGGCCGATCAGCAGGCGCGGCGCGCTCATCGCATCGTCTCCTGGCGCACCATCGCGGCCTGGATCTCGCCGAAGCGCGCCAGGAACGCCGCCTGCGCCTCTGTCGGCGGCAGCGGCGCCAGCTTCAGCGTCAGGCCCTCCGGCGGTTTGCCAAAAAACCCGTCGGATTCCGCTTCCGAAAACCCGGCCAGCTGCACCGCCTCGAACCAGGCGCAGATATTGTCCGCCCGCTTGATCACCTTCTTCAGCCCGGCCGGCGTCATGGCCTTCAGGCCGAAGCGGATATGCACCGCCTCCTGCAGCCGCGCCTCCACGCCTTTGTAGCTCTCCCCGAGGATCGCCTTGAACGGCGAGATCATGTCCCCGATCACGTATTCCGGGCTGTCATGCAGCAGCGCCGTCATCCAGTCCTGCGGGCCGAGGCCCGGCTCCAGCCGGCGCACCAGCGCCTCCACCAGCACCGAATGCTCGGCCACAGAGAACGCATGCTCCCCGCGCGTCTGCCCGTTCCAGCGGGCCACGCGCGCAAGTCCGTGCGCAATATCCTCGATCTCGATATCCATCGGCGACGGATGCGCGAGGTCCAGCCGCCGGCCGGACAGCATGCGTTGCCAGACACGCGGCGGCTTAACAGATCGCTTCACGGGGTCCCTCCATCCGGGCATCCTTAAGGGATTGGTAGCCCGGGTAAAGAAACCCCGGCGATCCGGTTACACTCTCGCCCCATTGCAGACACCATTCCCCAATGCGGCATTAAGGCCTCTGGCGCATAACGGTCACCAGAAAATGAGAGAGGCCTGACGCCCATGATCGACGCCCTTACAAACTTCCTGACTGGCCAGGGCTTTGCAGTGATGATGCTCGCCTGTGGCATGCTCGTGGTGGTTGTCGAGGCCGTCCGCGCCAGCCGCCGCGCCCTTTGGGGCGACATGTTCACGGAAGACTTCGAGGAATAGGCGTCTACTCCACGAAGTTGGCCAGCAGGCGCAGATAGGCTGCCTGGCTGCCATTCGAGTGTTCGGAAACCTGCCACGAATTCAGCGGCCAGCCCTGGTCGAAATCGAGATAGGATTTGAGCGGCGGCTGACCGTATGGCGGCGACAAACGCTCGCCGAGGCAGGCCGCGTCGGATTCCGGGCTGCCGCAGCTTTCCGGACAGCACGCATCCCGGTCATAATCCGGGTTCGGACCGGCCACCAGAAAGCCTGGCACCGGGGCCTGCGTCTGCCAGTTCCGGTAAACCTTCATCACGGACGCCTCAGCGCCGAACGCGCCCATGTTGGTCAGGTAGGTCTTGCCCAGCGGGTTCGCGCCGTGGAGATAGTGCAGATAGTCCAGCGCCCGGGCCCGGTAGCGCGCCGCCACACCGGCATCCGCCGCCAGCCGCGCCGCATCCAGATACAACGTACCGGTCCGCGCCATCACGCTGTTGCTGCCCCAGTGCAGCACGTCCACCGGCACGCCGTATCCCGGCGCCGGGTCTGGCGAGAACCGCTCCCCATAGATCGCGGCATGGAACGTGCGCAGTTCGGCCGGCGTTTCCGGTTGGCGCGCCAGAAACAGCGCCGCGTCCTGCACCTCGTAGCGGTAGGCATCAACCTGTCCGCTGCGCATCATGCCCGTCTGGGCAAAAGCGGCATCCATCACCGGCCAGAGCGATTCATCGCCGGTCAGTACCGAGAGATAGACGGCTGCGGCAAACCGCTTGCCGTTCAGGTATTCCTCATCCGGCTCCTGCTGCCCGTTGCCGATGCCTTCGGATTTCGTGCGCGCATCGTTGTTGTAGAAGGTCGCGCCGGGATGGGCTTCGGTCCAACGCCAGGCAGCCAGCGCCGCCGCCTGCAGGCGCGCGGCATACGCTTCATGGCCTGGCGCGGGACTGTCGCGGTAGATCAAGGCCGCAAACGCAAACGTGCCCGCGGCCGACAGCGACGCCGCGGTGGTCGTGGGCCCATAGAGGCTCGGCCCGCTGGCCGCCGACGGCGGATTGCCCACGTCCCGGTCCAGCAGCGACAGCACGCCGCCATCCGGCCCCTGCATCCGCAACAGCCAGTCGAGCCCCCACTTGGCCTCATCGAGAATGTCCGGCGCACCGTTGCCGCTTTCGGGAATCCCGAAATCATCGCCCCAGGCGCCCGGGTTCTCGGCATACGAGATCAGCAGCGTCCGGCACTGGTCAGCTGTCCAGTTCGTATACTGACTATAATCGCCGCCATCATACCAGCCGCCGCGCAGGTCACGCGCCGTGCCGGCGTCCTGCGGCGCAGAGTAAAGCCGCGCATCGCTGTCCTGTCCGGGCCCGAGATGGCTCGCCCCATCCGTCCAGCCTGCACCCGCCTGCGGCGCCGATTTCGCAAAGCCCGCACGCTGGTAGTAGAACGTCCGGAACGCTTCGCGCAGCACCGGCTTGTAGACATCCGCGTCAACCCTGAAGATCCCGGACACCTGCGCCCCGTCACCGGAGGTCACGACATACTCGCCCGGCTCATGCACCCGGGAGATATCCAGCGCCCAGACATGGTCGCCCGACAGCTCGTCCACCGGCGCCTCCAGTTCCGCCTCCAGCGAAAAGGTGCGGACCGGATCCTGGGTCGAGGCATTCCGGACATAATAGGTAAGGCGCGGCAAGCTCGCCCAGGCGGCGTCAAAGCCTTCGACAGGTTGGCGTATACGGACGATCTTCGGATCATCCGGCCGGTAGCCGAACTGGTCCAGCACGATCGGCGGGGCAGGCACGGCGTCCGCCGGCCTGGGCGGCGGCTCTACCGGCAATTCGGATGTCGTCCCCCCGCATGCAGCCGCCAGTCCCGCCAGCGCGAGCGCCGCCCAGAAGGCCGCCCGCCGTCTCACCCGGCCCGCTCGACAAACACCGTGCCGGCCGAATAGCCCGCACCGAACGAGCAGATCAGCCCGCGTTCACCCGGCTTGAAATCGGCCGAATGCTTGTGGAAGGCAATGATCGATCCGGCAGACGAGGTATTCGCATACGTATCCAGCACGGTCGGGCTGTCGTCTTCTGTCGCGTCGCGCCCCAGCACCTTGGCCGAGATCAGCCGGTTCATGTTGGCGTTCGCCTGGTGCAGCCACATCCGGCGCAGCCCCTCCGGCGCCAAGCCCAGTTCGCCCATATGCTCGCCGATCATCTCGGCCACCATCGGCACCACTTCGCGAAACACCTTGCGGCCTTCCTGCATGAACAGCTTGTCCGGCGCGCCCACGCCGTCCGGCGCCGCGCGGTTGAGGAAACCGAAATTGTTGCGGATATTGTTCGAGAACTGCGTCTTCAGCTTCGTGCCGAGGATTTTCCAGTGCGCCTTGGGCGCCATCGCCTCGTCCTCGAGCAGCATGGCGGTCGCCACATCCCCGAAGATGAAATGGCTGTCCCTGTCAGTGAAATTGAGGTGGCCCGAACAGATCTCCGGGTTCACCATCAGCACCGATTTCACATGCCCCGCGCGCACGAAGTCGGCCGCCGTCTGTATACCGAACGTCGCCGAAGAACACGCCACGTTCATGTCGAACGCGAAGCCTTCGATGCCCAGCGCCTGCTGCACCTCGATTGCCATCGCCGGATAGGCCCGCTGCATGTTGGACGCCGCGCAGATTACCGCGCCGATCTCTTCCGGCTTTCGCCCAGCCGCCTGCATCGCCTGGCGCGCTGCCATCACGGCCATCTCCGCCAGCACCGAGATCTGCTCGTTCGGCCGCTCGGCAATACGCGGCGCCATGACGTAGGGATCGAGCACGCCGTCCTTGTCGATCACGAAGCGGGACTTGATGCCCGAGGCCTTCTCGATGAATTCCACCGAGGAATGCGTCTTCGGCTCCATCAGGCCGGATTTGATCTCGGCCTCGTTCTCGCGGTTCCAGGTGTCGGCCCAGGCATTGTAGCTGTCCACCAGTTCGGCGTTCGAGATGGAATGGGGCGGGGTCCACAGGCCTGTGGCCGAAATCACGGGGTTCGGCATTGCTCTCTCCGGCGGCGCCTGCCCGCGAGGAGCGTCAGGCCCTTCTTGATGTTCTTTTGTGGCGAAAGGTCTAGCGCGCGCCGGGCCGCCAGCACAAGGCCGCCGCTTGATGCGGCGCGGGGGGCGGCCTTACTTCCCCGGGTCGCCGAAGACTTCGTTCAACCGCTCGCGTTCCTCGGATTGCTGGATCTGCAGTTCCAGCTCGTCCATCGCCGCCTGCTGCCGGGCCCGTTCGGTCTCGATCACGGTCTCGCGGCAGCGGGCGCGGGCGTCGGCCTCGCCGAGCTTTTCGCAAGTCTCCAGCGCCCGCGTGTCCGCCCGGTCCTGCCAGGACTGGCACCCGGCAAGCGCCATCAGGCCCGCCAGCACCAATGCAGAGGTCCCGCGGCCCCTCATCTGGGCGGCTTTCTTTGGGATTCGCGTTTCACGGACATCGCCACATCCGCCACCACATTCTTCATGCACGCGTCGCGTTCGGCCTGTGTGGCCTCGCCCGCGCAGGCATCTACCGGATTGGCATACGCCGCCGGCGGCGCGCTGGTGCGGCATCCGCCCGCCGCGCTGAGCAGTCCAATGGCTGCAAGCATCATCATGGTCTTCATCTGGTGTTCCTCACCTCCCTGTGGCGCGGACAGCTTAGCTCATGGTCGTTGACCATGCCAACTGCCTGCGCCCATGCATAAACGATGGTCGGGCCGACAAACTTGAAGCCCCGCGTCTTCAGGTCCTTCGACATCGCCGCCGACCAGTCCGTGAAGGTCGGCGCCTGCCGGAAGTCTGACCATTTGCCATGGATCGTCTGACCGCCGACCCAGCCCCAGCAATAGCCGGCAAAATCCTCTCCGGATTCCATCATCGCCAGGTACACCTGCGCATTGCCGATCACCGCCTCGATCTTCTTGGCGCTGCGGATGATGCCGGGGTTCTCCATCGCCTTGGCCACCCGCTTCGGCGTCCAGCGCGCCAGCCGCTCCGGATCGAACGCGTCAAACTCCTCGCGGATCGACTCGCGCTTCCTCAGGATCGTGATCCAGCTCAGCCCGGCCTGCATCCCGTCGAGTTGCAACTTCTCCCACAGCGCGCGCGGGTCGCGCTCCGGTACGCCCCATTCGGTATCGTGATAGTCGCGGTAAAGCGTGTCGCTCACCGGCGCCCAGCCGCAATAGGGTGTCTCGTCACTCATCGGCGCCCGCCTCCATCAGGGCTTTCACCTCGGCCATCAGCCAGGGTGCGCCCTCAATCTCCGCAGGCATATCATTCACCATCACGGGCTCCTTCGCCTGCACCGCCTTCGCGAACCGGTCCGTCCGCAGCAGCGCCAGGCCCTCGGTCTCGAACACGCTTGTCACCGTGCCCAGCAGGCTTGTCCCCGCGCGCACTTCCGCGCCCGCCACCAGTCCGTTGCCACGCACCCGAACCGTCCGTTTACGGATTAATCCCTTGCGCTTCATGCGGCTCGCCACTTCCTGCCCAACGAAACAGCCCTTGCGGTAATCGATGCCGTCCATCAGGTCCATGTTGATATCGGTCGGGAACACCTCTGCCGCGCGGTAGTCGCGCCCCCATTCCGGAATGCCCGCGTGGATCGCCAGCGCGTCCCAGCGGGGCAGGGGCTCGGCCGCGTCCCCCGCCGCCACAACCGACCGGTGCGGCAGCTTCGCGTCACGCGGGTCAGCCACCCCGTTCACGTCAATCGCCGAAACCAGCCCCTCATTCCGCAGGATCTCCACCGCAGACCGCAACCGGAACATCTTCAGCCGCTTCAGCAAGTCCTCGGCCGCCTCCGCGTGCACATCGATGTGCACGCCCTCCGCCGTCCGGTGCGCGATATAGTCCGCGATGATCTTGCCCTGCGGCGTCAGCAGCGCGCCATACCGCGCCTCGCCCGCCGCCCAGTCCGCCACCCTGTGCGTCACCGTCCGCTCCAGCAGGGCGAGCGTGTCAGGACCGGTAAGAACGAGAATGGATCGGTTAGGAAGGCGGTGCATGAGGCAGGTTTAGTGCCGCACGCGCCCCGCCGCAATGCCGGGCTTGCGAACGGCGGCGGCAATCGGTCCCCTTATCGGGACAGGGCGTAAGCGGTGGCTTCCTTGCGCATATCGGCCAGGCGTTCGCGGCCGAGATAGCGTCCTGCGCTGACAATTCCCGCCGGGTCCTCCAGCGCCGCAAAGCTCTGAAGCGGGTCGGCGTCCAATAGAACGAAATCAGCCGCCGAGCCTTCGGAAACCGTTCCGTGATTCAAGGCGCCTGCCTTTTCCGCGGCAAGCCGGGTTGCCGCATCAAGCACTTGCTGGCGGGACATGCCTGCTTCAACCAGATATTCCATCTCATCAAGAAGTACCAGGCCCGGAATGCCGCAGCTTTCCGGCGCGCCGTCCGTGCCTGCAAGGATCCTCACCTCAGACGCCTTCAGACTGGTCATGACTTCGGCAATGACATCTTGGTACACCTCAATGCTCGGCCCGGCATCGTCCCTGAACCTTTTGGACTCGTTGCACTTCTGCATCATGGTTTCCGGAAGATAGCTCTGCGCCGCCACGAAGCTCCGTTTACGGACGGGTGCCCGCACGCTCAGGGTCGGCGTGACGGAGACGTTTTCTACGGCTAGTGCGTCAAACAATTGTCTGCACCCGGCGGTATCGTAAAGACCGGCCATGGAGCGTTCATAATATCCCGGCCCGCCTGTGTACCAACCATCATAGAACTTCAGTGTGTCAGCCTCCCCATTCGGGCCGCAATAGGCCAGCAGTTCCGGCGGAAGGTGGTCGAAATCCCTCTGGCCCGAGGCCGCCGATTCCAGCGGGCCCGAATAGGGCCGCAAGTGTCCTGCAACCAGCCGTCCTTCGGCAACTGCAGCCGCCGTAATGGCGGCGTAGATTTCGGGTTCCAGAAAATCGTGCACCTTGATGAAGTCCACCCCAAGCGCCAGCTGGCTTCGAACCATTTCCTCAGCCTGCTCGGGTGTCTCCGGGATCAACGTATGGTCAAAGTTTCCCCAGGGCTGCTTGCCTGAAAACGACTGGCCAGCGACCTTGAGCACAGGTGCCGGCTCGCCGGCCGCCCGCATGGCGTTCCATGAATTGCGCAAGGTGAGGATTTCATCGGTACGCGATCCCAGATCCCGCAGTCCCAGCACACCATAGGACATGGCGAGCGGGGCATGCCATCGGGATGGCTCCAGGTCCGGATCGTCAGGCGCCCTGTAGGCTTCCAGGTGAACATGAAGGTCCCACAGGCCCGGTATCAGGTATTGTCCTGATGCATCGACGATCTCGCATAGCCCGGAAGGGCATCCGTCACCCGCGCCTCGAATGCCAACGACGACTCCGTCGGCCACAAGCACGTCTTGCGGCGCAGACACAGAGCCCGTCTCTGTGTCGATGACCCTTACAGATGCAATCACCAGGTCTGCAGCCGGTTGCACCGGCAGGCTGGACGAGCAGCTTGCAAGTCCGGCCTGCAAGGCCAATGCGGCGCCGAATGTCTTGAGTCTGCGCATGGAAGTCTGCCTCACCTGTGCAGACGTCTGGTCGTCCCTCGCGCCTTACGCAGGACGAGTTAGGTTTTGGCACATTCAGGTCAATATCAGCGGCCGGCCATCAGCCCTTTGCGCCCGGCATCGCCGCAATCACTGCCGCCGCCAGCGCGCTCTTCAGCAGCGACCCTGCGAGGAAGGGCACCACGCCGGACGCGAGCGCAATCTCCGGCGTCGTCAGCATCGCCAGCCAGCCTCCGCCCACCGCCAGGATCAGCGCGTGCAGGCCAAGGAAGCCCGCAAACCGGACGCCATGCAGCGCCAGCGTCGGCCCCTTCGGCAGGAAGCCCGCGAGGAACGCCGCCACCGGGAAGGCAAAGAGGTAACCCGCCGTCGGCCCGGTAAACGCGATCAACCCCGTCTTCCCGCCCGCCAGCACCGGCGCCCCCATCAGCGCCAGACCCAGCCAACTGAGCACAATCGCCGCGCCCATCCGGGGCCCTGCCACCGCGCCGAGCAGCACTACGACCAGCGTCTGCATCGTCACCGGAACCGGCACCATCGGCAGCGACACATAAGACGAAACCGTCAGCGCCGCGATCCCGGCAAGCCCGATCGCCACCGGGCGAAGCAGGGGACGGCTGAGCGGACGGGCAAGGGACTGCGACATGGGAAATCCTCGAAAATGAACGCGCCCTTCTTGTGCGCCGCACAAGCCGGGGTCAAGCCTCCCGGCCTCTCCAAACTTCGCAGGGTCCGTTGGTCGTCATCCCGGTTTCGCCGCTGGCGAAGACCGGGACCCGGACTTTCTTGCGGCCCGTTCCGGTGTTCGCCGGAAGCGATAAGGGATGATAGAAAAACGAGGCGGCGTGAGAACAAATGAGAATCAATGAGAATAGATCGTCATTGCGTGTGCATGGATTGCGTTTGGATGAAGCCCGTTTTCAGGGATGGCCGAGGTCTCGCGCCCGCACTTGCGCCTACAAAAAACCCGCCTCCAGAAAAATAAAACCCAACCCCCCTCAAGCGCTTGTAAAATAGTTCGCGTTTCCTTCCGCTACACCTCCGCCCACGGAGGTATACTGCGTGCATGATCCCGATGCGCACCTTCAGAGCCGACCCACACTTCGCCGACCTGTTCGCGCATGTGCATGTCGTCTGCTGGCCGATCCTCTGGTGGCAGCTCAACGCGCTGTTCAGATGGTGCAAACGCCAGGGCATCCCGGACGTCCTGTACAGCGTCAACGCATGGGGCTTCATCACCCTGCGCAACGCCGGCGCGGCGTTTGATCTCACCGCTTACAAACCCGAATTCAGAACCTTCCGCCCTCTGACGGAAGCCATCTGGGGCAGTGACCTTCCCGCCTGCCTGGAACCCCTTTTCCTCCCCCGCGAAGCGGATGGAAGTGTGTCGCGCCAAAGGCACGAGACGGAGGGGCCTCTGCCCTCACAACTGGATTCAACCTAGCCCTTCTACCGCTCATCCCGGCGGAAGCCGGGATCCAGACTTGAGACCTGGTGCAAAGCCGCCTCACTGGATCCCGTCTAGCGACGAGATGAACAGAAAATTAAATCAGCACAGAATCACCCGGCCAACCGCCGTTGCGCCCGAAAAAGAGTGCTGTGCGACACCACCTCCGCGTGACATTTCTTCGCTCTGGCGCGATAAATTGCGCCATGACCCAAATCTTTGACCTCATCCTGCGCGGCGGCACTGTCGTCACCCCCGGCGGCGAAGCCCGCACCGATATCGGCATCATCGGCGAACGCATCGCCCGGATCGGCGATCTCTCCCAGGCCTCCGCCGGCGAAATCTACGGCGCGAGCGGCCTGCACATCCTGCCCGGTGTCATCGACACCCAGGTCCACTTCCGCGAGCCCGGCCTCGAATACAAGGCGGACCTCGAGACCGAAGCCCGCTCCGCCGCCCTCGGCGGCGTCACCGCCGTGTTCGAGATGCCGAACACCAACCCGTCGACGATCACGCCGGACCTGATGCTGGACAAGCTCGCCCGCGCCAAGGGCCGCATGGACATCGACCACGCCTTCTATGCGGGGGCGACCCATACCAACACCGACCTGCTGCCCGAAATGGAGCGCATGGTCGGCTGCTGCGGCGTCAAGGTCTTCATGGGCGCCTCGACAGGCGACCTGCTGGTCCACGATGACGCGGGCGTTGAAGCCGTCATCAAGGCGATCAAGCGCCGCGCCGCCTTCCACTCCGAAGACGAATACCGCCTCGCCGAACGCCGCCCGCTCGCCCGCACCGGCGACTGGACCAGCCACCCCGAAGTGCGCGACGTGACAAGCGCCGTGATGTCCACCCAGCGCCTCCTGCGCATCGCCCGCGCTGCCGGCAAGCGCATCCATGTGCTGCACATCTCCACCGCCGAGGAACTCGACATCCTGCGCGACGCAAAGGATGTCGCCTCGGTCGAATGCCTGCCGCAGCATCTCACGCTCGCCGCACCCGAATGCTATGAGCGGCTCAAGGGCTACGCCCAGATGAACCCGCCGATCCGCGAGGCCCGCCACCGCGAGGCGCTCTGGCGCGCGGTGAACGCCGGCATCATCGACGTGATGGGCTCGGACCATGCCCCGCACACCAAGGAAGAGAAGGAACGGCCGTACCCGGCCAGTCCCTCCGGCATGCCGGGCGTGCAGACGATGGTGCCGATCATGCTGACCCATGTGAATGACGGAAAGCTCAGCCTGCAGAGGTTTGTCGAACTCACCAGCGCCGGCCCGCAACGCGTCTTCGGCCTTGCCGACAAGGGCCGCATTGCCGAAGGCTACCATGCCGACTTCACGGTCGTGGACCTGAAGCGCCAGGAAACAATCACCGCCGAATGGTCAAAGTCGAAATGCGGCTGGACTCCCTTCGACGGCTTCGAAGCCACCGGCTGGCCCGTCGCCACCATCGTGCGCGGCGGCTTCGTCATGCGCAATGGCGAGATCGTTGCGAAAGGCAGTGGCCAACCCATTCGCTTCAATGAAACGCTTGAGCCGATGGGAGTCGCCTCTTAATTCCTCTCCCGTGTCAACGGGAGAGGAGGGGCCCGCCGCCAAAGGCGGTGGGAGGTGAGGGTCTTGGCCGCCCAAAACTCCCCCTGTCCGCATCTTCCATCCTGGGCTAACCTTCCCCAAAATCACGGCCCACGCCGATCACCGAAAGGAACCCCATGCGCTTCACCCCCGGCCTTCTCCTGTCCGCCGCGCTGCTGACCGCTGCCCCCCTGGCCCTCGCCGAAGAGCGCACCCCCTTCGAACTGCAGGCGCGCGAGATCTATCAGACTGTCGTCGAAATCCGCTCGGCCAAAGGGCAGGGGAATGTCCCGGTCGTGGTGGACTATATCGTCCGTGAGCTGAAGGCCGGCGGTTTTGCCGATGCCGATATCGACGTGACGGATTACGAAATCGAGGGCGAACTCGTGCAGGGCCTGATGGTCTGGTACCGCGCCGAGGGCACGCCGAAGCAGAAGCCCATCGTCCTCCTCGCGCACATGGATGTGGTCGATGCGCTGCCGGACACCTGGACGCGCTATCCCTTCGAACTGATCGAGGAGAACGGCTACTTCTTCGGGCGCGGCACCGCCGACAACAAGTACGGCGTCACCAGCCTCGTCGCGACATTCCTCCGCCTCAAGGCCGAAGGCTTCAAGCCCGATCGCGATCTCGTCATGATCCTCTCGGGCGACGAAGAAACCGGCATGATTTCCACTCGTGACCAGGCGAAGTATACGGACGAAAAGATCAAGCCGGCCTATGTGCTCAATGCCGACGCTGGCGGCTTGTCACTCGATGAAAATGGCAAGCCGCTGCTCTACGGCGTGCAGGGCGCCGAGAAGACCTATGCCACCTTCGAGCTGACCGTCTCCAATCCCGGCGGCCATTCCTCTACGCCGCGCGTGGACAATGCCATCTATGAACTCGCCGATGCGCTGAAGAAGATCGAGGCCTACAAGTTCCCGGTCATGCACAGCCCGCTGACGCTCGCCTCCTTCAAGTCAGCCGGCGCGCAGACGCCCGGCCCGCTGGGCGAGGCCATGCTGGCCTTCGCCAACAATCCGGCTGACGAAGCGGCCATCGCCGCGCTGCGCGCCAACCCGGAAACAGTCGGCTCCACCGGCACAACCTGTATCGCCACGATGCTGCGGGGCGGTCATGCCGAGAATGCCCTGCCGCAGCGCGCGACCGCGACGATCAACTGCCGCATCTTTCCGGGCGTCAGCATCGCCGCCACCGAGCAGACCCTGAAAGACATCGTCGGCAATGACGGCGTCGCCTTCAAGCTGATCTCCGACCTCGTGGAGAGCCCGGAATCGAATCTCCCGGATGACGTGATGGCAGCCGTCGCCAAGGCGCTCGCCGCGCGCGGCCTCGAAGGCCTGCCGATCCTGCCGCACATGTCCTCCGGCGGCACCGACGGCCTGTTCTATCGCAATCTCGGCTATGACACGCTCGGCATCGACGGCAGCGGCGCGAAGCCGAACGACACCTTCGCGCATGGCCTGAACGAGCGCCTGTCGGTCGATGCCTTCTATGGCGGGCTTGACCATTGGTACATCGTCCTCAAGGAACTCGCCGGCGCGGAGTGACGCGCTTCTGGTGAGCGAAGGGAGCGGGCGGCGTGGCGGAAACGACTGAAAAACTCCTCGGCCTGCGCCGCATGCTGATCTGGCTGTATGAAGGCGTCGGCAAATGGCCGGTCACGTTCCGCTGGGCCGTGCTGATTTTCGATGTGGCGACGATCAGCTACTTCCTCGTCTCGCCTTTTCTCGGAACGCCGGGTGAGCATTACTGGCTCGATTATGTGATCGGCACGATCATCGCACTCGATCTTGCCGCACGCTTCTATATCGCCCCCACCAAGCGGCGCTTCTTCCAGCGTTTCATGAACATAGCCGACCTGATCGTGGTGTTCACGATGCTGGCACCGCTGGCTTCGCAGAACTACGCCTTCCTGCGGATCATCCGTGCCATGAGGATCGCCCGCGCCTTTACCTTCCTTCGGGACAACAGCCCGCTGTCGAGCTATCTGCACCTGCACCGCGTCGTCATCGATCGCGCCATCAATGTCGTTGTCTTCCTCTTCATCATGTCGGCGCTGGTCTATGCCGACCAGGTCAACCGGGCCGGCTCGGATGTGAAGAACTACCTCGACGCCTTCTATTTCACCGTCACCAGCCTTACGACCACAGGCTATGGCGACGTCACCCTCGTCGGCTGGACCGGCCGGGTGCTGCCGATCATCATCATGCTGCTCGGCGTCACGCTCTTCCTGCGCCTCCTGCGCGCCCTCGTCACGCCGACCGACAAGGCCGAGGTGGAATGCACGAATTGCGGCCTGATGCGCCACGACAGGGACGCGGTGCACTGCAAACATTGCGGCGAAGTCGTTTATATCGAGAACGAAGGTTTTGACCCGTAAGGGGCGGTTTGACCGCCTCCCGAGGCGGGAGTATGATCAATTCATACTATTTCCCGGAGCCTGCCATGACCGTCCGCATGACCATCTCGATGCCCGACGCCCTCGCCGAAATGGTCGAGCGCCTCGTCGCCGAAGGAAAATATGCGTCCCACAGCGATGTCATCCGCGACGGCCTGCGCGCGCTGGAAGCCCGCACGGAAGAGCACGCCGCCCGCATCGCCGCGATTCGCGATGACCTTCAGGAACGCCTGAAGGGCGAGTTCGTGAGTTTTGAAGAGGGAACACGGCGGTTCGAGCAGTTGCGGGCTGAGCGCGCGGCGGCGCGGGATGCTGCTGAATGAACCTCTTTGAGGTTCGGGAAAGCCTGGCTTACCTGCGCGATCTCGACCGGATAGAAATCCATCTCCTGACCTCGACTTTGTACGTTCACGCGGCGAAGCAGAGGGCCTGCGCCATACGTAGCATGCGCGTTTGGGATATATTATGCGGTTCCCGGTCTGGCGGGGAACGTTGATTAATGTCGCCGACCCAGAG
>Ga0163144_10014308_pt1 | contig 16484 bp, 13 predicted proteins | sample OliLak19BULKMAT1_FD_123175 | JGI IMG/M metagenome (GOLD analysis project Ga0163144, IMG submission 123175) | Freshwater microbial mat bacterial communities from Lake Vanda, McMurdo Dry Valleys, Antarctica - Oligotrophic Lake LV.19.BULKMAT1 | ecosystem: Environmental > Aquatic > Freshwater >... | reverse complement strand
CTTAGCTGAAGCTGCACTTTGGTTGGGCACTTCTCGAAATCTGAATGAAAATTCTTATAAGTTAAAGATTAAAGCAGATTTTCTGGCGGCCAATTCACTTCATGCTGAAGCTTTGAAAGTTTATATCTGGGCGTTGGAATCGGGATTGAAAGCGAATATAAAATTCAATGTTAAAGAATTGCAATCAAAAATAGCATTGATAAAACGCATCGGTAAGGATTGCTAGAACCATAAGCCCTGTTTAATTAAAAAAAATCCCTTCGGGGATTTTTTATGTCGAAAATTCCATAACTGTGGCAATTAAAATTATATTTTCACCTCCATTCATTTACACAACAATTTCAACTGCAATTTAAAATATGCTATCCAAAGTGCATCACATCGCAATTATATGCTCCGATTACCACAAGTCAAAATATTTTTACACACAAATACTTGGATTACAAGTAGTTAATGAAGTATTTAGGAAAGAAAGAAATTCTTACAAACTCGATTTATCATTAAATGGAGTCTACATTTTAGAGCTATTTTCTTTCCCAAATCCCCCGATTCGCATTTCTAGACCTGAGGCTGCAGGGTTGCGGCATTTGGCTTTTGAAGTGCAAAATCTTGACCTAGCCATCGAGAAATTATGTGCTCACAATGTGAACACCGAACCCATCAGAATTGATGAATTTACCGGTAAAAAATTTACTTTCCTTGCCGATCCAGATAATTTACCATTGGAATTGTATGAAGCATAGGGTTAATAATCTATACCATTTACATATTTCTCGGTTCACAAAGCTTGAAAATGTCTCCAATACATATTTAATTAACTTTTCTTCTTGAAAAATCTGCCCTTTTTTGGGGTATCGGGGGTTGCCTCACCCAATGCGATACAGTCTTCCAATGTTAGTTCCCCAGGTTGTTTATCTTTCGGTATCTTTACATTCTTTTTACCAACCACTATATAGGGGCCATATCTGCCATTCAAGATTTTTACCTCAGCATTTTCCGCAAATTCCTTAATCAACTTTTCACTGTCAGTTTTGCGTTTTTCAAAAATAATCTCTAAGGCTCTTTCCTCCGAAATTTCATAAGGATCGTCCGACTTGGCTAAAGAATAAAATTTCTTGTCGTGCATAATATATGGGCCAAATTTGCCAATACTCACTTTCATTTCGTTGCCTTCAAGTTCACCCAATGCTCGCGGAAGTTTAAATAAATCTAGGGCTTCTTCCATTCCTAACGTCTCTAATAATTGGCCTGTTTTTAGCTTGGCGTAAAGTGGCTTTTCCCCGCTGTCCGCCTCACTCTCGCCTGCCTGCACATACGGACCAAATTTACCAAGCTTCGCGTATAAGTTTTTCCCAGTTTTTGGATGTACACCTAACAGCCTGGTGGTACTAATCTCCTTTCTAGAAATAGATTCGGAGGTTTCTACAGTTTTGTGAAAATCACCATAAAAATGCCCTAACATTTCGATCCAGTCCATTTTTCCCTCAGCTATTTCATCAAACTCACGCTCTACTTTGGCAGTAAACTGAAAATCAACTACTTCCCTGAAGTTTTGTACCAAAAAATCGTTTACCACCATAGCTAAATCGGTAGGGAAAAGTTTCGATTTTTCAACGCCAAATACTTCTACTTTCTCCACCCTTTCTATTTGCTGCTTTTTAAGACTCAACAGCACAAAATCCCTTTCTTTACCTTCTCTATTTTCTTTAATTACGTAATTTCTTTTCTGCACTGTGGTAATAGTAGGTGCATAAGTAGACGGCCGACCAATACCCAATTCCTCAAGCTTTTTTACCAAACTAGCTTCTGTATATCTAGGAGAAGCCCTAGAAAACCGTTGCGTTGCATTCATCTCATGCAGGGGCAATACCTGACCTACATTTAAGGGGGGAAGTAAACCGCTTCCTTTTTCTTCATCTTCCTCCTCGTCTGTAGATTCGATGTATACTTTTAAGAAACCGTCAAATTTGATTACTTCGCCAGTTGCTTGTAGCTTTTTGGGGTTGGTACTTATTTTTATGGTCACTATGGTTCTCTCCAGATCTGCCGGACTCATCTGCGATGCTATGGCTCTTTTCCATATCAAGTCATAAAGCCTTTTCTCATCTGCCTCTCCCTCGGTACTACTAACAGCAAAATTAGTAGGGCGAATGGCCTCATGAGCCTCCTGAGCACCTTCATTTTTTGTTTTGTAGCGAGACGGTCGCGAATACCTCTCTCCAAATTCTGAAGAAACCACTTCCTTTGCCTGAGCAATAGCATCTTCCGAAAGATTCATTGAGTCGGTTCTCATATAGGTTATTTTTCCCGATTCATACAACTTTTGGGCAATGAGCATCGTTTTCGAAACAGAGAAATAAAGCTTTCTACTCGCCTCTTGCTGCAATGTAGAGGTAGTAAATGGAGCTGCTGGATATTTGTTGGCCTGCTTTTTCTCTAATCCTTCTATCGAAAACGAAGCATTTATACAACTTTCTAAAAATGCTTTGGCTTCCGCTTCAGAATCAAACCTTTCTGGAAGCTCTGCTACCAATTTTTTGCTGTTACCTACATCAAACGATGCCTTTATCAAAAACCCATATTTGGATTTGAAAGCTTCAATTTCGCGCTCTCGTTCTACTACCAAGCGAACTGCTACCGACTGCACGCGGCCTGCAGAAAGACCAGTCTTTATCTTTTTCCATAGTACTGGCGACAGTTCATACCCGACTAAGCGGTCGAGTACCCTGCGAGCCTGCTGAGCATTTACCAAATCAATGTCGATCGTCCTTGGATTTTCGATCGCATTAAGTATTGCTTTTTTAGTAATTTCACGAAATACAATTCTTCTTGTCTTTTTATCATTAAGATTCAAACTCTCTTTCAAATGCCAAGATATAGCTTCTCCCTCTCTGTCATCATCGGAAGCTAGCCATACGGTTTCTGCCTCATTTGCCAGCTTTTGGAGTCCTTTTATAGTTTCTGTTTTGTCTGAAGATACCTCGTATGTGGGCTTAAATTTGTTTGCTACATCTATCCCTAATCCCTTTTCAGGCAAGTCACGTACATGCCCGTAGCTTGATTTTACCACAAAATCCGCCCCTAAATAGCCTTCAATGGTTTTCGCTTTGGCGGGCGATTCCACTATTACCAAATTTTTCATATTAGTTATCAGTATATAATTCTTACTTCTAAGCAGTGTGCTTAAAATTTTTGTGTTTAATTGTAGAAAACAATGTTAGTGCAAATCTTGTCAATAAAATGTTTTACAACAAAATTTGTTTGATACATTGCATTAACAATGATACTTTTATCAAATTTTATTTTTTTTAGCAACCGTAAGATATGCCTAAACTCTTAGTATTAGTTCGCCATGCAAAATCCGACTGGTCTGTTTCGGGACAAAAAGACATCGAAAGAGTGTTGAACGAGAGAGGCCACAGGGACGCGCCAAGAATGGGAAAAATATTGGTCGATAAATCTCTCCTTGTTGATGCCTTTATTTCAAGCTCGGCTGATAGAGCCAAAATAACTGCCAGATACTTTGTAGAGCAATTCAAAGTGCCCGAAGAAAAAATAATAATTAACGAAAATTTGTATGAAGCTTCCGCTCGTGTGTGGATGAATGAGGTCAATACCCTTGACAATCAACTTAATACAGTTGTAATGTTTGGCCATAACCCAGGAATTAGTTATTTCTCCGAGTACGTAACCAAGGAAGAATTTGGAGAAATACCTACCTCAGCAATTGTGGGAATATTTTTTGAGGTAGAAGACTGGAAATTAGTGAGCGGCAATGGCGGAAAACTTATTTTTTATGAATATCCTGAAAAATCTAATTTTACCATAGATTAATCATATTTTACCACCAACAACTTGCATTTTTGAGAGACTTCTTTTAAGTTTGCCACTATGAACTTAAAAATTAGGAAGATATGCAAATCAATCAGGCACTAAATGGAAGTGGCAAAGGTATTTTCAATACATTGGGTGAAGCCCAAAATGAAAACTCCGACAAATATTCCCCACATATAAAAGATAAACTACGTCATGAATATGATACTATCATAGGAGAGCCTGAATTTATAGCGGTAAGGTTGTTTTCTGTAGAATATCCTGAATATTCGGTGAGAAAATTCAAGTAATCAGTACTTTTGCAGCCCAAAATTAATATTATGGGCAAGAATAAATTGAAACGATTTGCATCCAACGATGAAGCGTCAAATGTGGTGCAGGAAGGAAAACCAAAATTTTTGGAAATCAAAGGCAATTGGAATAAACTATTTTTTAATAATCTGAATCCTATTATAGTAGAAATAGGGTGTGGCTATGGCGAATATACTACAGGACTTGCCGAACAATTCCCACTCAAAAACTTTATCGGAATTGATATCAAAGGTGCGAGAATATTTAAAGGCAGCCAGTATGCTATCGAACAAAAGCTGCAGAATGTAGGTTTCTTACGCACTAGAGTAGAATTTTTACTGCAATCTTTTGACCCTGGTGAGATAGATGAAATTTGGATAACATTCCCAGATCCACAATTAAAAGAAAATAGAGAAAAGCACAGGTTGACACATCCTCGTTTTTTAGCTATCTACAAGCAAATATTGAAAACCAATGGAGTCATTCATCTTAAAACTGATAGCAGAGAACTGACGGATTATACCCTCGAAGTGCTGGAAAATGAAAGCCTCGAAAACCTAGGTCATACTTTCGATTTGTATCAGGAACAAACTTTCCTTACTGAGCATAATGGCATAAAAACCAAATATGAAAAAATATATTTGGCCTCTGGAAAACCTATTAATTATATAAAGTTTAAGTTTAAGAAGGTGGACTAAGCGGACCCACATACTTTAAATTGGTACGGGAATGCTATCAAATTATTGCTTTAGAAAAACCATTAAGATCTTAATTGGCAATAACTTACAACCATACGCAAGATGATTTTGAAACTTCAGAATCTTAAATTCTAGCCGTTTTGCAAGTCATTTTTCGTGCAAAATAATTTCTTCAACAAATTTCTATTAATATTGAACTACAATTGGTAAACCAAAATAAGGGATTTCGAAAGGTTTTAGATCAAAAATATGAATATAGCATTAATCACTGGTTCTGCTGGGTTGATAGGGAGTGAATCAGTACAGTTTTTTTCTGAAAAATTTGATAAAATAATTGGCGTAGATAATAATCTGCGGGAATATTTTTTTGGAAAAGAAGCCTCTACAGTATGGAATAACGATAGACTGAAAGAAACATACGCCAACTACATTTCCCGTAATGCCGATATAAGGAATGTAGACTCCCTTGCCAAAATATTTGCCGAATTCGGTACGGATATCAAGCTAATAGTGCACACTGCGGCTCAACCTAGCCACGATTGGGCTGCCAAAGAGCCATTTACAGATTTTTCAGTAAATGCCACCGGCACCTTAAATATGCTGGAAATGACACGACAGCATTGTCCCGAAGCGGTTTTCATATTTACCTCCACCAATAAAGTATATGGCGATAACCCAAATTTCCTTCCTTTAATAGAGCTTGAACACCGATGGGAAATAGATGCGAAACATAAATATTTTAAAGATGGAATACCTGAAACTTTCAGCATCGATCATACAAAGCACTCACTCTTTGGGGCATCAAAAGTAGCTGCTGACGTATTAGTTCAAGAATATGGTCGCTACTTTGGAATGAAAACTGGAATTTTTCGTGGCGGATGCCTCACTGGTCCAAACCATTCGGGAGCGAAATTGCATGGTTTTTTATCTTATTTGATGAAATGTGCCATTACTGGCGAACATTACACTGTTTTTGGTTACAAAGGAAAGCAGGTTCGCGACAATATCCACAGTTGGGATTTGGTAAATATGTTCTGGCATTTCTTTCAAGATCCGAAACAAGGCGAAGTATATAACGCAGGTGGAGGCCGACATTCCAACTGCTCAATGGCGGAGGCTATTACACTGGCTCAGGAAATTACCGGAAAACCAATGAATTATTCCTACATAGAAACCAACAGAATTGGTGACCACATTTGGTGGATAAGCGATTTGACAAAGTTTAAAAATCATTATCCTACTTGGAACTGGAAATACGGAATTGACGATATTTTGACTCAAATTTTTGAGGCTTCTACCCAAAGAGAGCATACTAAATGACGATTTTTATCCATAAAAGAATATACATCGAGGAACATAGTGGCTTCTGGTCTGAAATTTAAACAAATTTTACGGTGGCAGATCGGATTATCGGCTTGGTATAGTGGTGATTTCATTTCACTTTGATATTGAACTTAGTAAATTTCCACTCAACTTTAACCCCAATATTTTGTCAGAAGAAATGCTTCGAGCAAAATCATATTCTATGGTCTTACATTGTTTTGCATAATTTGTGTTTTTTGCAATCAACATATTACTTTGGATACCCATCTACTTGCAAAACAAAATCTTTAAACCCGAAACAGATTTTTTGAAATTATCCATAGTAATTCCGGCCTATAACGAAGAAGGTTCTATTGCAGAAACTTTAGAAACCCTCTATTCCACCTTGATCAAATTCAATATTGACCATGAAATATTCGTAACCAACGACAATTCAAAGGACAACACAGCCACAGTATTGAAAGCCTTGGAGCAAAAGATTCCAACATTGCACTGGGAAACAAACAAAGGCCCCAACGGATTTGGGTATGCTGTAAGATACGGTTTAGATCGGTTTTCAGGCGATTGCGTGGCCGTTATGATGGCCGATTTGTCTGACGATCCGATGGATTTGGTACGCTTTTACCATCGAATGCTTGAAGACAATGTCGACTGTGTATTTGGCACACGTTGGAGCAATGGCGGAAAAGTTTACGATTATCCAATTGTAAAAAAATACATTAATCGGTTGGCAAATTCTATTGTGAGAGTTGTATTAGGGATCAAGTACAATGACACCACAAACGCATTTAAGCTATACAAACGTGCTACCATTCAAGGCATAAAGCCATTTTTATCTCCACACTTTAACTTGACACTTGAGCTACCAGCCAAGGCCATTGTTAGGGGTTATTCTTATAGCGTGGTGCCAAACTCTTGGCGAAATAGAAAAGCAGGCGAATCAAAACTCAAAATTAAAGAAATGGGTAGCCGCTATTTTTTCATTTTGATGTACTGTTGGCTTGAAAAATACTTCTCAAGAGGAGATTTTAAAAAAGATCGAAACTGAGTTTTAGCCTTATTTTACGCCAAGTAGTCAAATAAAACTGGGTTGTCGCGCAATGGAATATAATTAAATCCAAATTTAGTCATATTTGACATCAATGGATTTCGATCGGTGGCATTTTTGTACTCTATACCTACCAGAGCAGCACCAAACTCTTTGTTTGTCTTTTTCAAATATTCAAAGCGTACAATATCGTCATTAGGTCCCAATACATCATCTAGAAATGATCGCAAAGCACCAGGTCGTTGTGGAAAATTCACAATGAAATATTCTTTTAAGCCTTCGTATTGCAAAGAACGTTCTTTTATCTCCTGCATTCTATCAATATCGTTGTTGCTGCCACTCACTATGCAAACTACATTTTTACCTTTAATTTTATCTTTATAAAAGTCCAATGCTGCAATTACCAATGCACCCGCAGGCTCTACCACTATGGCATCGGTATTATACAACTGCAAAATAGTAGTACATACTTTACCTTCAGGTACCAAAATCACATCGTTTAGTATTTCTTTACAAATTTCAAACGTGATTTCCCCTACCCGCTTCACCGCAGCTCCGTCCACGAATTTGTCAATAGTGTCTAGTGTTACAACTTGGTTTTTTTCAATGGCTTTTTTCATCGCAGGAGCTCCTAAAGGTTCTACACCAATAATCTTGGTTTTGGGCGATTTCTCCTTAAAAAAAGAGCCCACGCCAGAGCCCAAGCCCCCTCCACCAATGGGTACAAAAAGGTAATCTATAGGCACTTTAAGGTCGCTTAGTATCTCAATTGCAACAGTTCCCTGTCCAGCTATGGTGTCTAAATTGTCGAAAGGATGAATAAATGCCTTTTTACTTTGCTTGCAAAAAGTATCAGCTTTTGCATAAGAATCATCGAACGTATCCCCATCTAAAATGATTTCTACCCACTCTTTTCCATGCATTCGTACCTGATTCACCTTCTGTTTAGGCGTGGTGATGGGCATAAATACATGGCCTTGTATGTGAAGCAAACGGCAAGCTAGAGCAAAACCTTGGGCGTGATTGCCCGCACTCGCACACACCAAGCCGTTTTTGATGTCTTCTTTGCTTCTAGAAATAATATTATTGTATGCACCACGAATCTTATAGCTCCTTACAATTTGGAGGTCTTCTCTTTTTAGATAAATATTCGCCTGGTAGGTATCTGATAGATTTTGGTTTTTCTCTATTACTGTGTGCTTTACAATATCTTTAAGTTTGGCGTAGGCTTCTTCAATTTTTCCTGCTGGTACAATCATTGGATGATATTAGATTACAAAATATTTAATTAGATTGTGAATGGCCCCATAAGAAATATCACTAGGTTTTGTTTTCAATTAGATAATCGAAGTTGGGCTATATTTACGCTGTCGGCTATGTCAATTTTTAGTCATTTTCCGTTCCAGAGCTCTCAATTTAGAGTTTAGCCCCAGGTTTTTATAAATGTCCGTCAGCAATTCTTTTACATTTTCTTCAGGCCTCACTTGGTAGCATTTTTCAAAGTATGGCATGGCCTTCCTAGCAATAGTATGCCCTTGCTCTGCTTTTTCACGTCCTATTTTCTGGTAGGCAACGTATGGCATTTCGTTTATTTCTGTGTAAATGTCCTTAGATCTGCGATAATAAATTCCACCCAAATTGTAGTTGGGCTCATAGTAATTGGCATCAGTAGCAATAGCTTGCTCATAGTAACTTATAGCCCGAGTGATCGAATCTTTTGAGTCGTAATAGACGCCTTTATTGAAAAGGTATATTTTTTTGTTGTTGGGAAATGCGATTGTGGCCGAATCTAATTTCAACAAAGCCAATAAATCTTTTTGAGATCCAAATGCCAGTAAAATATCTAATTTAACCCAGTCTTCATCGTTCGGAAAGACCTTTCTGGCCTCCACTAAGTACTTTTGAGCTTCATCATTGCTATTTTCCTCTTTAAGAATAATAATTAGTGATTTGTAAACTGGCTTAGTCTTATATTTCAAACCCAGAAGCTTCAAATACGAATCTTTTGCCAAACTATTTTTTTTGGCTTTTTCTCCTGCCATAGCAAGCCTAATCAATCCGCTGGTGTCTTCAGGCTTTATTTTGCTATATAATCCCAGATGGCTTACCGCATCCTCTATTTTTTTCTCTTTTTCAAGTTTCGTCCCCTCTGTAAATAGACTTTTGGTAACAGCACTATCCAACTTTTTATTTGCAAGCTTATTGTATTTTGTAATGGGTGTATTTTGCGAAACTTTTAAATATGATTCTGCGGCCATCAACAAAGGGCTTTTTGTGAGCAATCTGGTAAGTGAATCTTTAGAAAAATATATGATTTCGTAAATCAAACCATTTACATACCAAACCTCTGCATCTTTATCATACAGTTGCATTTCAGTCAAAGAATCTATCAGGTATTTGGCTTTCTTTATTTCATTGTTTTTTAAGGCAATAAGTGAAACGCCAGCCTGTGAAAAAGTTGATAAATAACCTATTGTAAAAATAAGAATAAGAAAGATGAGTTTGTTTCTCACAATTTAATTAAAAATCCCTGTCTCCAAATAATATGAAAACAGGGTTGTAGTTGTAATTGTTATCAATGAAATTGGACTTATTAATTCAATTTTTGAATTTTGTCCTCCATTTTAAATTTTTTGTATATGCTTATCAACTGATCTTTTACTTTAGAATCCTTGTTTTGACCATAAGCTTTTTCGAGATAGGGAATGGCTTTTTTATACAAATCGTCACGTTTTGTTTCATCCTTCTTGCCTGTGGCACTATATTCTTTCAAGGTCATATTGTTGAGCTTCTTATTGAATATATCGCCCTCTTCCATTAGCATAAACCCGGTCATAAAGTTTGCTCCTTCATATTCGCCATCTAGAGCCAAAGATTTAGCAAAATAATCTTTGGCTCTAGCGTTGTCATTGGTTTGTTTAAATAAAATACCCAAGTTGTAATAATATACTTTTGCATTTGCAGGGTCTTTCACTGCAGCCTGTTCCAGTTTTTCAACTGCCTCTTTTGTTTTTCCCGAAGCGATGTACATGTTTACCTCTTGTGCCATAAACATTGCATCGTTTGGAAATTCAGCTCTGCCCATTTGGACTACTTTAAATGCTTCTTCCGTGTTTTTTTCTTCTTCTGAAGTAATATAAAGAAGATTTTTGTAGAATGTATAGTTCCTATTGCCGTTGGCTATCAATGTGTAATACGATTTCTTAGCAGCAGCAAAATCCTTAGCCTGAATGGCAATAGAAGCGCCAACGGTGTAAGCCAAGGTATCGGTTGGTTTCAGGTTTTGGCAAGTAAGCATGTCATCTAAAGCACCTTTAAAATCATTTTCTTGGTATTTTTTTATTCCATCGTTAAACACCAATCCCCAAACAACCTCCAGCATTTCTTTGGCTTGCTTGGCATACTCCTGCAGTTTCGTTTTGTCGGTTTCTACAGTTTTTTGGTAAGCTTCAATTATAGCTTTGGTTGGCTCTGGAGCTAAACCCTTAATTTCGGGCTTATCAGAACCGCTTATGAATTGATATATTTTACCTTTATACAACCAACCTTTTGGGTCGAGCAGCGATTTCTCCTTCGACATATATTTGTCAATAGATTCTTTGGCTACTTTCATTTCTTGGTTTTCAAATGCAAGAATCGCATTGGTGAGTTGCGCAAACGACAATTGCATAGCACATACAATTGTTAGTAAGGCGATTATAAGCTTTTTCATTTTTAGGACAATTAAGATTTAGTGAAAATATAGATTTAAAATTAAAGTTACTCAATTTGCACCCTGGGCATTTATGGGCAACGAGGATGCAAATAAAAATCCAAAGTTGCCTGTTATACAATAAAATCTGGAGCCTCCCTTGTAATTGCACACAACCCTGCATACTTTTTAGTGGGCTGAACTACTGCTTCAAACAAACTTGCCCATCCGCATACTTCAAGTTTCACCCCCCTTGATTAGCATTCCTAATTTCTAGAATAGTGATTATTATTCCCGTCTTCATTAATTTATTGGTTCACTAAGGTTAGATTCACCATCAATTTCTCCGCCATCCGATTGCTTAGTGTCACCATTTTCCAAATCCGTGCCATCCAATTCCAGATCGTCACCTTCCATTTTTTCAATTTTTGCGATAGATGAGATTTCGTCTGTATCGTTCAATTTTATCAACCGTACGCCTTGCGTAGCCCTGCCCATTACCCTCAAATTTGAAGCAGCCATCCGAATGGTGATACCAGTTTTGTTGATTATCATTAAGTCGTCATTATCAGTAATGTCCATCAAAGCCACCACTTTACCTGTTTTTTCAGTGATATTCAAGGTTTTTACACCCTTTCCGCCTCTGTTGGTTACACGGTACACTTCTTCGCCATCTTCAGGATCTGTAATGAAAGTGCGTTTGCCATAGCCTTTTTCCGAAACCACTAAAAGTGTGGTCTCTTTTGGGTTATCAACTGTTACCAATCCAACTACTCGGTCATCTTCGTTTTCTAAGGTTACGCCTCGCACACCTATTGAATTTCTGCCCACAGCTCTCACTTTTTCTTCGTTGAAGCGAATAGCTCTGCCTGAACGCAAGGCCATGATGATTTCTGATTTTCCTGTAGTCAACTTTACATCAAGCAATCTATCGCCTTCTAAGATGTTGATGGCATTGATTCCATTTTGACGGGGCCGAGAATATTGTTCCAAAGATGTCTTTTTGATCGTGCCGTTTTCGGTAGCCATCACCAGGAAATGGGAGTTGATGTATTCGTCATCTTTCAAATTATTGATGTTGATTACTGCCCTCACTTTGTCGTCACCTTCAATATTTATCAGGTTTTGCACCGCACGTCCTTTTGAAATTTTGCTTCCTTCAGGAATTTCATAGACCTTCACCCAAAACAAGCGGCCTTTGTCGGTAAATATAAATAAATAACTATGTGTATTAGCCACAAACAAATGCTCCGTGAAATCTTCCACCTTAGTTTTGGCACCTCTCGAACCTACACCGCCTCTGGCTTGGGTTCTAAATTCATCAATTTTGGTTCGTTTTATATATCCTTCGTGCGAAATGGTTATTACCACTTGCTCGTCTTCTATCAAATCTTCCATTGAAATATCATCGGCTGAATACACAATCTGTGTTCTTCTAGCATCACCAAAGCGAGTTTTAATATCAAGCAATTCCGTTTTGATGATTTCCATCTTGCGGGTTTCGCTTTCCAGAATATCTCTCAGATCAGCTATTATCACCATCAGTTCAGCATATTCTTTTTCAATTTTATCAATTTCTAATCCGGTTAGCCTTCTCAATTGCAAATCAAGAATGGCACGAGACTGAATTTCAGACAAGCCAAAGGTTACCATCAGTTGCTCACGGGCTATTTCAGGATCACGGGCTTTCTTGATTATTTCAATTACTTCGTCAATTTTATTTAGCCCCTGATCGTCACGACCAAGAATTATCATGTAACCTTCCAATAAATGGGCTCTTTTCAAGGCTTCATTCAACTCAAATTGAGTTCTGCGGGTTACAACTTCTAATCTGTGATCTACAAATGGCTTTATTAACTCTTTTAAATTGAGCGTGTAAGGCCTTCCGTGCACCAAAGCCACGTTGTTTACTGAAAAAGAAGTTTGTAACTGGGTGTATTTGAAAAGATTATTCAACACAACATTGCCAATGGCATCCTTTTTCAAATCGTAAACTACACGGTATCCGTCTTTGTCCGATTCGTCACGAATGGCCGAAATGCCTTCAAGTACACCATCCTTCACCAGATCAGATGTTTTTTCAATCAGCAATGCTTTATTTACTTGATAGGGAATACTTGAAACGATTATTTGTTCTTTGCCATTGTTTGTTTCGATGCGGGCATCGGAGCGTAGTACGACTCTACCTCTCCCCGTTTCGTAAATATCTTTTACACCACTATACCCGTAAATAATGGCTCCTGTTGGGAAATCGGGAGCTTTAATGAACTTCATCAATTCAACCACAGAAATTTCCCTATTGTCGATATAAGCAATTGTTCCGTCTATTATTTCCGACAAATTGTGGGGTGCCATGTTTGTGGCCATACCAACAGCAATTCCCGAAGCCCCATTTACCAAAAGATTAGGAAACTTGCCGGGCAACACCTTAGGTTCTTCCAGCGAATCGTCAAAATTAGGCTGCCAATCTACTGTACCTTTGTTAATATCAGCCAGCAGTTCCTCCGCCAAGCGCCTCATCCTAATCTCAGTATATCGCATAGCCGCAGGTGGATCGCCATCTATCGAGCCAAAATTCCCTTGTCCATCAATCAGAGGATAACGTAAAGACCAATCTTGAGCCATACGCACTATGGCATCGTAAACCGAAGAATCGCCATGTGGGTGGTACTTACCAAGCACCTCACCCACCAATCTAGCTGATTTCTTGGGTGGCTTGTTCCAATTCAACCCCAATTCATCGGCTGCAAAGAGGATTCTGCGATGCACGGGTTTTAACCCATCTCTCACATCAGGCAATGCCCTAGAAACGATAACCGACATCGAATAATCGATATAAGCCGTTCGCATTTCATCTTCTATGGTGATATTTATAATATTCTCTGACGATGATTCTATCTCTTCCACGCTGTTATACTATTGATTTTTGATAAATTATATTTTATTTGGTAAGTCATTTAACATTTATTTGTTTCTGGTCGAATCGCTTGCGGTTTCCGAACCTGATTCGCTATCGACTGATTTTTTCTTTTTCTCCGTTTTTTTTATTCTCTCTGTTGTTTTACTTGTTGTGTCACCTTTCGACAAGCTACTTGAATCGACTGGCGGATTCAACATATTAGCCCACTGCTCCTCTGTAGGTGGCTTCACGTACGTTCTTCTCGCTTTTACTCTGGTGGTGTAATGGCTTTTACTCTTGCCATACATAGCAGCCGGGTCTTTCACCAACACCCCATATCCTTCGCCATATCTAGGATTTTTGTATTTGAAAAACCACTCCCAAAGTGTAACACCCCTGTATTCCAGCCCATTGTGGTAATGCACCATTTGCACCCCATCGGGCTGCTTTTTATATCTGGGCAAGGCACAGGAAAAGGTAAACAAAAAAAATAGTATGCATAAAAAATGAGGCCTCAAAACAAGATTATATGCCGAAAACTGTACGTCAAAATGATTATCGTAAACTATTGTTAGATGTCAAAGATAATACAAAAATAGCCAACTGCCACCACCGATAAGTTGGTTTCATTGCAAAATTGGTGTTTGTTAATAAAAAATGTGTGACAGTCGCTCACCAACAATGGGCGATCTTGTGCAACAATCCATTTTCATTAAATAAGCAGGCAAAGAAATCATGTAGCCTGCTTTCGTAATTGCTAGATCGTAGCCAACAAGACTTTCACATTTTTTTGGCCTTTTTCAACATAGTCGTAAGCTTTCAAAATATCTTCTTGGTTGCATTTTCTTTCTGAAAATGCTGATAATTCAATAGAGATTACACGAGTTGTTTAAAAAAAGCATATCCCTCTTGTGGATAGTAGGGCTGGGAATAATACCCCTCTTCCGTGATGAAATAGAGATCTCAAGTCCTAAAAAAACGTTTTCAGCACTTTAACCTAGCAAGCCTGTTCAAAGGTCAAATTTTCAGGAATGGCTGCAATGGCCTCATTTTCTGCGATAATCACGTATTAAACTGTGCTCTAAGCCGGGTTTTATCAAGGTTTAATACCTATGGTTAATATGCACATATCTTACCTTTTTTTGACTGTAACATCCCAGCAAACTCATTTTCCAAAAATTATATTTGGAGCCAAAAATTCCAGTTAAAAATCTACTAATTTTGTATTATGAACTTCGAATTCCACAATCAGCTCTATTAACGGTAGCCAAATAAACTTTTACAAGTACTTTATTTGCCAAACGACCTGGCGGATCAATACCCATTAGATCGACCACCTCAAGTGACCATATTTATTGTAAATTGCTGCTTCGACACGTATTGCCTAATATTGTAAATTCGAGTAAGCCTCATAATCGTAAAAAAATATATCTCATTTCCCCCATAAAATCAAAGACAGTTGATATTTACACTCTTGTTGAACAAGTTTCATCGGTGACTTGATACTAAATTGCTCCAATGCTGGCCCACAAATATTTCTTCATTTACAAACCATTTGGAATTTTAAGCCAATTTTCTACCGAGGCTGATAAGAAGACCCTTGCAGATATCGGTTTTTCCTTCCCAAAAGATGTATATCCTGTAGGCAGACTTGATGAAGATAGTGAGGGATTGCTTATTCTAACCAATGATAAAGCATTAAACAATAGCTTATTAAATCCACTTTTCAAACACAGCAGAACCTATTTAATTCAAGTGGAAGGCTCTTTCAACGAAGAGGCCAGACTTACATTAGAAAATGGAATTGAAATAAAAAACAAAGAAAAGGTATACCACACGCTACCTTCTAAAGTTGAGCTAACAACATTAGGTCATTTGTTGCCCGAACGAAGCCCTCCAATTCGATTTCGAAAGCATATCTCCACTTCATGGATTAGTATGGTTATGCATGAAGGCAAAAATAGACAGGTTAGAAAAATGACAGCAAAGGTGGGTTTTCCGACCTTGCGGTTGGTTCGGCATGCAATCGAAGACCTAGTTTTGCCAGAATATATTTCTGGTAAAGTTTGGGAGATAAATCAGCGAGATATTTACAAATTATTGAAGCTGAAACAAGAATGCCCCTAGGAAGGAGATCACCGAAGCTTGCTAAAGTAGGGCAATTTGAAGCCGAACATACCTCAAACAAGAAAGCCTCAGCAAATGCTGAGGCTTTGGTGGAGAACAACGGAGTCGAACCGATGACCCCCTGCTTGCAAAGCAGGTGCTCTAGCCAGCTGAGCTAGTTCCCCAATTTATTATTTACTTCAGCATTTGTAACGACCGACTTTACCACCATCCAACGGAGTGCCCTATCCAGCTGAGGTGGTTTCAAAACAAACAAATGCCAAATCTGCATTTTGAAATTTGAAGTAATCCAGTGGGTCTGCGTGGACTCGAACCACGGACCTCTACATTATCAGTGTAGCGCTCTAACCACCTGAGCTACAAACCCAAACATGAAAAAAGTCGAACGCTACAAGTAATAAGTTTTATCTTATGACTTAAGACATTCGACTTAAGACTTATCAGTAATCCAATACCTAAGAATGAAAATGAGAAGATAGAGCGCTTCGAGAGCTGGTTTTTGCCAACCTATTGTTGGCTCCAGAAAGGAGATGTTCCAGCCGCACCTTCCGGTACGGCTACCTTGTTACGACT
>Ga0163144_10014305_pt1 | contig 16486 bp, 13 predicted proteins | sample OliLak19BULKMAT1_FD_123175 | JGI IMG/M metagenome (GOLD analysis project Ga0163144, IMG submission 123175) | Freshwater microbial mat bacterial communities from Lake Vanda, McMurdo Dry Valleys, Antarctica - Oligotrophic Lake LV.19.BULKMAT1 | ecosystem: Environmental > Aquatic > Freshwater >... | reverse complement strand
CCATACCCTTTCAATCCAACTAGCTTCATGGGATTGTTGGTCAGTACGCGAATGGACTTGAGGCCAAGGTCGAGAAGGATCTGCGCCCCGACGCCATAGTTTCGCAGATCGGACTTGAAGCCGAGCTTCTCGTTGGCCTCGACCGTGTCATGTCCCTGATCCCGCAATTCGTACGCGCGCAGCTTGTTGACGAGACCAATGCCCCGCCCCTCCTGGTCGAGATAAACGATGACCCCCTTCCCCTCGTCGGCGATCATCTCCATGGCCTTGTGCAGCTGCCACCCGCAGTCGCACCGCCTCGACCGAAAAACATCGCCCGTTAGGCACTTGGAGTGCATCCGCACCAGCACATCGTATCCATCGCCTATCTCACCGAAGACGAGCGCCACATGCTCGCGATCGTCCACATCGTTGCGATAGCCAAGGATTCGCCAGCCATCTCCCGCGACATCGTTGGGGAGGCGTGCCTCAGCCGCACGGTGTACCAAGCGCTCGGTCTTGAGCCGGTGCGCGACGAGCTCGGCGACCGTGATGAAGGTGAGTCCGTTGGCCGCGGCGAAGGCGTCGAGCTCATCGCGCTTCATGGTGCGGCCATCGTCATTCAGTATCTCGCAGATCACGCCAGCGGGCTGCACGCCCGCGAAGCGACACAGGTCGACTGCGGTCTCGGTATGGCCCACGCGCTGCAGTACGCCGCCGTCTCGAGCCCTGAGGGGATGCACGTGACCCGGCGTGCGCACATCGCTCGGGCCCTTGTCCGGATCGGCCGCTACCCGAAGGGTTGCGGCGCGATCGGCAGCCGAGATGCCGGTCGTCACTCCGTACTGCGGAGCGGCGTCGATCGTGACCGTAAAGGCAGTCTTCATCGACTCCGTGTTCTCCCGCACCTGCATCGAAAGCCCCAGCCGTTCCACGCGTTCTGCGGTGAGCGCGAGGCAGATCATCCCCTTTGCCTTGAGCATGAAGTTGACCATCTCGGGCGTGACGAGCTGCGCCGCGCACACCAGGTCGCCCTCGTTCTCGCGATCCTCATCGTCCGCGACGACGACAAACTTGCCCGCGCGGATATCCCGAATCGCCTGTTCCACAGTGCCAAATGCCATGGAAGAAACGTAAACCGCTGTCTGGCACGACCACAGCCACCGACGAGCGATCTACTAGCCGGAACCGGCGTATGGGCGCTGCAGCCGGCGCACGTACTTCCCGATCACGTCACCCTCGAGGTGTACGCCGTCGCCGCACACCCGATCGCCCAATGTGGTATGGCGCAGTGTGTAATCGATGATGGAAAGCTGCAGGACGCCCGGCGCCGGCAGGGCATTCACCGTAAGACTCACCCCATCCACCGTGATGGCGCCGTGTGGAACGAGGAGCTCGTCGATATCCGGCGGCACTGTCAACTCGATGAGCCAGGCGTCGTCGCGACGTTGGACCGATCGCACCTGACCCACCCCGTCCACATGCCCCTGGACGATGTGACCGCCAAGGCGATCGCTGGCCCGCATGGCGCGCTCGAGGTTGACACGATGTCCCACGTGCCACCGGGCGATGGCGGTGCGATCGAGTGTGGTAACGACGGCCGCCGCGGTGAACCAATGCGGACCAACCTCGCGCACGGTGAGACACGCGCCCTGACAGGCGATGCTTTCGCCGACGACGACGTCGTCATAGCGGCAGGCAATCCGAAATTCGCGCCCCGCTTCCGTGTCGTGTACTTCTGCAATGGTCCCCACGTCATCCACGAGCCCGGTGAACATCAGGCCGCGTCCTTCGGCACGTTCTGTGGCACCTCTTGTGTCAGGTTCTGTGGCACGTTCTGTGAAACGTTCTGTGAAACGTCCTTCGAAAGGTCCGTCGACGCCTCGAGTGCATAGACGGACATGAGATCATCGCCAAACTCTGCGCGACGCACGACAGGCATCCGGACCGCCTGCTCGGCACGTTGCGCGGGGGCCAACAAGAACGCGTTCAGCGCCCCCGCTCCCAATACCACCGGCGCCGTAAACACCACCAGGCGATCTACCAACCGGTCGAAGAGAAGCGCTCCCGCCAGACGCGCCCCTCCCTCAACCAGTATCGACTGCACCCCACGGGCCCGAAGTTCGCGCAACGCGTCGGCGAGCGTGAGCGCCTGCACGAGTTCCACGCCTAACGAATGCAACGTGTGCTCGTAGGCGGAGTCTGGCTCCTGCGCGATTACCAGCACCGGGAAGTCGGCGGCGGAACGGGCCAGCACGCTGGTAAGCGGCAACCGGCCGGAGCGCGAGAACACGACGCGCAGGGGGTGAACGCGCGGTGTCTTGGCATCACGCACCGTGAGCGCGGGATCGTCTGCCCGCACTGTTCCCATTCCCACTCCAACTGCGTCGTGCTGCGCCCGTAGCCGATGTACCTCGGCGCGCGACTTCACCCCGGTGAGCCATCCTCCTTTTCGTGTGTGATCGGCAACCGCACCATCAATGGAGATGGCGAGCTTGAGGGTCACCCACGGACGGTCAGCATTCAAGCGGTGAAAGAATGGCGCGTTGAGCTCGCGCGCTTCCGTTTCACCCACACCAAACTCCACGGTGATACCGGCCGCCCGCAGCACCTCGGCGCCCCCCGCCGCCACCGGATGCGTGTCGCGCGTGGCGATGACCACCCGCTTCACACCCGCCTGAATGAGCGCATCGGTGCATGGCTGGGTCTTGCCGACGTGGGCACACGGCTCGAGCGTGACGTACATCGTGCTTCCGCGAGCGTCGCTCCCCGCCTTGCCTAACGCGACACGCTCGGCGTGATCGCGGCCGAACTGCGCGTGATAGCCTTCCCCCACTACGCGTCCGTCGCGCACCACCAGCGCGCCCACCATGGGATTGGGCGCCACCTGGCCCCATCCGCGCTCGGCCAGCACAAGAGCGCGACGCATGAATCGCGCGTCTTCGAGTGCGGGTCCACCCCCCGATACGGGTGAGGCGCGTCGTGGCATCTGCTACCAGTTCACCCGAAGCCCGAACGACGCATAGTCGATGGCGCCATTCGCGTCGTGACCGCCAAAGGCGTTGTACGTCGACACCTTTCCCCCCGTCACTCGCCCAACCTCGCCCACCAGGCGAAGCGCCGAAAGATTCAGCGAGAGATTGGCGAAGACATTCCTGCGGGTCATGATCTGCTCGGCCTGCACGACAGACGAGGTCATGCGCTGTCCGGCTCGATCCACGCTTACCTGCACGCCGGCCGATGTCTCGTAGCGATCCTGTCCGGCACCCAGTGAGATACCAAACACGGAAAAGTTCTTGCCAAGGACGGCGTGCCACGCACTCGACTGCACCTGCACGTCGCGCACGTTGAGCTCGTCGCTGTTCACACGGCGCAGCACGTTCATGGTCGGAAGGTCGCGCCGAAGGTAGGTAACGGCGAGCCCAGGGGTGAGAAATGTCTCCTGCATGACGCCGAGCCGACCACCAAACCCGAATTTGAACGAGCCGTCTGGGAGTTCGAGCTTGACGTCTTGCCTATCCAGCGACGGGATGTACGCGACATTCACCAGCGCATCGACGCCGAGCGCATAGGTGCCCGCCACCGGAAAGCCGCGAAAGAGCCCCACCGCTGCGTCGAGGACGGGGGCACCGATCACCTGCTTGTCCACTGCATAGTCGCTGCGAGTCGCGCCAGTGATTGCGGGCGTGTGATTATCCATCTGCGGGAGGCGTGAGGCAATGGCATTGGCGCGCAGTCCCACCGAAAAATGCCCCGGTCCGCGCATGGCGGAGTGCTCACCAAGTACCGCATTTCCGCCCACGATGATGACACCGAGCTGCGGTGCCATGAACTGAAAGAGATCGATCGCTTTCTGACAGGCGTCTTGCGTGAATCGCTCCGACGGCGTGCCCGCCCGGCACTGCGAGTCGATGGCGCCGCCCTGTGCGTTGGCTTCGCCTGCACCGAGACACACGGCGACGAGAATAACCAGGGTTCCCTTCTGCATCATGCTTGAACTCCCACGAATTGCACCTGACCGGTGCCGGTAATGACATGTCCGACGGTCCACGCCGTCACACCCGCAGTCGCGGCAGCGGCGATGACGGCCGACGCCTGGTCGGGCGCGGCGACTGCCACCATTCCGACGCCCATATTGAACGCGCGAAACATTTCGTCGCGCGCGACATCACCACCCTCCTGCAGCACGCGGAATGTGTGAGGCAGCACCCACGAGGACCGGTCGACCACCGCATCGAGCGTGCGCGGGAGGGTGCGATTGAGGTTGCCCGGCAGGCCACCCCCGGTGATGTGGGCTAACGCATGCACGCTTCCCAGCACGGGACGCGTGGCCGCCAGATACGAGCGGTGGACGCGAAGGAGCACGTCGGCCACGCTTGCGCCTTCGGCACCGGGAAAGGGATCGTTCACCGAAAGCTTGAGCCGTTCACTCACGATGCGCCGGGCCAGTGAGTAGCCGTTGGTGTGCAACCCCGAGCTCTCGTACGCGATGAGCAGATCGCCCAGACACACCCGCTCCGCGCCTAACGTTTCCCCCTCCCTCACCGTGCCGACAATGAAACCCGCAAGGTCGTAGTCCGGCGGCGAGTACAAGCCGGGCATCTCCGCCGTCTCGCCACCGATAAGGGCGCAGTCGTTCTCGAGGCACCCCGCCGCCACTCCGGCCACCACGGCCTCGACAACCGTCGGTACCAGTTCGCCAAACGCCACGTAGTCGAGAAAAAAGAGGGGGGTGGCTCCCTGCGCGAGAATGTCATTCACGCAGTGATTCACCAGGCAGTGGCCGACGGTGTCGTGGCGCCCCGATTCAATGGCGACCTTGATCTTGGTGCCCACGCCATCGGCGCTGGCCACGAGTATCGCCCCCTGTCCGTGTGGGGCGCGAAACATTCCGCCAAATGCCCCAAACGCTCCGATGCAGCCTTCGGTGCGGGTCGACGCGACCAGCCGTCCGATGCGCCTCTTCGCGTTGTCGCCCGCCTCGATATCGACGCCGGCCGAGCGATAACTCATGACGCCTGGCGCCTGCTGCGACTCGCTCACGCGGGAAGCTCCTCCTCGAACGCCACAAGACGGCGAAACTCAAGGAGGCGCAAGAGAATGGTGGCCTCGTCGATTTCGAGCAACCGGTCGATCGAGAACTTCTCGACGGCGAACGATCCCATGGTCGATCCGTACACCACCGCGCGCCGCATGTGTTCCTCGTCCAACTTGCCGGTGCGGGCCAGGTACCCCATGAATCCGCCGGCGAAGGCATCGCCTGCACCCGTCGGATCGAAGACATCTTCCAGCGGATACGCAGGGGCAAAAAAGACGGTGGACGACGTGAACATGAACGCGCCGTGCTCGCCCTTCTTGATGACCACGACCGTCGGCCCGCGATCGAGGATCCACCTGGCCGCCTTCACCAGATTGAAATGCTCGGTGAGCTGACGCGCTTCTCCATCGTTGAGCAGCACCACGTCGACATGCTTGAGTAGTTCCAACACATCCGAGCGACGACTCTCGATCCAGAAGTTCATCGTGTCGCACGCCACGAGCTTGGGGCGTTCCACCTGGCGCAACACTTCGAGCTGCAATCGAGGGTCGATGTTGGCAAGGAACACGAACGGCGCACGCCTGAACTCTGCGGGAATTTTCGGACGAAAGTGCGAGAAGACTCCGAGGCGTGTCTCCAGCGTCTCGGCGACATTGAGGTCGTGCCTGTAGCGCCCGCGCCAGCGAAACGACTCCCCCTCGGCCCGCTCCACACCCGACAGATCCACCCCAAGCGCCTGCAAGGGGGCGAGTTTTTCGACGGGGTAGTCGCTGCCCACCACTCCCACCAGTTGCACGCGGGCAAGGTGGCTGGCCGAGGCGGAGAAAAACGTCCCCGAGCCGCCCAACACCTCGTCGGCCTTGCCGAAGGGAGTTTCGACCGAATCTAACGCTACGGAGCCGACGACGAGGACAGTCATGCGATCGGAGGGACGATGGGTGGGCAGCTTACATGCGCTCGGGTGCGCTGATCCCGAGCATGTGCAAAGCGTTGGCGAGCACGATCTGCGACGCGCGTGCCAGCGCGAGGCGTGCCGAGCGCCGGGGCTCCGGCTCGCCGAGCACGTGATGCTTGTGATACCACGTATGCACAAGGCGCGCAGTCTCGAGCAGCGACGACGCCACCAGGTGCGGCGCCAGCGTGCGCGCGGCCGCCGCCACCAGACCGGGAAAGCCTAACAACATCTTCACCAGCTCGCGCTCGTCGTCCTCCACCAGTGCGCTCCAGTCCACGCCGGCACCATCGATAGTCGACGATTCGATTTCACCCACGCGGAAAATTCCGCTCACCCGCGCATGCGCCATCTGGATATAGTAGACCGGATTCTCGTCACTCTGCGACCGCGCGACGTCCACATCGAAGACGAGGGGTGAATCCGACTTGCGCATGATGAGAAAATAGCGCACGGCGTCGCGTCCCACTTCGTCCACCAGTTCGCGCACGGTTACATAGCTCCCGGCGCGCTTGGAAATCTTGACCTCTTCGCCGGCACGCATGACGGTGACCATCTGGTGCAACTCGTACTCAGGATACCGGTCCGGTATTCCGACATCTAACGCCTGCAAGCCGGCGCGCACCCGCGTCACGGTGCTGTGATGATCGGCGCCCTGCACGTCGATGGCCCGGGCAAAGCCGCGACGCCACTTGGCCAGGTGATACGCCACGTCGGGGAGGAAATACGTGTAGGTGCCGTCCGACTTGCGCATCACACGATCCTTGTCGTCGCCGTAGTCGGTGGTGCGTAACCAGAGCGCACCATCCTTCTCGAACGTGTGCCCGGCCTCGACCAGCAAACGTACGGTCTCATCCACCTTGCCGTCCGAGTACAGCGACGACTCCAGGAAGTAGACATCGAACGAGACGCCGAGCGCCTGCAGGTCGAGGTCCTGCTCGTGGCGCAACGCGTCGACAGCAAAGGCGCGGATGGCCTCGACATCGTCGCCGCCGGTATCGGCGGGCGTCGCCGCGACATAGTCACGCGCAATTTCCCTTATGTACTCGCCGTGATACCCCCCCTCGGGGATCTCCAGCACGCCGGTCGAAACTTCGCGCACGCGCGCCTGCACCGACCGGGCCAGGTTCGCGATCTGTACCCCGGCATCGTTGTAGTAGAACTCCCGGGTCACCGCCCAACCGGTCCACTCCAGCAGGCGCGAGATCGCGTCGCCCAACACCGCCTGCCGCCCGTGACCTACATGCAGTGGACCGGTAGGGTTGGCCGACACAAACTCCACATTGACGACGCGCTGCTCTCCTTCGTTGGCGCTGCCATACCCGCGTCCCTCGGCGAGAATCAACTGGAGGCCGCTGGCTTCGGCGCCGGCGGCGAGTCGGAAGTTGATGAAGCCGGCGCCCGCGATGTAGGCCTCGCGTACGCCCGCACGCCCCACGTCGAGCTTGGCCACCAGTTCGTTGGCGATGTCGAGCGGCTTACGCTTGAGATGTTTAGCGAGCAGCATGGCCGCATTGCTCGCCCAGTCACCAAACGAGGGATCGCGGGGCCGTTCCAGCTGCGGCTCGAAACCCTCCGGTGCACCAATCGATCCCGATGCGGCAGCCAGCGCCTCGCGCAGAATCGACTCCGGGCTCATTCGCTGCCGCTCGATGTGGAGGACGAGCCCGACGAGGATCCACCCCCCGATCCTCCCGTCGAGTCGCTCTTCGAGCGCTTGGTCGATGTGGTGCTCGATTTATCGCTCGATTTATCGCTCGATTTATCGCTCGATTTATCGCTCGATTTGTTGCTCGATTTGTTGCTCGATTTGTTGCTCGATTTGTTGCTCGAACCGTCGCTCGATTTATCGCCTGATCTATTGCTCGATTTGTCGCTCGATGTGTTGCTCGATGTGTTGCTCGCGCCGTCACCCGTGCTGCTACCAGACTTGCTGCTCGAATCGCCCTTGCTCTCGCCCTTCGATTCGACTTTGCTGTCCGGCTTTGAGTCCTGCTTGCTGTCCGACTTCACTTCGGCCTTATCCGATGAATCACCCGACGTGGCACCCTCGCCTGTCGCGGGCGCGGGACGCTGGTCCTTCTTCCCGTCCTTGCCGTAGTCGGTGATGTAGAATCCCGACCCTTTGAAAATCAATCCGGCGCCACCCGAGAATACGCGCGTGGCCATCCCCGAGCCGTCAGGGGCGGGAACCTCACTGGGGACGTCGGACATCTTGAAGATGCGCTCGATAATCGAACCGTCGGGACAGCGGAACTCGTAGGTCGGCATGCGTCGGTTTTGGGGGGCCAAACAATACAGATTCAATAACTTAGCCGAGCGCGGCGTCGCGCTCAACGGCCCACTCACACTAGCCGGGGCGGTAGACGCTCCATTCCTCCTGAAGCGTGTCGCTAATCTCGCCCACGGTGGCGCGCGCGCGCACCGCATCGACAATCAATGGCATGAGAGGCACTCGAGCGGTGCCGTCGCTCGCGTGGTCGGACAGGGAGCGGGCGCCCTCGCGAAGCGCTGTCAGCGCCGCCATTACGCGCGCAGCGTCACGCGCGCTTCGCACGCTGCGCACACGGTCCACCTGCTCGCGCTCGAGCCGCGAGAAATCGGGCGTTGGAAAGATGGGGGGCTCGGCGCCGTCGCCGAACATGTTGACGCCGACCACGACCGTTTCTCCCGCTTCGACTCGAAGCTGGAAGTCGTAGGCACTCTTCCCGATCTCGTCCTGGAAGAAGCCGGCGGCGATGGCGCGTTCCGCGCCGCCCAACGCGTCCACCTTCTCGATCACTTCCAGGGTACGCCGCTCCAGCTCGTCGGTGAGCGCTTCCACGTAGTAGGATCCGGCCAGCGGATCGACCACGTTGGCGATGCCCGACTCGTGGGCCACGATCTGTTGCGTGCGCAGGGCCAGCGTCGCCGCAGCGGCCGTGGGCAACGACAGCGCTTCATCGTAGCCATTGGTGTGCAGCGACTGCGTACCGCCTAACGTGGCGGCGAGCGTCTGAATCGTGACTCGCACCACGTTGTTGAGCGGTTGTTGTGCGGTCAGCGTCACGCCACCGGTCTGTGTGTGAAAGCGGAGCCGACAACTCGCCTCGCTGGCGCCGAAGCGCTCCTTCATGAGGCGCGCGTATATCCGCCGCGCCGCGCGGAACTTGGCGACTTCTTCGAACAAGTCGTTATGGGCGGCGAAGAAGAAGGAGAGACGTGGCGCGAAGGTGTCGACGTCGAGCCCGGCCTCGATGGCACGCTGCACGTACTCGATGGTGTTGGCGAAGGTGAAGGCCAACTCCTGCACCGCAGTCGCTCCTGCTTCGCGAATGTGATACCCCGAGATGGAGATCGGATTCCAGTTCGGCACCTCGTGCGCGCAGAAGCGAAAAATCTCGGCGATGAGTCGAAGCGAGGGGCCCGGCGGATAGATATAGGTGCCGCGGGCGATATACTCCTTCAGCACGTCGTTCTGGATCGTCCCGCTAATGCAATCGCGGGCGATACCGCGCTCTTCGGCCACCACGATGTACATGGCCAGGAGCGTGGCGGCGGTGGCGTTGATCGTCATCGACGTGGAGATCTTGTCCAGCGGGAGGCCCTGAAGGAGGACGTGCATGTCCTCAACCGAGTCGATCGCCACGCCAACACGCCCCACTTCGCCCAAGGCGCGTGACGCATCGCTGTCGATTCCCATCTGCGTCGGAAGATCGAACGCCACCGAGAGGCCCGTCTGTCCCGCCGCCAGCAGGTGGTGGAAGCGCTCGTTCGATTCGGCCGCCGTCCCGAAGCCCGCATACTGTCGCATGGTCCAGAGGCGACCGCGGTACATGGAGGGCTGCACACCCCGCGTGAAGGGAAAGTGTCCGGGATCGCCTAACGACGCGTCATAGTCGCCAGCTGCATCGTCGGGGCGATAGACCGGCTTGACGGGGATGCCGGACGGAGAGAGTCGTTGATCGGACGAGTCGGTGCGCATGGATGGGAAATTAAGCGCCCCGAGCGCGTGCATGCGCTCGGGGCCACTGCTCGCTGTTCGCCTGTGCGACACCTGCCCGGCGGCCGGTGACTTCGTGTGAACTAGGCCCCGACTTCTGCCACCTGCCGCGACAGGAACTCGCGGGCGGTCTCGATGTCATCGCGGCTCCCGATGTAGATGGGCGAGCGCTGATGCAATTCGGTGGGCTGTATCTCGAGCACTTCGGTGACACCATCGAAGGCCGCGCCTCCGGCCTCCTTGGCGATGAACGCCAGCGGGTTGCACTCGTACAGGAGGCGAAGCTTTCCCTTGGGCGACTGCTTGTGGGCCGGATACGCGAAAACGCCGCCGCCCAGCAAGTTGCGATGGAAGTCGGCGACCAACGATCCGACGTATCGCACGTTCATTGCCTTCTGGTGCCCATCGAGTCCGCGGTAGCGCCGCATGAGCGCCTTCACGTTCTCATCCCAGTACTGCTCGTACGAGTCGTTGACCGACAGGTAGCGACCGCGGGTGGGGATGTGGATATCCGGGTGCGAGAGCAGGAACTCGCCAATAGACGGATCGAGGGTAAACCCGTGAACCCCCTGTCCGGCCGTGTACACGAGCATCGTGCTCGATCCGTAGATGATGTAGCCAGCAGCCACCTGACGGCGCCCCGGCTGCAGCATGTCCTCCATTTCGCCGCGCGCACCGCGGGTGATTTTCCGCATGACGGAGAAAATCGTCCCCACCGGTACGTTCACGTCGATGTTGGACGACCCGTCCAGCGGGTCGAAGAGCAGAACGTACGGTCCACACTTGAACTGCTCGGGAATGGGGATGATGTCGGCTTCTTCTTCCGACGCCATCGCGCAGAGCCGACCCGTGTGATCCATCGCCTTGATCATGGTCTGGTTGGCGAACACGTCCAGCTTCTGCTGGATCTCGCCCTGCACGTTTTCGGTGTCCATGGAGCCGATGATGTCGACCAGCCCGGCGCGACGCACCTTGCTGGTGATCATCTTGGCCGCGAGCGCGATGTCATAGAGAATCGCCGAGAGCTGTCCCGTAGCGCCGGGGGACTGGCTCTCCTGCTCCATGATGAATCGCTCGATCGTGACGACTGAAGTGGCAGTGTGCCTGACCACGTCTATGCGCCCTCGCTCAGTGGGACTTCTCGTTGGACGCCCGCGCGCTCGTGTGCGAACTGCCGAGCATCCACTTCGAAGCGGTTGTGATGGTAGCCATGCCGCAGGCTCTCCCACAGATAGCGCAGCGGGAACGCTCGCACGGACTCAAACTGGTGAACGTGTCGAAGCTCGTGCAAGAGCAATTCCGCCGTGGGGTAGACATTCTTTCCCAGCCAGATCGTTCGCCAGAGGGTGATTCCGGCAACGGTTGAAGTTCCAAGACACCAGCCCGCGACGCGCGGCGGTAGTCCACCGCGGCGTACACGCACCGCGAGTAGCTCGGGGAATCCGTCGAGTAGCGCCTCGGGAAGACACTCGCGCTCCCCGGCAAGCGTTGTCAGGGCCTGCTGAAATACCGCCATGTCGATCCACTCGCTCGTACGTCAATCGACCGACCATCGGTCGAGAGCACAATCGTTCCATCGTCGTCGGTGCGCAATAGGTGCACACCCCGCTCCTCCAGTCGCTGCAACACGCTCGCTACCGGATGGCCGTAGGTGTTACCCGCCCCAACCGATACCAATGCCACACGCGGACGCACCCGGTCAAGGAATTCGGCGGTGGAGCTGGTCGCGCTCCCATGATGCCCGACTTTGAGCACATCGGCCCGGAGCGCATCGCCGTACCGAGCGACGAGCCACGCCTCCTCCCCATGCTCCGCATCGCCCACGAACAGGAAGCGGAGGGCGCCATACGATACGCGTAGCACCACGCTCGCCTCGTTCGGATCATCCAGTCCGGCAAGCCACGCCGAATCGGGCGCCAACACCTGGACCCCCACCCCATCGAACGAGATGGAGTCGCCAGCCGCAACGTGCCGCCATACGCTCCCGTGCCGACGCGAAGCCAGCAACAGCTCGCGATACGCGCTACTGCCAGACACGTACGCACCGTCCCACACGGTATCGATTCCCGCCTTGTCCAACAGCGATACCGCGCCGCCTATGTGGTCGAGGTGCGGATGGGAGAGCGAGAGGTAGACCACGTCGCCACCGAAACGCCGCAGGTAGGGCCAGACGATGGACGCCCCCGCGTCGCCCCCCCGCCATCCCCCACCGGCGTCGATGAGAAGCCAGCGTCCACGCGGGGTGCGAAGGGCGAGGGCGTCACCCTGCCCCACGTCGATGGCATGGAGTTCCAGGGTTCCCGGCCCCGGGGCGAGCGCCGGCCACCACGTGGCCAACCCCACGGCGCCTAACGCCACGCACAGCGGACGCCTCGGCCATCGCCCCACGATCGCCACCACCCCCGCCACCGCCGCCACCCCCAGCAGCACAGCGGTCGCCGCGTTAGGCTCGGCCCGAATGGCAGCCAGCGGAAGCGCCGCCCCCCAGCGCGCCACCAGGTCGATAAGCGCCAACACGCTGCGCGCCGCCTCGGCCAGCAGCACGGCAACGGACCAGAGCGGCGTGACGACCAGGGACGCGAAAAGCAGCGGTTGCGCGACGCCAAAGAGGGGAGCCGCCACGACGTTGGTGGCCACCGCGGCGAGACTCACCCGCCCGAAGACCCACGCCACAAGAGGGGCGGTGACCGCCGAGGCCACGGCGGTGGCGATCACGCTGTCCGCGATCCCGCGCCGCCACCCCCGCAGCGCGCCGCAGAGCCGCCGACTCAGCGGCCCACTGGCCAGCAGGCCGGCCATTCCGACGGCGCTCAGTTGCCATCCCAAGTCGAGCACCACACGAGGCTCGGAAAGGGGGATGGCACACGACACCGCCCAGATGCCCCACGGCGAGGTGGGCCGTTGTATCACTTTGGCCGACGCGGCCAGTGCCAGCATACCGGCCGACCGGAGCGCCGGCGGAGGCGCGCCGATGAATCCGACAAAGAGTATCGCGACCGCCAGCGCCAGGCAGTCGGCAACGATGGTCGTCGCCCGCGCCGCCGACGCCAGGTGCCGAACGGCATCGGCGATGATGGCGACATGGAGTCCAGAGACGGAGAGCATGTGGATGATTCCGGCGTCGGCGAATCGATCGCGAAGCTCGGGGTCGATATCGTCGGCATCGGCGAGCAAGAGCGCCCGGGCCAGGGGCGCATCGGCGCCGTACAGCCGGTCGATGCGGCGCGCGGTGAACGCACGGGCTCGAGACAACATTCCGGGAGCGCGCTCCTGCACCACCTGCGCAGCACGAACGTCGAGGGCACTCCCGCGCTGAGAGAACACACCGCGCACGCGGACCGTGCTCCCCGCCTGCCAGAGGCCTGCGCCCACGCCAATGCGCACGCGTACGCCGCACGAGCGTCCCACCACGGTGCCGCGTGCCGATCGTCCCGGGGCGAGGTCGGTTCGAAGCTGAATGGTCGCCACGCCTATGGCGCGAATACGTCGGGCGCACACCTCGTCGTCGCGCCGGGTGAGGTCGCCCACCACGCCACCCCCCACGATCACCAACGTGAGCAACACCATATTCCACCGACGGCGCGCGGCGACCACGAGGGCGAACAACGCGCTGGCAGCGCTTCCCCAAAAAAGAACGCCCCCAAACCCGAGAAAGAGGCCGACGGCGTACGCACAGAATGCAGCGGCAGCGAGAGGCATGAACCCCTCCCATACAGATGTCTATCCCGCGCCGCCTCCCACGGTCGATGCCGAGTCGTCATGGCGCGGGTGCGCCGCCACTCGTCGCATGGCCTCCAACACGAGCACGGCCACTTCGGCCCGTGCCTGATCGTGCGACAGCGCCACGCGGGTGACCGCTGATCCAATCGGCGAGCCGCCGATGTACCTGGGATGAGCTTGGTTCAGTGCGTGCGCAATCACATCATCCCGGCAGTGCGCACAGTGGCAAAATCGTGCGTTGCCGAAGAGCAACTGCTCGAAGACATCATGCACCACTTCTTCGAGGGCATTTTTCATGGACAACAGTGAATGGAAGACAGGAACAGCGCGGCCGACGCGGTCAACGTGTCGCCCTCGGCGCGCCCCCGAATCGGGAGCGTGCACTCATGACTACGCTTAAAGGACGACTCGTGCCGCTATCCGTGTCACACGTGTGGGACGCGTGTGGAACACGTGCCAGCTCACACGCCCTGGCTCGCCGCCGCCGCCCTGTGCGCCACCGCACACTCGAAACGGTCACTGTGAGCGCCAATCGGCGCGTGGCCAGGCTAACTCAGGCCATCGGTAGCGGCCGGCGCTCCGTCACGATCGCACCGGTAAAAGTGGACCCGGTCGTCCCCGTGAGTTCAACCGTCACGTACGTCCCCAGCATCGACGCATTGCCGGGAACGAGGATCGTCTTGTAGTCACGCGATCGCGCCTGCAACAGGTCGCCGCGCTTGGCCGGCTTCTCGATCAGCACTTCCCGGCGTTCGCCCAACAAGCGCAGATTCTTCGCACGCGCACCACTTCGCACGGTCGCAATAAGGCGAGACAAACGCTCGGCAGCCACCTCGTCGGAGACGGTCCACGCCGACGGCATACGGGTGGCCGGCGTTCCGTCGCGTGGCGAAAACTTGAAGGTGAAGGCTTCATCGAACCCGACGGCGCGCACTGCCGACAGCGTCTCGTCGAACTCGGCGTCCGTTTCGCCGGGAAATCCGACGATGATGTCGGTGGTCAGTCCCAACCCCGGAATCCTGGCGCGCAGTTGATCCACGCACGCGAGATAGCCGTCGCGTGTGTAGCGGCGCAGCATGCGCTTGAGCATCTCGGTCGAGCCGGACTGCATGGGGAGGTGTACGTGCTCGCACACGGCATCCACCTCGGCCATCGCGTTGATCACGTCGCCGGTGAAGTCGTTGGGATGTGGCGACGTGAATCGCAAGCGCCTGACACCCTGCACCGCCCCAACCGCCCGCAGCAGGTCGCCGAAGCGGTGTTCGCCGTCGAAGTAGGAGTTCACCGTCTGGCCCAACAGCGATATCTCGCTCATGCCTTCGGCCACCACCTGCTCGGCTTCGCGCACGACATCGGCCAGCTTCCGGCTGCGTTCGGGTCCGCGCGTGGTCGGCACGATGCAGTACGTACAGCGGTAGTCGCAGCCACGCTGCACCGGGATCCACGCCTTGACCTTGTCGAAACGACGGGGCGCGAAGTCCTCGTAGTGCTCCTCCATGTCGAAGGAGGTCTCGACGGAGCGCTCGCCGTCGCGCGCTTTGGCCACGAGCTCGGGGAGTGCGCGATACCCGTCGGGGCCCACGACGAGGCTCACATGCTTCGCCCGGTCCAGCAACTGCGGTCCCAATCGCTGCGCCATACAGCCGGTGACACCGACCACACTTCCCTTCTTCATCGATCGCTTGAGTTCACCCAACCGCCCGATCACCCGCTGCTCCGCGTGATCACGAATGGCGCAGGTGTTGAGCAGGATCACATCCGCATCATTCGGCGAATCAACCGCGCGGTAGCCTTCTGCCGCCAGTTTGCCGAGCATGAGCTCGGTATCGCTCACGTTCATCTGACAACCGTAGGTCTCGATGTAGACCGTCGAGTGCTCGAGGGGTGTCATGACCCAACCACCGGAACCAGGGGAACTGCCGTCAGCCGGTCGGCATTGCCTTCCAGCCGCATGCGAAGGCGCGCACCACGAGGTGGGGCGGGCTCGGCAATCGAAACCGTAAGGTAGTCTTCCGTCACGCCCTCACGAATGTCGCCCCGTAGTACCACCACATCGCTGCTGCCTCCCACACGCGCCTTGCGATAGTCGCCCGCCTTCTCCTGAGCGACCGCGCGTAGTTCGCGGGCGCGCCGCTGCACGAGATCGGGCGCCAGATGCCCCGGCAACCGCTCCGCTGCGGTGCCGGGTCGACGCGAATACGGAAAGACGTGGAGGTAGCTGAAGGGGAGCGCACGAACAAGGGCGAGCGACTCCTGGTGCTCCGCTTCGCTCTCGCCCGGGAAGCCGGCAATGACGTCGGCCCCGAGCCCAAAGACGGGGAGCCGAGCGGCGAGAAATTCAACGGCCTCGCCATAGGATTGGGTGGTGTACCAGTGCCGACCCATGCGCTTGAGCACACGATTGCTCCCTGACTGCAGGGGCGCGTGCAGATGCGGTGCTACGTGCTCCGGCTCCTGGAACAGCTCGCGCAACTGCGCATCCACCTCGGTGGCTTCGACCGAGGAGAGGCGGAACCTCACCTGCGGCACGTCGTGGACCAGTTGTGCAAGCAGCGCGCCCAGTGAGCCGCCCACGTCCGCGCCATACGTGCCGATGTGAATGCCGGTGAGGACGATTTCGGGATGGCGCTCGGCGAGCGCCTGCGCTTCGTGTACGATGTCGTGTACCGCACGCGAACGGTTGTCTCCGCGGGCGATGGTCGTGGCGCAGAACGTGCAATGCTCGTCGCAACCATCCTGGATGCGAAGCAGCGCGCGCGTGCCCTGCTGGGCGCTCGCTGCGCCTAACGCATGGGCCGGAAGGTCGAGCGCCTGG
>Ga0163144_10014303_pt1 | contig 16486 bp, 15 predicted proteins | sample OliLak19BULKMAT1_FD_123175 | JGI IMG/M metagenome (GOLD analysis project Ga0163144, IMG submission 123175) | Freshwater microbial mat bacterial communities from Lake Vanda, McMurdo Dry Valleys, Antarctica - Oligotrophic Lake LV.19.BULKMAT1 | ecosystem: Environmental > Aquatic > Freshwater >... | reverse complement strand
GCCTTCGCGTTCGCCTTCTTCGCCACCCGACTCGCCGACGCGACCACCACGGGGAGAATCTTCCCCTTCGAGGCCGTGGCCGAGCAGATTCAGAACTTCCTCGCGAACTTCTTCGAGCTTGAGTCCCAAATTCATGAGCACCTGGGCGGCCACGCCTTCTTGCTCACGCAAGAGGCCGAGCAGAATGTGCTCCGTGCCCACGTAGTTGTGGTTCAGATGGCGAGCTTCTTCCATCGAGTATTCGATGACTTTTTTGGCCCGCGGCGTTTGCGGCAGCTTGCCCATCGTGACCATGTCGGGGCCGCTTTGGACGAGCTTCTCGACTTCGAGCCGAATCTTGCGGAGATCGACGTCGAGGTTTTTGAGCACGTTGGCGGCCACGCCGCTGCCCTCTTTAATGAGGCCCAGCAACACGTGCTCGGTGCCGATGTATTCGTGGTTGAACCGCTGCGCTTCTTGGTTGGCCAGTTGCATGACCTTACGCGCGCGATCAGTAAAGCGTTCGTACATTGCGGAATTCTCCGGGGGGCAAGTCGCCGTCGGTTGCAGTCTGTGGGAATGATTTTAGGGCTGTACGCCCGTCGATCTTGTAGTTCTACGGATAGTTTCGTGTTTCGTTCTAGAGGGGCGCCGGACGATAGGTTAGGCAGCCGAGTTACGCGGCGTCGAGCAGCTTTGGCTTCTCTGCGGGCGTTGCCGTTATTGAGCTTGAATGGTTCGTACTCGACGGGATTAGTAAGTTGGATTGTTTGGCCGCGATGGCTGTTGACGCGATCGTCGTCGTGTCGGTCTGTGGCTCTACTCTTTCATCAGCCTTCTCGTTGACTACGCGGTTTTCGTCGTTTGCTTGAATATCGCTTGCTTGAGTATGACCGTTTGCTTCTGTTGCTGTAACTCCATCCGGAAATGTCTCAGCCGGACTGATTTCCGCAAGTCGCGCCAGCTCGTCGTCAATCTCCTGCATCCAAGCCGCGGCCGCGTCTAGTCGCCGCAGTTGGGCCAGCGTCGAACGGGCTTCGTTGGTGCGGCTGGTGTGTCGAAGCACGGTAGCCAGCAGCAGGAGCGCTTCGGCGTCACCACTGTTACGCTCGACGAGCCGCCGACACAGGATCTCCGCTTCCAGCCAGTTCCCCCTTAAGTATTCGCCCAAGGTCCGCGGAAACAAGTCCTCGCGTTGGCCAAGCTCGGCCGAGGCCACGGCGCTCAGCCCCCGCCAGGCCGTGCCCGCCATGCCGCCGACCCAAATCAAGCCCAAAACCGGCCACACCAACGGCCGCACGCTCGCTGAGAGCAACTCCGACCAAACCCAGGTAGCCAGCAGGGCTGCGTCCAGCGCCAGCGCAAATCCGACGGCCACCGCCAATGCCGACGCGGCCCCGCGCCACCATAATTGGGGCAGGCCCGGCCAGAGATACAACAGCCACCGCGCACCATGCATCGGATCAGCTCCTTCTTCTCCTCTTGCACTAGGCTCGGAATTGTATCTCTTAAAATTGGCTGAATCAAGGCAACTGAAAGTCCCCTTTGAAGTTAGGATCGACGCGGCTGCCAGTTTGCGGTTTTCTTAGCCGCCAAGGCGCCAGCGCAAAGCTCGAAACGCCGTTTTTCGACCGTATGCGTCAATCCCGCGATAACAAGAGACTCCGGCAGATTTGCCGTCCAGAGCGAGATTTGGGAAACTGGGTACTATGGCGATGCAACATTTCACGCCCGCAGCGCTCCGCGCTTTTGAGGCAGCGACGGCTTGGACCAGTGGCAACGATTTTGACGAGCTTGAGCCGCCGGAGCTGCTCTTAGGGCTACTGGCCGAAACCGAATGCCGGGCGGCCGCTTTGCTGGCCGAAAAACAGATCGACCACGACGCCGTGTTACAGCGCTGGCCCGGCTTGCGGCCCATGCAAGTGAATGGTCAGCGCAGCGACCAGCTTTCGCCCGCAATGCTGTCGGTCATTGCCGCGGCCGAGGATCGCCTGTGGGAGTATCCCCGTCCACTAGAGTTGGCCACCGAGCACTTGCTGTTGGGCCTGCTGACTGCCCAGCACGAGGCCGGCCAATGGCTGGTCGAGCGCGGCTTCTCGGTCGACGCGCTCGAGGCGCAGATCCACCGCTGGTATGGCCATCGCCCCGGTCCACTGACGGTCGAACTGTTGGACACTCCGGCGGATGAGGACGACGTGGAGGCAGAAGAGGCATCGTCGACGGACATTGCCCGCGTCGATGTGGGGGCCCGCCTTTATCTTGGGCAAGAAACGACCGCGGCCATGAAACTCCCCTCGCTTTTTAGGGAGGGGCTGGGCGATGGTCGCGAGACAGTTCCAATCCTCCGCATCATCGACGCCGCGGCGAATCGGGCCCGCGAGGGGCTGCGTGTCGTCGAGGACTACGCGCGGATGGTACTCGACGACCGACATCTGACCGGTGAGCTCAAACGGCTCCGACATGACCTGGTGGTAGCACTGGCCGGCTTTTCGATTGCTGAGAGGTTGGCTAGCCGCGAAACGCTTCAAGACGTCGGCACCGGTGAGACGACGGCGGACGAGTTCACGCGGCCCGACGTTGCTAGCGTAGTCACGGCTAACTTCGCCAGGCTTCAAGAGTCGCTGCGAACCTTGGAAGAATATGCCAAGACGCTCGACGCGGACGCCGCGCGACTGCTGGAACAACTGCGCTACCGCTCGTACACGCTCCAGCGCGCGGTCGACATCACGCGCCGTGCGATCGATCGGCTGGCCGCGGCCCGGCTGTACGTGCTGGTCGATGCCCGGCCAAGTGCCGAAGAATTCCGCCGGCTGATTGAGTCGCTGGTCGCGGCGGGCGTACACCTCATTCAATTGCGCGAAAAGTCATTGCCCGACCGTGCGCTACTTGCCCGGGCCCGGCTGCTGCGCGAGCTGACGCGCGGCAGCGGGACGCTGTTCATCATGAACGATCGACCCGACCTGGCCGCCCTGGCCGACGCCGACGGAGTCCATGTGGGTCAGGAAGAACTTTCCGTCAAAGACGCCCGCACCGTCGTTGGTCCCAGGGCCTTAATCGGCGTGTCAACGCATTCGATCGAGCAAGCCCGGCAAGCCGTGCTCGACGGCGCCGATTACCTTGGCGCGGGGCCGACGTTTCCCTCGGGCACGAAGCAGTTCTCGCACTTTCCGGGGATTGAATTGCTGCGCGCGGTCGCGGCGGAAATCCGCCTGCCGGCGTTTGCCATTGGGGGGATCGATGAGGGGAACACCCCCCAGGTGGTGTCAGCAGGCATTGCGCGCGTGGCGGTTGGTGGGGCGATTCTCAACGCGGCCGATCCCACCGGCGCTGTCCGGGGGCTGTTGCGTGCGCTGAACGACGAGCCCTAGTTTTCCAACTGCAGCGTGCGGATACAGATGGGACGCAAAGGGGTCGGGAGTCGGTGTCCGCGACCCGCTTTCGCCTGGGCAAACCGCGTTGGTGACACCGACTCCCGACCCCATCCGCGCCGCAGCGCCATTTGTGCGCGGATCGATACCGTCTCCAATCGAAACGCGAATCCGCCACAAGGCCAAGTTCATTAGTGTTCACACGCGCTCATTCCGCCCGTTGGCTCAAGAAAAGCTCAGCGGTCATGATAGTCGTGATTGTCACGAACGCGGATATTCGGCGGAGAGTGAATGAACGCGCGGTCGAGCCAGCTATTCGAGTAAACACACGCCGAACTGATTATTTGCGTACCGCTTACATTTCTGATACTCTTGTGTGCCTGGGCAGTTCGGTATCGCCCCCGCCTATTGATCGACCGAAAAACAACTCCCCTGTTTTGTTGCCCCTCACCCTACCCACTCCCGCAAGGGGCGAGGGGTTTAAGGACGAAGTTGTTTTTCGGTCGATCAAGTTCCGCGATATCTCCTGCTTGCGTCTTGCTCCTTGACATCTTCAAACGGTTATCGCACGCCTGCCATGCCGGTTGGCCTGCCTCGCTCGTTGGGTTGGGCCGTCCCTTGCCCCTCTTGGAGTGTTGCTATGAGTGCCACGCGGCGAAAAGGATTTACGCTAGTCGAGCTGTTGGTCGTGATCGCCATCATCGGCATTCTCATCGCGTTGCTTTTGCCGGCCGTGCAAGCCGCGCGCGAAGCGGCCCGCCGCTCGCAGTGTGCGAATAACCTGAAGCAAACGGGCCTTGCGCTTCACATGTGCGAGAACACGCATCGCATCATGCCGCAGGCCGCGGGCTTCTTCCCCAAGACGGGTCTCTCGCTCAAAGACCGTGGCCCCTATCAGAACGACGACAAGTCGAAGCCGAATCCTCCGGCGGCCATCAGCACGATTCATTACTTTCTCTGGCCATTCATGGAGCAGGATGCCAAGTACAACAAGTTTTTCGGCGAAACGACCTTCTTCAAAATCCTGATAAAGAACTTCCCCGAAGGAACCCCGCCCCCAGCATACATCTGCCCGAGTGACCAGTCGGCCTCGGATGTGACACGTAGCGTCGTGATTTTGGACGCCAACACTAGTTGGGGTGGAGGAAACTACGCGGCCAATGTCCAGTCGCTGGGCCACTGGTGGGACGGCACCGGCGGCTCGGAAAGGCAGCCGCGATTCGATCAGCATCCGCGCATCGCGACGATCACCGACGGCCTGACCAACACGATCTCACACGCGGAGCGATTCGCCGTTTGCCCCAACGAGAGCAGCGGGCGGATGGCGATGCTCGGCACGTTGGCGACGCGGTACGATTCCGTTTTTGCCTGGTTCGAGGGCGGCAAGCACCTGCACGGGAATCCCCAGGACGTATCCGCGACATTGCCTTGCAATCCGCTGCGAACGCAATCGGGCCACCCCAATCTCGTCATGGTGCTACTCTTCGACGGCAGTGTTCGACCCGTGCAGACGATCGTCGACGACTTGGTTTGGTGGAATATGGTCCGCCCCGACGATGGGAACGTGAGCGGAGTCAACACGCTATAAGCGGTTGATTGCGAGGCGTTCTTGGGGGGCGGGCGTCTCGCCCGCCATGACTTCTTCGTTGGCGAGAAAAAACGACGGGCGAGACGCCCGTCCCCCAGGCAGAACGGCCCTCCCCGCAATCGCGAAGCGCACCTTCGAGCTGGGCTCCCGCGTCCAGCCATTCAATGCCAATCAACCAGAACCCAAGGATCGTATCACCGTGAACTACCTGCGCCTGCGGACGTTGGATCTACGATTCGCCGTGTTGTTTATCTCCGTCGTTGGGCTAGTCGGCTGCGGGGGCCCCAAGCAACCTCCCAACCGCACGTTGGCCAAGGGCATCGTCAAACTCAACGGCACACCGCTCAAGGGCGGTAGCGTGCATCTCGAACTGGCCGGCGACTCGGTCCGGCAAACCGATTGCATCATCAATGAGGACGGCACCTTCATCGTCGACAACGTACCCGTGGGCGAGGTGCTGATTGCCGTCGAAACCGAATCCCTGAAGCATGGCGGCCCACCAGAATCGTATGTGCAGATTCCGCGCCGCTACGCGGACGTCAAGACGTCTGGCATCAAAAAGACAACGCAGCTCGGCGAGAACGAGATCGTGGTCGATCTCGAAAATAAGTAGCCCGCTGCTGGAATGAAGCACGCAATCTCTGCCGTGCGCGCTCGCCGTTGGCTCGCGGCTAAACGGGCCCCTTGAGAGCGGCCGGTTCTCGCTAGTTCCCCGGGCCGCTGGCGTTTTCCATCCCCTCGATGTAGCGCCGCAGCCGTTCGACTTCGTCGGTCACGTGCCGCAGCCGCAGCATGATCTCGACGCGCTTGATCAGCTCCAGCTTATTCACCGGCTTGCTCAAAAAGTCGTCGGTGCCGGCGTTGACGGCCCTTTCGATGTCGCCCAACTCGTTGAGCGCCGTGACCATCAGGATCATGATGCCCTTGGTCGCTGGATCGCTCTTGAGCTGCTTGCAGACCTCGAAGCCGCTCAGCTTGGGCATCATGATATCGAGCAAAATCAAGTCGGGCTTGAACGCGGCGACCTTATCGAGCGTATCGCGGCCATCGACCGCCACGGCCATCTCGCAGTCGATCTTGCCCAAGTAGACTTCGAGCAACTCGACGTTCGTCGCGTTGTCGTCAGCGATGAGAATGCGGCTTTTAGGGACTTTCGACATCGAAACTACTTTCCTGCTGCGAGTTGGAACCGCGGATGAACGCCGATGAACGCGGATAAGAAGATACGCATGGCGCTAAAGAAAATCCACGAATGCAAAAAGCGCTTTTAAGATTAAAAGCCACGGATTGAACACGGAACAAACACGGATGGGAATCACGAAACTCTAGAACCACGAAGGACACGAAGGGCACAAAGACGACAGGAGCTAGGATTTTCTCTTCGTGTTCTTTGTGTTCTTTGTGACCTTCGTGGTTCTAAGTTTCCGTGATTCCCGTCCGCACGACAAATGTTGACTTTCCACGCCCCTTGCGCCGATCTTGGTGAACGCCTTGAACCGCGGATGAAAAGATACGTGTCGCGTCAATGCAGAACAGTTTTTTTAGGCCACGGATTGAACACGGACTAAACACGGAAAAAAAACGAATTGAATTCCAATCAGTGTTCAATCCGTGGCCAACTCACGCGTTTATCCGCGTTCATCGGCGTTCATCCGCGGTTCCAATAGTCTCCTTTGTTCAGGCCACGGTCATGCTGGCCGCGGGCACGGGGAATGATTCGCACAGGCTCGACACTTCGCCGCGCAGCCGCCGCGATACGGCTTCGTCCTCGGGCGACTTGAGCGCCTCGACGATCCAGACGCCGATCCGCCGCATCTCTTCCGTGCCCATGCCGCGCGTGGTCAAGGCCGGCGTGCCGATGCGTACGCCCGAGGGGTCCATCGGTTTGCGTTGGTCGAAGGGAATCATGTTCTTGTTGACGGTGATGCCGGCTCGGCCCAGCGCTTCTTCGGCCACTTTGCCGCCGATGCCCAGCGTAGTCACGTCGGCCAGCATCAAGTGGTTTTCGGTTCCGCCGCTGACCAGGGCCAATCCGCCGGCCGTCAGCGTTTCAGCCAGCGTCTGCGCGTTGGCGATGATCTGCCGGGCATATTCCTTGAACTCGGGCCGTAGCGCTTCGCCGAAGCAGACGGCCTTGCCCGCCACGACGTGCATCAGCGGTCCGCCTTGGATGCCGGGGAACAAGTTGCGATCGATATCCTTGGCGTACTCGGCTTTGCACAGCACCAATCCGGCCCGCGGGCCGCGGAGCGTCTTGTGCGTGGTCGTGGTGACATAATCGGCAACCGGCACGGGGCTGTTGTGCAAGCCGGCCGCGACCAGGCCGGCGTAATGGGCCATATCCACGAACAGCTTCGCGCCGCAATCGCGCGCGATTTGGGCAAAGCGGTCGTGTGGAATCTCGCGTGGGTAGGCGCTCGCGCCGGCCACGATCAGCTTGGGCTTGTGCTCGCGGGCCAGCCGGGCGACCTGGTCGAAGTCAATGCGGTGTGTGTCGGCCGTAACGCCATAGCTGAGAAAGTGGTACAGCTTGCCAGAGATGTTCAGCTTCATGCCGTGCGTCAGGTGGCCGCCGTGCGCCAGGTCGAGGCCCAGCACGGTATCGCCCGGCTCGATGGCCGAGAGATACACGCACAGATTGGCCTGGCTGCCCGAATGCGGCTGCACGTTGGCGTGCTCGCCGCCAAAAAGTTGCTTGGCGCGGTCGCGGGCCAGGTCCTCGACGACGTCGACATACTCACAGCCGCCATAATAACGCCGGCCGGGATAGCCTTCGGCATATTTATTGGTGAGCACGCTGCCCACGGCCTGCATGACCGCCGGGCTGGTGTAGTTCTCGCTGGCGATCATCTCCAGGCCGTCTTGCTGGCGACGAATCTCGCCGGCGATGGCGGCCCAGACCGCGGGGTCTTCTCGTTCGATGAAGTTCATGGGCAGAAAAGTTCTAGCTGGAAATGTGCAGGGCGATCAATAAGGGCGCGTCACGACGAGTGTTGGAATCATCTGGAAATGCCGGACATTTTTTGTAAAGAGCGGCGACTTCAGTTCTAGGGCGGTTGCTGCGATCAACGCATCGGGTATTTGTAGCCCCGTGGCTCAAAAGTACATCTCCATGATCTGCCTTGCAAGGTGCGACATGAACCACAGACTTCCTCGAGACAGTTGGCCTCATACGCAATAGGAGCCACTGGTTCGTCGGTTTCAGTCCGTGGATGCGTCGCGATTCGCTGCAACACCCCGGTCACATTGAGCCCTTGTTCTCGCGTCAAGCGAAATCCCTGCCAGTAGCTCGCTTTGCTCGGGGAGTCTTGACGAAGGATGCGAACTTCAAACTGCTCAAGGGGACTCATCGCGATCCTCCCAACCAATGCCGACCAACCGTGGCATCCCAATCGAATTTCAGGAACCGCTCATATTTCAGGATCCGCTCATACTCAGTCTCGGGTTCGTGTGTCCGTTCAATACGCCGGTGAATCGCTGGCCGGAAACGACTCTTCCGATGCCTCCTGAACCGCGTCGTAGGGCGCATCGGCTGCTTTAGACTTCAGCAAGATTGTGACCAACACTGCGCTGTCCGTGAGCCCTAACAGGGCGTGAGGCTCGTTTGCATTGAGATACAAGAGCTGCCCCGCGCCGAGCAATTGCGCCTTTCCCTGCGCCGAAAACTCTATGCGGCCCTCCAGGCATTGTACGGTGATTGGCCCTGCCACCTGGTGGGAAGGAATCTGCTTTCCAGTCCGAAGCACCAGTCGGATGACTTCCAACTCCTTCGTCTTTACAAGCGTGGTCGTCTGCGAGGTCGGCAGGTTCGCTCCAAGGAGAACCGAAACGGGCTCGCCAGGCTTAGCATGTTGAAGTGACATTGCATCCTCTTGCTTTTGTTGCGCTCCGCTACATTCCAGATTTCATCGTGGTGCAGGTCAATCGGCCCGCCGAAACGAATGGCCTGTTTTCAGGCCCGCCACAAACAGCACGAGTGCGACCGCACCAAGAAAAAACACAGTGTCGCCAGGAACTCGCATCCAGCGCAGATTCTGCATAAGAGGCGATTGGAGGAAATCCGGACTGCGGGCGTACCAATATCCATGATCCACTGAGGCCCACGTTTGCATGAGGCCCACGGGCAACAGGCTCAGCACGCACATCGCCATCAGCCCGCCGTTGAGCGACCAGAACGAAAACCGCAGCAAGCCGTCTTTCCACTCGACCCCCGGAATCAAGACACGGAGGCAGAGGAGCATCAAGCCGATTCCCAGCATTCCATAGACGCCGAACAATGCGGCGTGCCCATGCAGTGGCGTCGTGTTGAGGCCCTGCATGTAGTACAAGGCGATCGGCGGGTTAATCATGAAGCCAAACAAGCCGGCTCCGATCATATTCCAGAACGCGACAGAAATGAAGAAATAGATGGGCCACTTGTAGCGTTGAACCCAAGGAGACGTTTTCGATCGTCGCAGATCTTCGGTGGCGTCGAAAGCGACGAGCACCAGCGGAACCACCTCTAACGCGCTGAAGACCGACCCCCAGGCGAGCGCGACGCTCGGCGTCCCGGAGAAGTACAGGTGATGGCAGGTTCCAATAATTCCACCCGACAGGAAGATCGTGGCGGAGAGTAGCGCTGCCGCGGCAGCGACGCCAGGTCTAATCAGGTTCAGCCGCATGAAGATGAAGGCGATCACGGTCGTGGCGAAGACCTCGAAGAATCCTTCCACCCACAGATGGACCACCCACCAACGCCAGTATTCGACTTGGGAAAGATGCGTATGCTGGCCCCACGTCAAGCCGGCGCCATAGAAGAGAGCGATCGCGGTCGTGGCCACCGCGAGCAAGGCCACAAGCTGCCTCTGCTCGCCTTGTCGACGCAATGCGGGCAGCAGCACGCGAATCATCAGGAACAACCACAGCAGCAGGCCAATAAACAAGGCAATTTGCCACGCGCGTCCCAGGTCGACATATTCGTATCCCTGGTGGCCGAAGTAGAACGACACCGTATCGGTCATTTTATTGTGGATGCTCAGCCATTCACCGGTCAAGGAACCGACAACAACGACCAGTAGGGCGAGGAACAATATGTTGACGCCTAGACGCTGTCCTGTGGGCTCTTTCTCACTAACCAAGGGCCCGATGAACAGTCCGGCTGCCAGCCAGGCCGTGGCAATCCAGAACAAGGCCAGTTGAACGTGCCAGGTACGCGTCACGGAATAAGGCAGCCACTCGGAAAGCGGGAACCCATAGAAGGCGTCCCCTTCGACTCCATAGTGGGCCGTGACGACACCCAACAGCATCTGCAACAGGATTAAAGCCGACACGACCCAAAAATACTTGACCGTGGCCCGCTGCGAGGGAGTGGCCGCCCAGCTTCCCAGCGGATCGGTTTCTGGTGCAATCGATTCTCCTTCTTCAGCACGACGAGACGCATACCACCAGGCCATGGCCGAGATGCCGGCCAGCAACATGATGATGCTGACGCCGGTCCACACGACGGCTTCACCTGTCGGCCGATTGGCTACCAACGGCTCGTAGGGCCAGTTGTTGGTATAGCTGATCTGCTCGCCTGGCCGATTGGTCGATGCGGCCCAGGAGGTCCAGAAGAAGAAGGCCGACAACTGGCGTAATCGCGACTCATCGGTCACGGCGCCGGCGGGAATCGCGTAGTCGGTCTCGCCTTCTGCAAACACACTAGAGTAATGTGCGAGGTTCGCACGAAACGCCTCGGCTCGCAGCGGATCAATCGTGATCGTCCCCGTGTCGGCATCATACGTATTGGCCCGCATCAGGCTTGCCAGCCGGCCACTTAGTTGAGCCTGCCGCTCGCCGTCGAGTTGATCATAGTCGGAGCCGAACTCATCATTCGACCAACGATTGAGGATGAAGACCGCTTCGCGGTGCAACCAATCGGCGCTCCAGTCGGGCGCTACATAGCTGCCGTGCCCCCAGATCGAGCCGACTTCCATCCCGCCCAACGATTGCCACACGTTTTGGCCGGCTTGGATCTCCCCTTCGCCGATGACGACGGCGCCGTCGGGGGTCACCACGCGATCGGCAATCGGTGGCGCTTCCTGGTAGATGCGCACCCCAATCCAACTCAGCACGACAAACGATGGGAGCACAACCAGGAGAAAGAAGATCCACAGACGTTTCATTTCAGACCTCGCTTGGATGAATCCGCACGCTGCGAAGCCACAGCCAATAAATCAAATGGTCAATATTCAGGGGCCACTCGCCGCTGCCCAATCGTCCGGCAAGCCTTCTTTTGTGTCGCGCAGGACCTCGACGATCGCCTGGCGATCCGTCTTGGAAAGCTGTGTAAGTGGTTCAACTTCTCCTGGAGCAGAAAGCACCTCCCCAAGTCGCTTCCAGACATAGTCTCGCATCTCGCGAGGCAGTTGGCTCGGCGACCGGCACGACTGACACACCTGCAAGAAATCGCCGCACTTCCGTCAAGTCCGTGGCATTCTTGCAGCCCGCCACCAGCTCCATGGCAGAAATGATGCTGACTTTGATACCGCCCGCGGCCTGTTGACCCGCGAGGAAAACGCCGGCGTCAGCGACACCCCGTGCGGCATCAATCAAGATGTCCGTATCCGTCAATCCGGCCGCGTGGCCCGCTGTTGCCACAGATTTCGCTCCCGCTGCAACCATCCTTCAGGGTCGTTCATGTCCGCACGGTCGGCCCACATGCCAAAGAAGGGCAGCGACCGTGGGTCATCCGTTACCACAACGCCTCCCATGCCATTTTCGACTGCTTCGATCTGCACAACGACTTCAGTCCCGTCGGGAAGGCCCAAGGGCCGCGACAAGATTATGGCGCCTTCTTCGATTCTGCCGCGTTCGGTCAATGTCATTTTACTTGTCGCCTAGTAAGCGTCCGGGAGGAATCGCCGTGACAATGTCCCGGACGCATCGCAAGTGGAGAGGCGGAGTTGCGGCAACGATAGTGGCAATTCCTCTGCCCTTAGCGTTTAACGTTATTGTCGAATGCCGCCCTCGAACCGTCAATGCTTCGTCACGGGTTCGACGCGCACATCCACCGCGCCTTTGTTATCGGCCAGCTCGGCGGGCGACTCGTTGATCCGCAAATACAGCGTGCCCGACTGCTTGGGCACGAGCGTCGCTCCAAGTCCCACGACCAATGGCTGCAAGTAGCCACCTTCGTGCGCATTGGCGCCGACCGATCCATTCGCCTCTGGCCGCACGGCCGCCAGGAGCACGCCCAGCGGCTGGCCGCGCACGTAGCGGATCGACACGCCACCCGGCTCGCACCACCAAATACGGGGCTTGTCGGCGACTTGGTAACGGCCACTGGCGGTCAGTCGGTACTCGACTCCCGCTTCGACCTTGATGCCGCTCGATTGCCAGCCGCAGTCGGCGGCGATCGACACTTTTTTTCCGACCGACGGCAGCGGTTGGCCAGGCACAAAGTCGATCGCCTCGCGCGCCAGGTCATAGCCGTAATCGAGATTTGCCACGAAGAGTTGCCACTCGTCGTTCAATTCAGACCAGTCGGCCGCAAACAGCTCTCGAAACCGCGCGTTGAACTCTGGCTGCCGCAGTTCGGCCGGCAACTTGCGAAATCGCTCGCGATACTTGGGATGCCCGTCGAGAAAGGCGGCGGCCGCCCAACACCACCCGTAGGGCTCAGTCTTCAAGTGGGCCTGCGGGCCGATCGCCAGGATTTGATCGAGCGAAAGCCGTCGGCCCGCGGCCAGGCCCTCCTGCACCAGCTTGACGCGACCCCACATCGGCACGTCTTCGCGTCGCGGCGGAAACCATGCCAGTCGCAGCTTTCCGTCGGTCAGCAAATGGGTGCCCAGCAGCTCGGCCATGCCCTCCATATACCAAGGCGGGCCGCACGTGCCGAACGCCGCGAACATGAAGGCATGTGCCCCTTCGTGCAGCAGAAGATGCCGGCGATAATAGTCGCTGGGCTGCTCGCCCAACCAAATCTGGTTGTCGCGCGTGTACCCGTGCAAAAACTCGGGCAAGTCAGCCGGCAGCAGTCCGACGGCCTTAAAACGTGTGCGGTCCTTCATGAGGCAGCCGGTCACATGCCAGGGCCGCTCGGCAAACTCAGGCATGGCGAAGTACTGACACCACTCAGGAAGCGCCTGCTCGAAGAGCGCAGGCAGCGAGTCGATCTCGGGCGAACTGGGCAAGTCGGTGTAAAGCGTCAGATGCCGGCCGTCGAGCCGCCGGATGCCTGCGGCCTTGATGCGAGCCTCGCGGGCCGGATCGGCCTGGGGAGACTCCGTCGGCGCGACATCTGCTTGCCGCGGCGCTTGCGCAAGTAGGGTGGGACGAGCTTGCCCAGAATCATCGTAGGGGGTTCGCAAGCCGAACGATCCGCCATTAAAACTAGTTCGGCCAATCAAAACGCCGGGCAAGCGAAGTCCCACGGGCGGCGCGGTTTGCGCTGCCCCTGTGACGCTCCGACTCACGGCCGCAAATAGCAACACTGTCGCTGTTACCGTGGCAATCGCGGCAAGTCGACACACGTATCGAGCGTCGCGGTGAATCGGCATCGGCGGTCGCGGCATGATTTAGCCGCCCTTAAATGTGCAGCACATCGAGCAACTCGCGATCGGGACCCGCCAGCAAGACTTCGGTGACCACGCTGCGGTGGCACTCTCGGGCATCCGTCTCTAAGCACATCAGGCAGCAGCGACTCATTGTCGCCAGCTCAACCAATGTTCGGAGACTCTCGTCTTGGCTGCCGAGATATGCCCGAAAGCCGGCAAAGTATTCACGCAAGTCGCCTCCCGCCCGCAACCGTCGTCGCAATTCCTCTGGCACGCCAAGTTCTTGTCGATGCACGTAGCGGATGCCGTTGGCGTGAAGGTAGGATTGCAACGCCGATTTCGAGAAGCCCCGCTTCCGACTGATCGGGTTGCGCCGAACATCGACCAAGACCTCGACCGAATGAGCGCGTAGTCTGTCCAGGAATGACTGCGGATTGCAGCCCGCGTATCCCGTGGTGAACAGTGGATGTACTGCCATTCGTTGCGGCAATCGATTCCGCAGCGCACGAAGCGACGCCGGGAGCTCCAGCTCTCGAGTCTACAGCGCCCGGCGCAGCCGCCGTGGCGGCCGGCCGCCGCGGCCCATGGTCGGCGCGGGTTTGGCCGCGGGCTGCTCGTCTGCTTGGTGTCCGGCGGAACCGTTGCCTTCGACGTCGAGGGGCATCGTCGCTACGGGTCGCGCGATGCTCTCGAAGCCTTCGATCTCGTCCCGCTTCAGCAAGCGATCGATCCGCATCTCGATCCGTGTCAGTTCGCCGCCCTCTTCGGGCGTGACGAAGGTGAAGGCCACGCCCTCGCGGCCCATGCGGCCCGTGCGGCCCACACGATGCACGTAGTCGTCGCAGAACGTGGGGATGTCGTAGTTGACGATGTGCGAAATGCCTGAGACGTCGATGCCGCGGCCCACCACGTCGGTGGCCACCAGATGGCGGACCTTGCCATCGCGGAAACAGGCCATCACGCGGTCGCGAGCGTTTTGCGGCAAGTCGCCGTGGATGCAGTCGACGCCCTCGAATTTCTTGGATAAGTTCCGGTGGATCTTATCGACGCCCCGCTTGGTGCGGCAAAAAATAATCGACTGCCGCGGATCCTCGCGCTTCATCAGGCGGACCAAAAGATCGAACTTCCGCTCGGGCGCGACGGTGAAGTACGACTGGTCGATGGTTTCCACCGAGACTTCGGTCGGCGAGAAATTGAGCGATTCGGGGTCGCGCATGTAGCGCCGCGCCAAGCGTTCGACAGGCGGCGGCACCGTGGCGCTCAGTAGAAGTGTCTGCCGAGAGGCCGGACAGCGGCGCAAGATCTTTTCAATGTCGGGGCGAAAGCCGATATCGAGCATGCGGTCGGCTTCGTCGAGCACGACGAACCGCAGAGAGCCCAGGTTCAGGTTGCCGCGACCCATCAGGTCCATGACGCGGCCGGGCGTGCCGACGACGACTTCGACGCCGCGGCGGAGCTTTTCCATTTGCTCGCGGATGGGCTTGCCGCCGTAGACGGCCACGATGTGCGTCTTTTGTCCGTGCGCCAGCTTGGCGAACTCTTCGCGCACCTGCACGGCCAATTCGCGCGTGGGAACCAACACCAGGGCCTGGGGATCGCGACCCGGAGTGCGCGGCTCGAGCCGCTCGAGAATGGGAATCGCGAAGGCGGCGGTCTTGCCGGTGCCCGTGCGGGCCTGGCCCAGCAGGTCAACGCCCGCCAACGCGCGTGGGATCAAGCCGGCCTGGATTTGAGTCGGCTCTAAATAGCCCGCAGCCGCCAGGGACTGCAACATGACCTCGGAAAGGGCGAGACTTTGGAACCCCGAGGTGGGCTCCGCAACTGATTTCGACAAACGGATCTCCCTACGCACTTCGACGGAACCGAAATAAATCCGGCCGCAGCGGAGGGGGCCGGTCCAACATTTTCGCATACTTTCTTTATCTAACCTTATCAGCCAGAACGAGTTTGGTCAACGGCAAGGGCTTGCCGCCGCGCGCTACGCACGCGCATTATTCGGCTGGGACTCATGGCGTAACCTGTATGCCGACTGTGAGTTAGCATAAGACCGAAGGGCCTTGAGCCGACGACCGCAACGTATTGCATGCGGCGCGCGAGAGCGCGCGGGAGTGCAAAAGGGTGGCACGTCCCTGAGCGGAGCGAAGGGTGTGGCGACTTAGGGTTCGGGGCAGTTTTGAGATGGCGCCGGCGTGCGATGGCAGCTCTATGCTCACTGCGCAAACATTAGGCCGACGTGTCCTCCTCGCGTGAGGCGGACACGTCGGCCTATCTCGGTGTAGCTCGCTGGCGCTTCCGTGCCGCCGTGCCGCCGTATTAAAACAACAGAGCACGGCCAACGCGGAGCTACGTGGTCTTGCCGGTCTTGCGGAGAATCCGCTTCTTGGGCGAGCGCTTCGCCGTCGACTTCTTGGGCGCGGCCTTGGCGATCTTGCTGATCGCGGCGATCGGGCTTGTCGCGCTGCTCTTCTTCTTCGTCGACTTCTTCTTAGTTTTCGCCATATCCGTGACTCCTCGTTGGTGCGCCCAAATAGTTTTTCGCGAGCTCCCCTGGGCGCCCTGAAGGGGAAAACGCTGTCGACTTTTACATCGAATCTTGCCGGCCGCCGCACGCGCGGGTGACCGATCTCCGTGCATTGAAGCAGGATTTGCCGTTTTGAGTCAAGGTCAGTCGCGGGCCGGTGCGCGATCGATCACCGGCGTGAGCAGTCGTGACACGTTACGAACCCGATGCGCAAGCGACGAAGACGATGCGAATGATCGATGGACAACGTCGCAAGCGAGAGCACGAAGACAAGCCCAGGGAAGGCGGCCATTCTGTCCACAATCCGAGCACGTATTGGCCGCCTTCCCTGGGTTCGTATTGATATCTCGAACGCCGAGATGCACTGACTCCCTCGCTGGCGCGTCGGGCTAGCCCAACTTCCCCAACGTTTGACGTAAGTGGTTGCGCCGCAACGAAACGACCTCTCGTTTTTCCACTACAAAACGTTTTTGTGCAAGCGTGCGGGCAGTTCCCAGCCGAGGCGTTGGAG
>Ga0163144_10014302_pt1 | contig 16487 bp, 13 predicted proteins | sample OliLak19BULKMAT1_FD_123175 | JGI IMG/M metagenome (GOLD analysis project Ga0163144, IMG submission 123175) | Freshwater microbial mat bacterial communities from Lake Vanda, McMurdo Dry Valleys, Antarctica - Oligotrophic Lake LV.19.BULKMAT1 | ecosystem: Environmental > Aquatic > Freshwater >... | reverse complement strand
CGAATTCCCAACGAGGGAGTCTCGAGTGCTTTTTTCATTTCCTCGACGGTAACCTCATCAGGGTTCTGACCGGGATTGATCGGCTCGGGCAGAATGCCGCAGAACTGCTCATAATCGATCAGTTCGGTAACCGTCGGATTTTCGCCGCACACCGGGCACTTCGGATCGCGCCGCAACTTCAACTCGCGAAACTTCATGTCGAGCGCATTGAACAGCAGGAGTCGTCCAATCAACGTCGATCCTTTTCCCAAGGCGAGTTTCAGAATCTCAGTCGCCTGGATACAGCCGATAATCCCCGGCAGCACCCCCAGAACACCACCCTCCGCGCAGCTAGGAACCATTCCCGGCGGCGGCGGCTCCGGGTACAAGCATCGGTAGCACGGCCCGCCCAAATGAGGGGCAAACACGCTGGCCTGGCCCTCGAACCGGAAGATAGACCCGTAAACATTCGGCTTCTTCAGGAGCACACAGGCGTCGTTGGTCAGGTACCGCGTCGGGAAATTGTCAGTGCCGTCCACCACGATGTCGTAGGGACGAATCAGATCCAGGGCGTTGTCGGAGGAGATCCGGGTCTTGTAGAGTTCAACCTCTACGTTCGGATTGAGGGCGTTCAGGGTGACTTTCGCCGAATCCGCCTTGGAAACCCCAACATCAGCATCGGAGTGGAGGATCTGCCGCTGCAGGTTGGAATAATCGACGGTATCGAAATCCACGATGCCGAGTTTCCCAATGCCCGCGGCGGCCAGGTACATCGCAATCGGCGAGCCCAAGCCGCCCGCGCCGATGCACAGGACGGAGGCATTGCGTAGCTTGCGTTGTCCGGCGAGGCCAACTTCCGGAAGGATGAGATGCCGCGAGTATCGGCGAATTTCCTCATTTGTCAGATCTACCATACGAAGGGGGCCGAGCGTACGAGTGGGCCACCCGGGGGCAAGGAAGAGTTGCGATCCGCGGTCGGTGACGCAATCGAACGATCTTCGAACCCTAGAGAGTTCGGATAATTCTGCGCTCGTGGCTCCCCTAGTTCTATTCCCAACCCGCCCCGACCCGGCGCACCTGGAGGAGATCGCCCTACTCCCATCCGGAAATCCCAATGACCGGTAGGGCAAACTCAAACGCGCGACGCCACTCTAGGGTGTCGGCTTGCCGAAACACTTCGTAAATCAGCTTTTTCCGGTCTGGCGTCGCCACACTGTCGGGACGCCGCGTCCACAATCCCAAGCGCAGCCCCCCTTCATCGCGGTGATCCACATGCCGATGCAGGATGAAGGAATCAATCCCGTTGAGTTTGGCGACCTGATTCCAGGCATAGCAATACGCCGCCGCCTGGACGGTCTCGCCGTCCGGTCCCTCGGGTGTGTGAAATCCCTGCTCGCTCAAGATCACGCGCCGCCTCTGCCCCTTGTACCGTAGTTCGGGCTGGTCCAGATACCCGATCAACTGATCCAAATTCCGGAAGGTGATCCGGGGTGTGGTCCGCCAATCCGGCGTCGCTGATTTGTCCCGCCAACTGCGTGGCTCAAATAGGTTCTCGGGATACGGATGAAAAGCAACCTGCCAGTCGAAGTCGCCGCCTTCCCGAGCGCGCCGAGCAAAATAATCGAGAAACGTTCGCCCAGGAAAGGCTTGTCCCACCTCGCCGCCCGGGTATTTGAGGTTCCAATGATGTTCCAGCGAAATATAGACCCGCGCGTGCTGCGATTGAGTTCGCACGGCCTGGTGCACGAGTCGCACCGTCCGTAGGTAATCGTCGGCAAACGGCTCCATCTCAACCCGCCCCATGTTGGCCCAGAACCAGTGGGAATTGACTTCATTCCCCACAATCCAGTTCCACACCCGCCCCTGACCCTGCTCCGGACGCGACCAACGCTGTGCTAAAAAGGTGACGGCCGCCGTCAACCATTCCCGCCCTTCGGCCGTGGTCGTATTGAACGCCGAGAGATGATTGGGGCAGTTCGTATCGAAGTTGGGATGTTGCAGAATCCGCCGGATCTCGGGATCCCCGCTGACATAATTGAGGAGGATGAGGGAAACGAGAATGCTTCGGTTGGAAAGCGTCTTAATTTGTTGATCGAGGGATTCGAGATAGCTCTTTTGAAAATGGTAGCGTTTCCCGGCAAATTCCCCGGAGGGATTGTGGGTATCGGCGCGGGGATCGATTAACTGGCTGAAATTGAAGTTCAGGGCGGCGTGTTGGATACCCAGAGCGAGGGCGTCATCGACCAATTGCACCTGCAGTCCCTTCTTGGAGGTGGTGCTCGGAAAGGGTTCAGAAACCGGCTCCGACCCGACGCGAAAAACCCACCACAACCCCAAGATTCCAACCCACCACCCAGAACGCATCCTGCATTGACGCGACTTTGGGGCTTACCCTTCGAGCGATCGTCGATTCATGTCTCCACCAGCGGGTACGCTTCCCATTCGGAATCATCGAAATGCCACCATTCCGAGCGAATCCCGGTAAATCCATGCGCCGTCATCCAAGCCCGCAACTGCCGGCGATGGACCAAAATGGACTCAGGAAGCTCCGTAAAATCCGAAGCCGCGGCCGGGACGAACTCATCAAAACCACTGCCCATCCTCACTTCGAGCCCGTCTTCCCGGCGAATCAAGGTCACATCCACCGCCGCTCCCCGAGTGTGCCGCGAACCTCGCTCGGGAGGCGCGACGAAGCGCGGATCAGAACGCGCCGCCCACATCTGCCGTTGCACCTCGGCCGGTCGAAACGCGTCCCAAATCTTCAAGGCCAGTCCGTGCGAGCGGGCTTCTGCCTGGGCGGCGGCCAATTTTCGGGCGACCGGTTCCCGCAGATAAGCCCGCGCGGAAGGATACAGGACTCGCCCGAGAAAATTGTGCGCAGTGGCATACCGGAGTTCGACCGCCAGACCCGGGATGAACTGGGCAAGATCGACAAACCCGGTCACTACCCGAAAATGACGTCGCACCAGGGCTTGAGGAAGAATAGAATCCGTCCCACGCTCGTTTGACGATTGCCTGCATGGCTGACCTTGTAATGTCTCCCGAACCCGGTGCGCGCTTTGTGCGTCACGCCGGCGACGTCTTCACTATCACGCTCACGGGAGTGCCCCCTGGCTGCTCCGCCCGGCTCCGGACGAACATCGGCCGCGGTGCCCGACTTCGCGAAGAGATCATCCGGGCCCACTTCGAGCGACTTCCCCTCGCCGGCGCCTCCTGGCGTGACCTCCCGATGCAACCGCGGGACGACGGATCTTGGCGACTCACTGTACCGCTGACCGAAGTCGGATTTTTCAAGGCAAAAGCCTTTGCGGTAGACGCCCGGGGCACCCAACGCTGGCCGAACGGACCCGATCTCTCGTTAAGTGTTCATCCGTCCTGGACCCGGACCGCGAACACCCTCTACTGCGCCTTTCCCCGGATGTTCGGGCCAAACAAAGCTAAACGAACGACCCATTCGCCCGAACTTGATGCTCAACTAGCCCCCCTCGATGCCCAAGGCTACGCGGTCATTCCGCCCAGCGGAAAACTGCGCGATCTCATTCAAGAACTGCCGCACATCATCGGAACCCTGGGCTGCCGGATCATTCACCTCCTGCCCATCAATCCCACGCCGACCACCTTCGCCCGTTTTGGCCGGTTCGGTTCACCTTATGCGCTACAGCATCTGACTGCGATTGATCCGGCCCTGATCGAATTCGACAAACGCACGACGGGATTGGAGCAGTTTGCCGAACTGTCGTACGAGGTGCATACGCGGGGCGCTCGCCTGATGCTGGATGTCGTGATCAACCACACGGGTTGGGGCAGCTCACTTTGGGAAGAACATCCGGAATGGTTCGTTCGCCTCCCGAACGGTGAATTCGAATCCCCTGGGGCTTGGGACACCGTGTGGGAGGACTTGGTTGAACTGGACCAGCGCCATGTGCCGCTCTGGGAGCATATGGCGGAGGCCTTCCTGACCTGGTGCCGCCGCGGCGTGGATGGATTCCGGTGTGATGCGGGCTACATGGTGCCCACTCATGTCTGGCAATTCATCACCGCCCGGGTTCGGGAGGAGTTTCCCGAAACCGTTTTTCTACTCGAAGGCCTGGGCGGATCCTGGGAGGCCACGGCTGCTCTGCTCGGCGAGGGCGGGATGCAATGGGCTTACAGCGAACTCTTCCAAAATTTCGGAGGGGAGAGCATCGGCGGGTATCTGGACCACAATTTCCAAGCGTCGGTGAGCATGGGGACGTTGGTTCACTACAGCGAGACGCATGACAACGCCCGACTCGCGGCCTATCACCCACCCGAAGCACTACCCGCCGCTTCCGGGGCTGCGCCCGTCCCGAATCTAGCTTGGTCGCGTCTGCGCAACCGACTGTGCGCCCTGACCAGTATCAACGGCGGCTTCGGCTTCACCTGCGGGGTGGAATGGGCGGCCACCGAACAGGTAAATGTTCACAGCGCTCGTGGACTGGCCTGGGGTTCTGAACCCAATTTAATCTCCGAACTGGCGGCTCTCAATCGATTGCTCGCCCAGAATCCCTGCTTTTTTGACGGCGCAGTGCTCAGCCGTTTGAGTCCGGACGGTTCACCAGTGTATGTGCTCCGCCGCGATTCGGCTCAGGGCCTCGATTCCGTGTTGGTGCTGTGCAACACCGACCCCATCCGGCAGCAAAGCGTCAAGCTTTCGCCGCACACCTGGGCGGAGTTTTGCGGTCCGTGCTTGGACTTGCTTCAACCCGGCATCCACATCCGGGGGCAATTCGAAGAAACGGTCCTTCAGGGTCGGCTCGAAATCACGCTTCGGCCGGGCGCCGCGCATTGCCTGGCCTTGACTCAATCTCCCCGCGGCCTGGCGGGCGATGCATATCGGCGCGCCCGAGCTCAGGCCGATTGGGCCATGGCGGCGGTCGGACGCGTGCGCGGACTGGATGTCGTGATGCGCGAACCGACTTGGGAACTTTGGCAGGAGATTGCCCATCGAGTGGACCAAGACCCTGAAGGCGTTTTGGCTCGGACCCTGGGAATTGAAGGGACTGCCTATCGGCCGGTAATTCACTGGCGCCGGGAGCATTCAGGTGGAATCACATTGGTGCCGGCCGACCATTGGTTGTTGGTCCGAGACGTCGTGCCCTTCCGCGCACGTCTCGAAGGAGGCGGATTCGCGCCGCTGGAAACCGCCGTAGCGGTCCGTGTGCAGGACGGCTTCGTCGCCTGTTTTCCCCCACGCCACTCCACTACGTCGCACAACGCTCTACTCCGCTTGGAACGTTACAACGGAACCGAGCAGCAGGCGCAGGCGGTCATTCGCTTTCTCGGCTCGGAACCGGAATTCCCCAAGCAAACGGCTCAGCGCTCACCCGAATGCCTGGTCTTGCTCACCAATGGCCGCGGCGCCATGAGCCGGCTCCGGGTCGATCTGGGTACCATCTACTCCAAGTACGATTGTCTCTTGGGCGCAAACTTGCATCCCTCAGTCCCGGTCGATCGGCATGTTTTCCTCAAGCGCGTTCGCGCCTGGGTCAATGCGGATGGCTTCATCTCCCCGCTCAATCTCGACAACCTGATGGATTTCGCGCCCGGCCCACCCGCTCACTGGCGCTTTATCGCCAACGCTGGTGATGGGCGCTCGGTGGAGGTTCATCTTGTAATCGATCTGATCGAGAATCAGAACACCGTCGTCCTCAAATTCCTTCGTCCGGAACACCCGCACCACGACAGCCGACTGGGCCATCCGCTGGAGCCGGGAGTTCCGGTGACCTTGACTGTCCGGGTCGATTTGGAAGACCGCAGTTTCCACCAGGAAACCAAGCGCAACGACGGCGCCAAATACCATTTTAGTTCCCATTGCCGCCCGGCGGTACTGGGCGGCCTCACCTCCGGTACCGAACAACCCACCTTCAACGGCTTCGAGTTCACTCCTGCTCCCGATCGTCAACTTCGGGTTTGGGTTTCCGCTGGCGAATACCATCAGGCGCCGGAATGGAGCCTCAACGTCCCTCATCCGCGGGAAGCCACCCGGGGACAAGAGGGCTCCGGTGATGCTTACAGCCCGGGTTGGTTCGAAATCCCATTGGCCTTCGGTAGCGCGGTGTCATTGGTAGCCAGCGCGCAAATATCTCTACCCACACCCGAAGAAATCAGGGATTTTATCGCCGCTCGTGTCCACGCACTCGAAGCCGCCACGACCCGCGCTGGGGTCAACCTCACCGACAATTTCACCCGGCAGTTGGTTCGTTCAACCCAGGCGTACGTGGTCCAGCGGGACGATACCCGTTCGATCATCGCCGGCTATCCTTGGTTTCTGGACTGGGGTCGGGATTCCTTGATCGCGGCGCGCGGTCTCCTGGCCGCCGGTATGCAGTCCGAGGTCCAGGATCTGTTAATCACGTTCGGTCGATTTGAACAGAACGGCACCTTGCCGAACTCGATCCACGGTGAAGATGCCTCGAACCGCGATACCACCGATGCGCCACTTTGGTACGGCATCGTTTGCGAAGAACTCGCCGCCCGCGAATCCCCCGCGACCCCAGCCGCCGCGGCCTTATACCAGACATCAGTGGATCCCGCCGGGCGCAGCATTGCCAACGTCCTACGTTCGATTGCCTGTGGGTATCTCGCCGGCACGCCCAATGGCATCCAGGTCGATCACCCGTCCGGTCTGGTCTGGAGTCCGTCCCATTTTACCTGGATGGACACCAATCATCCGGCAAGCACCCCGCGGGAAGGCTATCCGGTCGAGATTCAGGTATTGTGGATTCGACTCTTGCGGCAACTGGCCCAACTGGGGGTTGAGCGCTGGGAGGTTCGAGGCGAAGCGTGGGCGGACTTGGCCCAACGGGCTGAAGAAAGTTTTCACCGCTATTTTTGGCTGGAAGACTGCGGTTGGTACGCCGACGTACTCCTCGCGGGCAGCGGGTCCTCAGCGCGGACGGCACCGCCCAGCAATGCCCTGCGAAGCAACTGTCTCCTGGTCATCGCCCTTGATCTGAACCGACACCCGGACTTTTCGGCTCGGGCTCGAAGAATGGTCGCCGCCGCCGCCCAATATTTGGTCGTTCCGGGTGCACTGCGATCGCTGGCCCCGTTACCGGTCACTCCTCCCCTCCCGGTTTATGCGAACTTCGGCGGTTTGCTCAATGATCCCAATCATCCCTACTGGCCCCGCTACGAAGGAAACGAAGACACCCGACGCAAACCGGCCTATCACAACGGCACCGCCTGGACTTGGACGTTTCCCGCATTCTGTGAAGCGCTGGCCAAAACGTATCCCCACGATGCGCCTGCTCGGGCCGCCGCCCAATCCTACTTGAGCAGCGTTGACCATTTATTGGCGCTCGAGTGCCTGGGTCACCTGCCAGAAATCACCGATGGCGATGCTCCGCACACCCCGCGTGGCTGCGATGCCCAGGCCTGGGGCATCACGGAGGTCCTGCGCGTCTGGCGGTGGCTCCAAACTCCGGAAACCATCCCGGCGCACCCACCAGCACCCGAAGACCTACCTTGAACCCAAAATCGGGAGTTGAACCACCGGGACACAGAGGAACAGAGCGGGAAAGACCAGAGAAAGGGGCCTGACTTGAATTCTCCGAAGGCAGCCTCCTGCGAGTGAGTCTTTTTCGGGGCCTTCTCGTTCGTAGTTCGTCGGAACTCTGTGTCTCGGTGCCTCGGTAGTCAGTTTCAACTGCGGTTTCCAGGTTGAACCGGCGACCTCGCCCGCGCGCCGCAAGAAGGAACGTCGCTCGCGCTTAGGCTCCCGCTTCCGGAATTTCCAGTCTCCTTAGAGCCGCTTCCCGTTCCACCAAGGTCGGATGGGAATAATGCCAGGCACTAAACCAGGGATGCGGCGTCAAATTGGAAAGGTTCTTCTCACTCAACTTCCGCAAGGCACCTATCAACGGTGCCGGGCTCTTCATGGTTCGAGTGGCAAACGCGTCCGCCTCAAATTCATGAACCCGAGACCACCAATTCGAGAGCGGCGAAACCCAGAAAGAAACCGCCCCACTGATCAATCCGAACAATAGCAACGCCGGCGCCAAACCGGACTCCGGACGAAACCCAAACGCCCCGGCGAACCAGGTCTGTTCGGCCAACCAGGCAATGACCCAGAACAAACCCAGGGTCAGCAAAGCCGACCAGAGTAACCGTTTTGGAATGTGTCCGCGCTTGTAATGTCCCACCTCGTGGGCCAGGACCGCTTCCAATTCCACTTCGGGCAACTGCGCGATCAAGGTGTCGAAGAGAACGATTTTTCGGAAACGGCCAAAGCCCGTGAAGAACGCGTTAGAATGACGGGACCGTTTACTGCCATCCATGACCAGCAAGGTTCGCGCGGAAAACCCCGTTCTTTCCCCCAACGCCAGCAATCGTTGTCGTAAACTGCCCTCCGGCAAGGGGGTCAATTTGTTAAATAGCGGCAGGATCAAGACGGGCGCCACCACGAGCATGAGCAGCTGAAAGCCCATAAATACGGCCCAAGCCCAGAGCCACCAGCGCGGCCCCATCCAACCCACCAACTTTAGAATTAAGATCAACAGCGGAAGTCCGAAAACCGCCGCGAGCATCAGACCCTTGAAGCGATCGCCCCACCAAATACCGGCCGTCGTGGTGTTGAAGCCAAAGCGGTCCTCCAACCGAAACTGCGCCCACCATTCAAATGGCAACGACGGCAGTGAGAACGCTATTCCCACCGTAAACATCCAGGCGGCCTCAATCCAGGCCGAGGTGCCAAAGGCCGACCGAAACGCCTCAAAACTAGCCGGCAACACCCCGGAAAAAAGGACTAACAACAAAACGGCCGTCTCCGCGATGTCATTGATCTGCCCAAATTTAGATTTGGCGAGGGTGTAGTCGACCGACTTGGCATAGGTGGGCAGATCCACGGTTTCCCGAAACGCTAACGGAACTGCCTTCGCCTGGGCTCGCACGGACTGACGGTTGAGCCACCCCAGAACGGCATCAGCCAGAAGCCGCGCCCCAATCAGGCCAACCGCCACAGTCGGAATGAATTCAGCAGGTTCCATGGGCGTCAGCAAATCAGGAAACCGAATGCAGTCGGGCAGTTTTGTAGTGTTTTGGTTGTAACCCGAACGGGCGAAAGCGCATCACAGAAGAGTAAGTCGCAATCGTCGACGCCGACAGCATCAATCCGTCGACCGGCCTCAGGTCATCCTGTTTTCCTTTAAATGGCAAATTGCACGTATGCGTATTAACGATAGCCTCAGCCAGCAAACCACATGAAGTCTCTGATTCTGATCTTCGTCGCGGCCGGTCTGGCCGGCGGGGGCTGGTATTATTGGAAGCAGCAGCAAGCGGCGACCGTCGCCGCGGCCGCCGCCAATGCCCGCCCGACCACTGCCACCCTGCAAAAACGCGATATTCGCTTTGCGGTCAGTGCCGCCGGCGAGATCACGCCCTCCGAACAAGTCAGTGTCCGACCCGAAGTGAACGGAAAGATTCTGGTGCTGGCCGTGGATCTCGGCGATGAGGTAAAAAAAGACGACCTGCTCTTCCAACTCGACGACAGCGACCTGAAAATTGAGAAGGAACAACGGGAAACTTCAATCGCCCGAGCCCGACTGAATCTGGATCAAGCGCGTCGTAATTTCGAACGTGCCCGGCAGTTGTTCGAAGAGAAACTGCTGCCCGGACAGGATTTTGAAACGGCGAAGACGGACTTCGATCTGGCCAAAAACAGCATCGATCAAGGCCAGAAGGAACTCGACTTCACCAACGATCGACTCAAGCGGACCCGCGTCACCGCCCCCTTTGATTGCACGGTGCTCACTCGTCCGGTCTCGGTCGGACAAGCCGTCAGTGGTTCCGGTGGCTTCAACTCCGGCACCGAAGTTCTCACCATCGCCAATCTGAACGACCTGGTCATTAACGCCCATATTAACCAGGCGGACGTTGGTCGGCTTAAAGTCGGCCAAGAAGTCGATGTCACCGTCGAAGCCGTCCCCGGCCTGAAAGTGGTCGGCAAGGTCGAGCGGATCGCCCCCCAGGCCATGATCAAAAACAACATCAAGGGGTTCCCCGCCCGGATCTTGCTCAAGGACGTGGATAAACGAGTTAAGCCCGGTATGACCGCCAATATCTCCATTCCCGTCGCCAGCGCCGATGAAGTCGTGGCGGCTCCCCTGGCTGCGGTCTTCACCGAGTTCAATCAGCAAACCCGCCAAGTAGAGCGGTTTGCCTGGGTGAAAAATGGTGAAGACTGGGTTCGCCAACCTATCAATATCGGGGTCAGCGACTACTTCTTCGCCGAAATCACCTCCGGACTTCAGGCCGGCGATGTGGTTTCCTTGGAGGACAAATCCAAGGTGGCCGCGGCCAAGGCCGCCGCTTCCGGTGCGACCCCGGCAGTTCGTCCGGCCGGAAGTTCCACGACGTCCAGCAGCCCACGGACGACCGGTGGGGCTACCCGTACCGTGACCGCCGCCACCCGTTAATCGGTCTCAACGGCTCGAACTTCACCCCGACTTCCCGTGGCGCTCCTCGAACTACGAAACGTCAGCAAAATTTATCAACTCGGCGGGGAGGAAATCCGTGCCCTTGATGACGTTTCCCTCGACATCGGCGGCGGTGAATTTGTCTCCATCATCGGACCGTCGGGCAGTGGCAAATCCACCTTGATGCACATTCTCGGATGCCTCGACACCCCGTCCCACGGCACCGTCACCTTGGATGGCACCGAGGTGCAACGCGCCTCGGCCCGCGAATTAGCCCACATGCGGAACCGGAAGATCGGCTTCGTGTTTCAGTTCTTCAACCTCCTGCCCAAACTGAACGTGGTGCAGAACGTCGAACTGCCCATGATTTACGCCGGTGTCAGCAGTAGCGAACGCCGACGTCGGGCCGAACAAGCCTTGGATCTGGTGGAAATGAGCCACCGGCTGAAGAATCGGCCCTCCCAACTTTCGGGCGGACAACAGCAGCGCGTGGCCATCGCCCGGGCCCTGGTCAATGATCCGAAAATAGTCTTCGCGGATGAGCCGACCGGTAATTTGGACACCCACACTGGCGAAATAATCCTCACGCTTTTCCGCAAACTCAGTCAGGAGGGCCGCACCATTATCATCGTCACCCACAATCCCGAGATTGCCGCGGTAACCCCCCGCCGAATCGAGATTCGGAACGGTAAAGTGGCCGAAAAGGTCGATGAACGCCTGGCGGGACTCATCCGCCCCGGGGCCATCGCGGCGCCGGCGGTAGCCACCGCGGCCTGACCTTTCCCAGACATGTCTCTCTGGAACGCCATCGCCGTCGGCCTTAAGGAAATTTGGGCCCATAAGTTCCGGAGTGTGCTGACCATGCTCGGCATCATTCTGGGTGTATCCTCGTTGGTCGCGATGAACGCCCTAGTTCAGGGCATGGAAAATGGAGCTCGCGAATCCCTGGTCGCCGTCGGTGGACTGGCCAAAGTCCGAGTCGAAGCCCAACCCGTCCCCGTCGAACAACGCCACATGCGTGACCTGGCTGTCGGTGTCACCATGAACGACGTTCGAGCCCTAAAGAATTCGGCGCCCGAGGCGGCTTTGATCTCCCCCGAAATGCGGCTCGACGGGTACAACCCCACCCTGGCCGCCAATGGAAAGACGTATCGGACCTGGATGACCGCGGGCGTCTGGCCCGTACAAGCCGAGCTGATGGAACATAAGATCGCCCACGGCCGGATGTTCACCGACATGGATGACGAGTTTGCCCGCAATGTCGTCGTGATCGGCACCGGGATTCGCGACGAACTCTTTGGCAAACCGGAAGATACCGGGGAACCGGTCATCCCCATCGGCCAGACCCTGACCGTTAATGGCTATCCTTTCACGATCATCGGAATGTTCGAGCACTACGAAAGCGAACAGGATCGCAAGACTCGAGAACTCCAGGAGAAGGAGAAGGCGGCTCAATTGGCGGCACAATTGGCTTCGGGTTCAACGAATCAACCGTCCGGACCCCAACGTAGCCGAGGTTGGGGCGGCGGACGGCGCGGTGGAAGCTTCGCCTTTTGGATCAAGAACAACACCGTCTACATGCCGCTGAACACAATGTGGATGAAGATGAAGTCTGGTCAGAGCAACGCCCCAGCGGTTCCCACCCTCAACAGCATCGAAATCCGCGTAGCCGACCCCCTGCGCATCAACGAGGCCCTGACCCAGATTCGCAACGTCTTGATGGTTAACCACCGGGGTATTGAGGATTTTTCGTTCCGGACGCAGGAAGACTGGGCCGACCAGATCAACACCTTTATCGGAAGCGCCCGGATGAGTGGCGGATTGATTGCCGGAATCAGCCTTCTCGTCGGCGGGATTGGTATCATGAACATCATGCTCGCCAGCATCAGTGAACGCATCCGCGAGATCGGCATCCGCAAAGCGGTCGGCGCCGGCGATGTTGAAGTGTTCGTTCAAATCATCATCGAAAGCACGGTGATCGCCGTGATCGGGGGAGTCGTCGGACTCGGCACTAGTTTTGCCCTGATCCAACTTATTAGCAGCGTGACCCCGACCGATAACGCTCCGGTGGTGACGGCCGGATCGATGGCGATTGCCTTCGGTGCCAGCGTCACGATCGGCGTCTTGGCGGGCCTCATACCCGCGTTTCGGGCCGCCCGCATGAATGTGATCCAGGCTCTCCGTTACGATTGATGATTCTGCTCAACTCCATTTTGGTGGGTCTCAAGGAAATTTGGGCCCACAAGTCCCGGTCGCTTCTGACCATGCTTGGAATCATTCTGGGCGTCACCAGCCTGGTCGGCATGGCCGCCATCATCCAGGGGATGGAGAACGGCATGAAGGAAACGATGATCGCCATGGGCGGGGTCGATAAGGTCCTGGTCCGTAGCCAAGCGGTGCCGGCCTGGCAGGATCATTTGGCGGATTCCGCGCCCGGGCGAACGCTGGTCGACGTGATGGCGTTGAAAAACAGCGCCCCTCTCATTCGGCTGGTTTCCCCGGAAATGGAACTCAACAACGTGTCCATCAGTCGGGGCGAAAAGCGCACCGAGCCCAGCGAATGTGTCGGCGTCTGGCCGGCGGTGCTGGAAATGAACCTCCACACGGTGGCGCACGGACGCTTCTTCAATGAACTCGACGAAGAACAAGCCCGGCCCGTGTGCGTGATCGGGACCGGCATTCGCGATGAATTGTTTGGCCGACCGGATGAAATCGGTCGGGAGATTATTCCTTTGGGCGAACAGATCCTGATCGAGGATCAACCCTTCATCATCGTCGGCATGTTCCAAGAGTACATCGGCGAACAGGAAGCCAAGGAAAAGGCCCGTCAGAAAGAACTAAAGGACAAGCAGGAGCAGGTCGGACCCAAACGGTCACGGGGGTGGGGCCGCCGCGGCGGCTGGGCGTTTTGGCGCAAGAACATGACGGTCTACATGCCGCTCAACACCGCCTGGGTTCGTTTTCGTTCCGGAGGCACCGCCGGAAGCGGCATTCCCGACCCCCGCCTCACCGACATGGATCTGAAGGTGGCCGACTTCAGCCGGTTGGAAGATGCCCTCCAGCAGGCTCGAAATGTGATGTTATTAACCCACCAAGGCATCGAAGACTTCTCTTTCGAAACCCAGGAGAATCAGATCGAGAACATCAACAAGCAGATCAAGAACGCGCGGCTCAGCGGCGGAATTATCGCGGGCATCAGTCTCCTGGTGGGTGGGATTGGCATCATGAACATCATGCTGGCCAGCATCAATGAACGCGTCCGCGAGATCGGCATTTGCAAAGCCGTGGGCGCCACCAGTGCGAACATTTTCATCCAAATTCTCATCGAGAGCGCGGTCATTGCCGTTATCGGCGGCTTGATGGGCCTGGTCTTTTCGGAGTTGTTTGTGGAATTGCTGGGTGCCCTGTCGCCTTCCTCGAACTCGCCGGTCATCACCCGCAATGCGGAACTGATCGCGGTCGCTTTTAGTGCCGCCATTGGGGTCGCCGCCGGAATTCTACCCGCGATCAAAGCCGCCCGCTACAGCCCCATCGAGGCCCTCCGCTACGAGTGATCCCCTAAATGGGTAGCCTACGGGTTGACGATGAACCCAAAGCAAGAAGCCACGGGTGGGGAATTTCACGACGGCGACGCCGCGCCTGCCTTGCCGAAATTCATGTCCGGGATCATGCTAAAGTAATGAAAGAGATCGTTTTCACCGTGGAACCGTGTGTCGAGACGGGTGGATTCGTCGCGCGGTGGGATGACCCGTTGGGCGGCGGCATCACCACTCAAGGCGAAACCATCCGCGACCTGGAAGCCATGGTGGCTGACGCGGCTGGGGCATACTTTGACCCTGGCCAACTACCACCGCGCGCTCGGCTTCATTTCGTCGAAGATCCGATTTTGGTACTCTCGTGAAGTTCCCACGCGACGTGTCCGGAGCTGAGGCTGGCCGAGCCTTGCAACGTCTCGGTTACCAAGTTCGACGGCAGACGGGCCCCCATCTCATCCTACGCCGGGAAAATCGGACGGTGGTCGTGCCACAGCACAAGCCGCTCAAGCCTGGAACATTGCGGAGTATTCTCGAGCAGGCCGCTGTCAGCCTAGAAGAGTTCATAATTCATTTGTAAGTCCGTAGCGGGAGAGCAGCACAACGCGCCGGCGGGTGTGTTACCATCTCCGAGCCGTTTAAACCTTCGCCAGATGACCGATAAATCAACATAGTCTACGGCGTCCCTCCCTTGGAAGGGACGATTGCCACCTCCGACCCGGGTGATCTTGGCGATCATTCAGTCTACGAAACCTACTTCAAAGAGTTTCAATTCACTTTCGACAGCGGGCTGCAGACCGCCGGGTACGATGCGGAAACCGCGGGTAAAACTGCGCTTACCGACACTGATTCTGGCGGCATGTATTTCATGCCATTCCTGGTGGACCTCTCCGGCCTAAACAATACGAAGTCGATACACTTCGACCTCTACAGCATGGAGCTGGCGAGGAATTCCACGACCGATCTGGACGTCGACAAGTTCGCCCCGTTCAGCCACGACGCCGAAGGGTTTGGCGGTCGCACTCCCGAGTTCGCCCCAGTGCCCGATAGCGGCTCGAGCCTCGCCCTGATGGGAATAGGGTTGCTGGGATTAGCGGTCGGCGCCCGTCGACGAGCCTAAGACTCGCCGCAAAACACAGTCCGATTCCGGAAGGGGCCGAGCAATCGGCCCCTTTTTCTCCCTGACCGCTCGCGACCCTCGATAGATCCCCCACTTCCGAAGATGCTGGAGGACACCGATACGGGAAGACGGATTGACGGTAAACCGTATCACCCTAAGCTCTCCTCGGTGAAAACCACCATTGATATTCCGGAGCCGCTTTACAAACAGGTCAAAATCCGGGCCGTGGAACGGAATCTAACCCTAAAGCAAATCGTCCTCGATGCTCTGCAGCGGGAGTTGGAGCTCTCTCTCCCGAGTTCTGGAGTAGAAAGCGCCTCGTGGAAGCGTCGTCGATTATTGCCCGAATTTGAAACGGCGATGAAAGCAGGCGCGTTTCGCCCAGCGCCAAACGCGCGCGACGTCACCCACTTAATCTCTGAGGATCGCGATGCCCGCTGACCTACCATTTTTCGATACCTGCTATTTGGTTCGCCTCTATCTGGAGGATCCCGGATTTCAAGCCGTGCGCGAAGTCGCGGCCACGGGAAGGTCGGTCGCGGCTGCTTGGCACGCCCGAGCGGAATTTGTGGCCGCCCTCCATCGGATCTTCCGGGAACATCGGATGGAACAGAACGCATTTCTCGCGGCTTTGGAGCAGTTCAGGCGCGACAGTGAAGAGGAACTTTTCCATTGGCTACCGCTCACCGACGGCATTCAAAACAGGTTGGAAGAAGTTTTCCGGAGGACGCCCGTATCGGTGTTCCTTCGAGGCGCCGATGCCCTCCATCTGGCCTGCGCCGCCGAGAATGGATTCAAGAAAGTGTATTCGAACGACCGACATCTTCTCGCTGCGGCCCCACTCTTTGGCCTTCAAGGAGTTAATGTCATTGGCTTGAACCAGGCCGCCTGAATAATCAGGAAGTCGGTTCACTTCGACCTCGACAGCTCGGAGCTGGCGAGGAATTCCACGACCGATCTGGACGTCAATAAGTTCGCCCCGTTCAGCCACGACGCCGAAGGGTTTGGCGGTCGCACTCCCGAGTTCGCCCCGGTGCCCGATAGCGGCTCAAGCCTCGCCCTCATGGGCATTGGCCTGATGGGCCTAGCCCTAGGGGTCCGTCGCCGGAATTAAGCCAACTTCAGGTTTAGACCCGTATTCGCGAAGGGGCCGAGCAATCGGCCCCTTTCTTTTTCCGGAGACCGAGTTGCCAAAACGAATTTAGAATTGGGAAAGGAAGATACCGTGGAAATCAATGCGGACGCTTTGGTGCTGATCGCTGTCAGATCTCGTTCTCAATAATCTCGTTGTCGGTAAGTAGAGCCTGTCCCTAAAGCGGCCGTTTCCGAGGGGCGGTTATATTACATGTGTAATAATTTACGGCGACAGGTGTCACTGGGATAAATTCATCGAAGGATTTGAGTCAAGTGGCTGTTGGG
>Ga0163144_10014299_pt1 | contig 16489 bp, 18 predicted proteins | sample OliLak19BULKMAT1_FD_123175 | JGI IMG/M metagenome (GOLD analysis project Ga0163144, IMG submission 123175) | Freshwater microbial mat bacterial communities from Lake Vanda, McMurdo Dry Valleys, Antarctica - Oligotrophic Lake LV.19.BULKMAT1 | ecosystem: Environmental > Aquatic > Freshwater >... | reverse complement strand
TATAGCGTAACCATTAAATCGACTTCACCGCCGGTTGTGGCTTTGAATGGCACTGATTTTATTGTGATTATTGGCAGCGCACAATAGAATAGTGGTCGGCCCTGGGCCCGTGGTATAATACTATCAATATGGAACTGTTAAAAATTGTGAGACGACGTTCGTTTCGTAGCGAAGTTGTATACACACTTCTCAATATCGCACTTGCGCTTGCTATTGTATTAATAATAATCACAACTGAATCAGTGTTGCTTGCTATCGGGCTTATTCTTTTAAGCAAGTGGCGTGTGCTTGCGGTTCGTCCACGTTACTGGTTTGTCAATATTCAGGCTAACTTAGTTGATTTTATTGTCAGTATGAGCCTGGTTGTGTTTTTATACACCGTAAATATCAGTGCGGCTGATCAAATAGAAAAACTGAGCGTGATGGGTGTGCTCACTGTTGGGTATATCATTTGGCTGCTCTATTTAAAGCCTCGGTCTAAGCGAGCTTCTGTAATTACGCAGGCAGGAGTTGCCTTGTTTGCTGGCACGGCTGCTTTATTTATGCTTTCGTACGCGCTTCCTTCATCTGTAACGGTACTTATCATGTGGCTTATTGGCTATTCAACAGCCCGTCACAGTTTGCTTAGCTATGATGAGACACATGTGCAACTGCTTAGCCTAGTATGGGGGATTATACTCGCCCAGCTTGGCTGGCTAGCCTATCATTGGACGGTTGCATACTCTCCGCTTGGCATTGAAAGTGTCGTATTTCCTCGATTTGCACTGACCGTATTACTTATCGGATTTGTTGCATACAAGGCCTACAACTCTTTTTATCATCATCAGAAAATTCGCACGAATGACGTACTACTACCAATATTGTTCACAGTGAGTATTATTGTGGTATTACCGCTTGTGCTAAACCTGCTTGGTGCTAACGTCACGATTGGTATTTAAGCTTTTTTAAACGCAACAGCATAATGAATTGTTTTTACGTGCGTATAGCCAGTTCTACGCGCGTATTCAATCAGCGCTGCGTGTTGAATAGAGTCTGCTTCCAGCACGATATACGTGCCTTGTCTCTGAGTACGCCCTGCCTGCTCAAGTAATTTCTTAATAAGCTCTAAGCCATTATCGTGCGCGAACAAAGCGAGGGCTGGTTCATGATTCGTTTCGGGCGACCTTTCCCATGAAGGGTCGACATAGGGGAGATTAGCAACGATGAGATCTGCAGAGAACGGGTATTCCAGCAGGAGATCACTTTTAATAATACGAACATCAACAGTATGGTGGGATGCATTTGATGCTGCAATCTTTAAAGCGTGTGGACTACTATCAATAAGCGTCACCTGAGAATCGGGTGACTCACATTTTAGCGTAATACCTATATTCCCACTTCCTGTACCGACGTCTACAATACGGTATTCATCTTTAAATAGGGCCAGATTTTTAGGCACGAGCGAAAGCGCAAGCGTGACAAGGTCTTCAGACTCTGGCCGAGGAATAAGTGTACTAGATGATACATTGAATCGTCTTCCGTAAAATTCCTTATGACCAATAATATAGGCAATTGGCACGCGGTCGGTTCGTAAGTCAAGCCGTGCGTTCGCAATTTCACTATCTCGATCGCTTATCATGTCTTCGCCATGTGCATGGATAAATGTACGATTTTTGCGAATCGTGTGTGCTAGTATAATTTCAGAATCAAGCCGAGCAGTCTTGATACCGGCTTGTCGCAAAGCTTGACTGGCAACAATCAGCCATGTATTAATTGCTTGCATTGGCGGCCGCCAGTTCGCGCTCGTAGCTTTGTAGGTTCTCAATTATATCTTCTATGGCGCCATTCATTGCAGACGGGATATTACTGCGGCTGTAGCCGATACGATGGTCGGTAATTCGGTCTTGGGGGAAATTATACGTACGTATCTTTTCACTACGATCTCCAGAGCCAATAAGACTACGGCGCTCGGCGTCAATTTTAGAGCGCTCTTCGTCGAGCTTTGCTTGTAGTAGGCGGCTCCTGAGAACTGACATGGCTTTTTCTTTGTTTTTAATTTGCGACTTCTCATCCTGGTTTGTGACAACCAGGCCAGAGGGGAGGTGAGTAATACGAACAGCACTATCAGTAGTATTGACCGACTGTCCGCCGTGTCCCCCTGCTCGGTATACATCAATCTTAAGGTCGTTGGCGTGTATTTCTATATCTGTTTCGGCAGCCTCTGGTAGTACGGCTACCGTCACAGTACTGGTATGAATTCGCCCCTGCGATTCGGTTGCTGGCACGCGCTGGACGCGGTGGACACCTGATTCAAACTTCAGTTGAGCATATGGCGCATCACCTTTGATGTTAAAAACGACTTCTTTATACCCACCGGTATCGTTGGCGCTTTCACTAATTAGTTCGGTCTTGAGGTCGTGGTTTTCGCAGTAGCGCAGGTACATTCGGTACAGCTCTGCTGCAAATAGGCTTGCTTCATCACCACCGGCACCAGCACGAATTTCAACAATAACGTTTTTGTCGTCATTAGGGTCTTTTGGCGCTAACATAATAAATAGGTTATTTTCGAGTGTTTCAAGACGATTCTCGATGTCAACTATCTCACCTTTTGCCATGTCGGCAAGCTCATCACCGCTGCCAATTAGCTCTTTGGCTTCCAAAAGCTGGCTTTCAAGTGTACGGCGAAGCGTTGCTTGTTCTAGTACGGCGTCTAATTCCGTAAATCGTTTGTTTTTCGCCATATAGCCATCATCTGAGTACGCGTCGGGGCGCGCGAGAAATTCACCGAGTTCTATCTTTTCGGCCTGAAGTGCATCGATGTTGAGACTAATTTTTGGCATTTCACTCCTATTATGACATATACAAAGAGACTACGTGCGTAGTCTCTTAATAGGTTGACGCTAAACTTCGGCTTTTTTAGCTTTAGATACAGCAGCTTTTTTAGCTTTGCTTGCTAACTGCTCTTTGCGAGCATCGGCTGCTGCAGCACGGTTCTTGAATCGATCCACACGACCCTCGGTGTCGATAATTTTCTCTTCACCAGTAAAGAAGGGGTGAGATGCACTAGAAATATGGACTTTTACGAGTGGATACTCTTGGCCATCTTCCCATGCAATAGTGTCGGTAGTCTGCGCAGTCGACTGTGTCAAAAAGGCAAACCCAGCCACGTCATCGCTAAATACGACGGGACGGTAATCCGTTGGGTGTAAATTAGTTTTCATATCTGAAGTATTGTATCTGTTTTGTGTACATTTGTCTAGAGGTAGCGTTTAGTCAGAATCATACAGTGCTTATGCTTGCCATAAAAGTATAATAATCGTTACAATTAACATAATTTAAAAATTACAGGAGACTTATGACTATGACGGGTAGGCGATTTGGCGAAGGGACGACTGGCGACGGACAAATGGTTCGTTTTTGGACTCCGGATGAAGATGTTGGTGACACTAAAGAAGTACTAAAGAAGCACTTTTCCAGCATAGAGTTACCAGTGACATATAAAACCAATGTTGAGCATGGTGGGTATGGACGTTATTCTCGTTTTGATATCAAAAAAGTAGTATATTGGGCAAGTAACACAGGTTACTATGAGATCCTTTCTATTGCGGATGCTCCCGATGGTCATCATCCGTACGTTTCACATTCTTACCAGGCGGATAGGGAGCACCCACACTCGTTCTTTATTGAGTGGGAGTCGATTGAAGCCGCTCAACATAGCCTAGAAGAGATTGGAGCACCTCGGGACATACAAGCTTATACGCATAGTAAAGAAAAGATTCCTGGAATGATTCGTGCAGTTGAGACAAACCTTCTGTCTCCTTGGTTTTATGCAGCTGGAGAAGCCCAAATTACGGGAGACTACGTTTTCCCAGAAAGGCTTGCTAACGATCCTGTTTATCAACCGGGTCGACGATTCCTTGTTCCTGTTCGTAAGATATGGCGTAATGAAGTTGAACACAGGGCACTAAAAATATCAATGGGCGCAATTACCCAAGAGGTAAGCCCGTCGACCCCAAATCGCATTCGAGCAGGAGATTTTAACAAACCTTATTTTTCAAAAATACTTCAGTGGGCTGACGGATCAGTTACGAGAATTGATAGTGATACGCCTCACTCACTTATGCCGACGGCAGTTGATAGTGAACCTTGGCTGACGACTGCTGTTGATAAGGTTCAGCTAATGTTGTCTGGGATGGCTCTCAGTTTTACTGTAGATTTTGTTGACGGCGGTAAGTTTATCGGAAGGTTTGTTGAGCCAAAGGAAGTTCAGAGTGATGTTGAGGGGGATTATTTATTAAACGTGTCATTCGCAGATGGTTCAACTCAGGAGGGATGGTTTACTGATTTTAAGCCAAACGAGGATGCACCAAACGTCACATTAAAAGTAGTGCAAGTATTTTCTCGTAGGGGAATGGAAGTGTCACACGTTGAGATCTTGGATAAGAAAACCCGCCCAGGTGGTAAAAAATGGAAGGGCGTTTATTATAATCGTCTCGCGAAAGCAGTTTCTGATGAGCAGACTTCAGCTAACTCTGAATTGTAATCTGGACAATCCACCCCTGGAGTGCTATACTAATAGCGTAACAATATTTTAACGATACAGCCTCCGCGCAAAAACTCCTGGATAGTCAGGGCGCCGAGGCAAGGAATAAGGAGTTTACATTATGGCAGTCACTGTCGATATTAAAGCCCTGCTTGAAGCAGGTGTTCACTTTGGACACAAAACAAGCCGTTGGCACCCTAAAATGGCACCATACATTCACAGCAAGCGCCAGGATAGTCACATAATCGACCTCGTGAAAACAGCTGAAGGCTTAGAGGTCGCTTTGCCATTTATCACAAGTGTTGTAGCAAGTGGTAAGCAGGTTCTTTTTGTAGGAACAAAAAAACACACTAAAGATATCGTAAAGCTCACTGCTGAGGCATTGAAGCAGCCGTATGTGACTGAACGATGGCTTGGTGGTATCCTCACGAACGTTGCGACAACTGGCCAGCAGATTAAGAAGTTAAAAGACCTCGAATCACGCATGGATAGTGGCGACCTTGAAAAACGCTACAATAAGCTTGAGGTTCAGCGTTTTCAAGAAGAAATTGATGAGCTAAACGCAAAATATAGCGGTATCAAAAATCTAACCGGCAAGCCCGGTGCGGTGTTTATTATCGATGTTATCGGTGATATTAACGCGATTAAAGAAGCGCGTACACTTGGTGTGCCGGTCGTTGCCGTCGTTGATTCAAACGCAGATCCGTCACTTGTTGACTATATAATCCCTGGTAACGACGATGCGATTAAGGGTATTCAGCTTCTTCTTGATTACGTATCTGCAGCAGTTAAAGAAGGCTTGGGCGCTCAAAAGGCAGCTCCAATAGAGGAGAAATAACCATGTCAGTATCTATCGATGACATTAAAAAACTCAAGGAACTGACTGGCATTGGCCTGACCGATGCTAAGGTAGCACTTGTTGAAGCTAATGGTGACTTTGATAAAGCGCTTGAGACGCTTCGAAAGAAGGGTTTGACGAAAGCTGATAAAAAGAGCGACCGTGAAGCGCGTGAAGGTTTGATTGACAGCTATGTACACAGTGGCCGTATTGGCGTTCTGGTGGAAGTAAACTGCGAAACAGATTTTGTTGCACGCACCGACGGTTTTAAAGAATTTGCTCATCTTATTTCTCTTCAGATTGCGTCAATGTCGCCGCGCTATATTTCCGAGGAAGATATACCCTCAGAAGAACTTGAGCGTGTACGTGCAGAGGCAACAGAACGGGCTATTGCAGAAGGTAAGCCGGCTGATATGCAAGAAAAAATTGTTGACGGTCAAGTTAAGAAGCACTTCGCCGAAAAGGTCTTACTTAATCAAGTGTATATCATGGATGACTCGATGACCGTTGGGACTTTTGTGAAAGAAAACATCGGCAAAACCGGTGAAAATATCATCATCCGTCAATTCAAGCGTATTGAGCTCGGTGTGAACGAATAAAAAAGCTTACGTAGAAAATCGCCTCCGAGGAGGCGATTTTTGTTATACTAGTTGAGAAGAAAAGAGGAATATGTTTGATACAAAGCCCTACGAAGAAAAATTCGAACTTGCGACCAGGCATTTTGAGGAGGAGTTAAAGAAGGTGCGGACTGGTCGTGCGCACCCTGGCCAACTAGAGGGCATACGGGTTGAAGTCTATGGCTCACTTACACCTTTAAACCAGGTGTCTCACATCACAGCCCCCGAAGCACAGCTTCTCCAGGTAACACCGTTTGATCCGAGCAATATCCAGGCAATTGCTGCAGCAATTCGCGGTGACCAATCACTCGGTTTTAATCCAAGTGATGATGGACGAATTATCCGCGTGCCCGTACCTGCTCTTACGGAAGATCGACGTAAGGGCTTAGTGAAGCAGGCTGGAGAAAAAGTAGAAGAAGCGCGTATCGCGCTGAGAAACATTCGTCAGGACGCGCTAAAAGAAGCTAAGCGCATGAAAGAAGCAAAAGAACTATCAGAAGACGACCTAAAGCGCATTGAAAAAGGGATTGACGACGATGTTTCTACGCATAACGCAAAAATAGATGAAATTTTTCGTGCAAAAGAGAAAGATATTCTTACAATCTAATGAGCGACAAGGTCATCCCTCGACATATTGGCTACATACTCGATGGCAACCGTCGCTGGGCTAAAAAACACGGCTTGCCAACGTACGAAGGGCACCTTGCAGGGTATAACGCACTGAAAGAAGTTGCTATTGCAACACGCGATGCGGGTGTAGAGTATATGACTGTGTATGCATTTTCAACAGAAAACTGGAGTCGAAGCGCCGAAGAGATTAATAAACTCATGGGTCTTATGTTCCGTGCCATGAAAGCAGACCTTAACTTGTTTATCGAAAATAATATTCGCCTACGTATTATTGGCTCCGCCGAGGGCTTAGATAAAAAACTTATCGAAGCGATGAAAGACGCAGAAGACAAAACCTCCCATATGACAGGTGGCACGCTGGCAGTCTGCTTTAATTATGGTGGACAGGCTGAAATTGTAAATGCAACCAGGGCGCTTATTCAAGAGGGAGTCAAAGCTGAGGATGTGACGGAGGAGAGCATTGAACAACATTTGTATGCAGCTGACTTGCCGCCTATAGACCTAGTGGTACGGACAAGCGGCGAGCATCGTTTAAGTAATTTTATGACGTGGCGTACGGCGTATAGTGAACTTTTATTTCTAGATAAGTTTTGGCCGGAGATGACAAAAATAGACGTGAAAGATATACTAGAAGAATATAATAAGCGTCACAGACGGTTTGGGGGGTAGATGGAACTTATTTTTGGCATAGCTCTGGGGCTTATTATCCTTGTGATACTTGTGGTTGTACACGAGCTTGGACACGCTATCGTGGCTCGGCGCAATGGTGTCGTTGTAGAAGAGTTTGGTATTGGTTTTCCGCCACGTGCTTGGGGTAAAAAGCTCAAAAATGGTATGTTATTTACCCTTAATTGGCTTCCACTTGGCGGCTTTGTGAAACTACAGGGTGAACACGACTCGGCACATAAGCAGGGTGATTATGGTGCTGCTAGTTTTTGGCAAAAGACTAAGATATTACTAGCTGGTGTTGTAATTAACTGGTTAGTTGCAGCACTTCTACTCACTGTGCTTGCTATTACGGGGCTTCCGAAAATACTCCCTAATCAGTTTTCACTGCCATTCGACAGTACAGTTCAAACAAGTCCAGTTGAGATTACAAACCTTGTTAAAGATTTTCCAGCTGAACAAGCGGGTCTTCGAGTAGGCGATACAATTACATCCTTAAATGGCACGAACGTATCTGGGATCCAAAATTTCATTGATGTATCCAGGAGCCTAAGAGGCGAGACAGTTGATGTGGTGTACATGCGCGGCGGGGAAGAATCAGCGGCAACAATCACCCTAAAAGACAGCGAAAGTGGCGTGTTTGGTGCAGGCTTAGGACAGCGTGAAACAACTCGTTCAACGTGGTCGGCGCCTATTGTCGGCGTTGCAACAACGGCACAATTTACGTGGGCGACGCTTCAAGGACTTGGTGATCTTTTAGTCAACTTAACAAGTGGAGTTGTGTTGCAGCTCAGTCCTGAGCAGGCAATACGACAGGGCGCGAATGAAAACTTACAACGGGTTAGTGATAGTGTTGCAGGGCCGGTTGGTATCTTGGGGACGATTTTCCCGGCTGCTGAACGTGCTGGTCCAACGCAACTTGTGTTCTTAACCGCAATTATTTCACTCACGTTAGCTGTTATGAACGCACTCCCTATCCCAGCCCTAGACGGAGGCCGCTGGTTCGTTATGGCTTTGTATCGACTCATGAAACGCCCTCTCACAAAAGAGCGCGAGGAGAAAATACAAGGTACTGGGTTTTTGGTATTAATGGGGCTCATAATCTTAATTACAATAGGCGATGTCGCTAAACTCTTCTGATACAAAAGTAGCGCCAAACAGACGGTGGTGGACAATCGTTGCTCTGCCAGCATGGGTATTTGCTGGCTTTATAGCAGCTCAGCTTATCGTTAGTCTGGTTGTTGTACTTCTGAGAGCTCTTGGGGTACAAACAGATGCAATAAATGACAATGTATTTAGTGCGGTACTTGCCGTATGTATTTACGGCATAGCGCTATTATTTGTGATTGGGCTACCCTTATGGGCAAAAAAGTGGCGCACGACTCGACGTGAGCTAGGAATTCAAAGGCTACCAAGCTGGCTTGATATTTTGATAACGCCAGCCGGGCTTATCGTTTATCTCGTCTTTTCGTCTCTACTTATTTTTATTACGAGTCAACTTGTGCCGGCTTTTGACGTCAATCAAGTACAAGATACAGGGTTTTCCGGGCTCTCACAACAATACGAACTTATATTAGCCTTTATTACGCTTGTTATATTAGCGCCTATTGCCGAAGAGGTGCTTTTTAGGGGTTATTTATTTGGAAAGCTTCGTGCACATATACCGCTATGGCTGGCGATTATTGTCACAAGTTTACTTTTTGGGGCAATTCATGGGGCTTGGAACCTCGCTATTGATACATTTGCGCTTGGTGTGATCCTATGTATTCTGCGTGTTACAACCGGTAGCCTGTGGGCACCAATACTGCTGCACATGACCAAAAATGGTATTGCCTTTTATCTCCTCTTTATTAATCCAATGCTTTTGAATACAATGGGTGGATAATGAGACTAACACATCTATTCACAAAAACAAGCAAATCAGCACCAAGTGATGAAGTAGCAAAAAACGCCCAGTTATTGATCCGCGCAGGTTTTATTCACAAAGAAATGGCAGGTGTATACACGTACTTACCACTTGGCAAAATTGTTCTGGATAAAATTATCAACATTATCCGCGAAGAGATGAACTCAATTGGTGGTAACGAAGTTAGTATGACGGCGTTGCAGCAAAAAGATGTATGGGAGACAAGCGGTCGTTGGAGTGATGATGTGATTGATGTATGGTTTAAGACGACATTAGCAAGTGGTAACGAAGTAGGTCTCGCACCAACCCACGAAGAGCCGCTCACACAACTAATGAAGAACTTTATTCATAGCTACAAAGACCTTCCGGTGTATCCATATCAGTTTCAAATCAAGTTTCGTAACGAGCTGCGTTCAAAGTCCGGTTTAATGCGTGGCCGCGAATTCTGGATGAAAGACCTCTACAGCTTTAGTCGGACTCAGGAAGAACACGATGCCTTTTACGAAAAGATCAGTGATGTTTACCTTCGTGTGTACGATCGGCTTGGACTAGGCGCGTCAACGTATAAAACGTTTGCCAGCGGTGGCAGCTTTTCAAAATACAGTCATGAGTTTCAAACAGTCAGCCCGGTTGGTGAGGACACAATTTATGTTCACGAGGGTAAGAAAATCGCTATCAATGAGGAAGTGTTCAACGACGAAGTACTTGAAAATCTCGGTATTTCGCGTAATGAGTTAGTTGAAAATAAAGCGGTCGAAGTAGGAAATATCTTTACACTCGGTACGAAATATAGTGACGCCCTAGATTTGAAATTTACAGATGAAGATGGGACTTCAAAATCAGTTGTGATGGGAAGTTATGGAATTGGTCCAAGTCGTTTGATGGGCGTTATTGCAGAGCATTTTGCAGACGATAAAGGGTTAGTATGGCCCGACAATGTTGCACCTGCTAAGGTGTACCTGGTCCGTATTGGTGATGAGGCTGCGACCACACGGGCGAATGAATTATATGACGAATTAATAGGTCGTGGTATCGAAGTGTTGTACGACGACCGCGATGTTCGACCGGGCGAAAAATTTGCCGACAGTGAACTACTGGGTATCCCATATCGCGTGACCGTAAGTGACAGGTCTATAGAAGCGGGGCAGTATGAATATACCGAAAGAAAAACTGGCGAAACAAACATGTTGACACACGACGAGCTGCTTGCTAAACTAAGCTGACTGAGAAGTGAAGTGGGCAAAAACGCTAGATATAGCGTACATGGTGCTGATTACAGCACCATTTATGGTAAAATGAAGGAAACCTAACTATGAAAAAATTATTCCAAATCACCGCAACTGGCAAGAAAGAACTCGAAACTGAGCTTTTGAGTCTTAAGAGTCGCCGTGGTGATATAGCCGACAAGATTGCCAATGCCCGTGACTTCGGTGATTTATCAGAAAATGCAGAATACGATGCTGCTCGTGAAGAGCAGGGGCTCCTTGAAAGCCGTGTTGCCGAAATTCAAGATATTTTGCTTAACGCCAATCTTATTAAAGCCGGTAGCAAATCAAAGGTATCACTGGGCAGCACTGTAGAGCTTAAAACTGGCAGCAAAACCATTAGCTATACAATTGTTGGCCCGGTTGAAGCCGACCCATTACAGGGTAAAATTAGCAACGAGTCACCGATTGGCCTTGCGGTCTTTGGTAAAAAAGTTGGCGATAGTGCCAGTATTTCTACTCCTAAAGGCAATATGACATACAAAATTGTTAGTATAACGTAGCGAATACGACTACATTATGCCAAAAAAAGAGCTCGTAAGGGTTCTTTTAAAATGATATACTAACAGATATGGCAACACTCAAAGATTTCCGTGACGAGCGGCTCCGAAAGCTCGAAGAATTAAAGCAACTTGGCATTAATCCGTACCCGGCAGATTCGCATCGCACCCATAATACGGGCGATATTACCGCACGGTTCGACGAATTACAAGGTCAAACGGCAACGGTAGATGGACGAATTACGGGTATTCGTAAATTTGGTAAATTAGCATTTGTTACGATAAGAGACTTTACCGGGTCGATTCAATTATTTATTCAAGATGGCAGTATCGCTGAGCGTGACGCGAGCATTGGTCAATTAGGTCTATCTGATTTACCACTACTTGATACGGGTGACTTCTTAGAGGCGACAGGTGAAATTATAAAAAGTAAAACCGGAGAGATTTCGATTGCTGTATACACTATCCGTTTACTCACTAAGTCGATACGACCAATGCCAACAGAGCTTACTAACAAAGAAGAACGTTTCCGGCGTCGATACGTCGATATGAACGTGAACCTGGATGTTCGCGACCGTTTCGTCAGGCGGAGTAAATTCTGGCAAGCGACGCGCAAATACTTGGACGAACACGGGTTTTTAGAGATTAATATCCCTGTCCTTGAACACACAACAGGTGGGGCAGATGCGAATCCATTTGTAACGCACATGGACGCCCTCGACCAAGAACTATTTTTACGCATTAGTCACGAGCTACCACTCAAACGCTTAATCGGCGCAGGATTTGAAAAAGTCTACGATCTTGGGCCTCGATTTAGAAATGAAAATTACAGTGATGAACATCTCCCTGAACACATCGCGCTCGAATACTATTGGGCATACGCTAGCTGGAAAGAAGGCATTGTATTCCAAGAAAATATGATGAAGTATGTTCTGCAAGAAACGTTTGGCACATTGCAATTTAAACTTGGTAAATTTGATGTTGATTTGAGTAAAGAGTGGGAACACTGGGACTATGCCGAGACAATAAAAAAACGGTATGGACTTGATATCTATGAGTGTAGTTTAGAAGATGTTCAAAAAGCGCTTAAAGACAACAACCTTGAAGTCGAGAACGCGGATAACAAGGCGCGTGGTATAGACAAGCTATGGAAAAATATTCGTAAAGATGTTGCGGGCCCGGTATGGCTCATCAATACCCCCTTATTTATTAGCCCACTTGCTAAAACAAATCTTGACGATCCTCGTACCACCCAGCGCTTCCAGCCGGTGATTGCAGGTTCAGAACTCGGTAATAACTTTAGTGAGCTAAACGACCCAATTGACCAATTACAGCGCTTTAAAGAACAAGAAGACATGCGTGAAGCAGGTGACGACGAGGCCATGATGCTTGATATTGACTTTGTTGAAATGCTTGAATATGGAATTCCTCCAACCTGTGGTTTTAGCTACAGTGAGCGCTTATTCTGGATTTTTGAAGGCGTGACAGCACGCGAAGGTGTACCGTTCCCGCAACTAAGAGCTGAGATTGACGCAACGACACGTGAAATTTACCCTGAACTAAAGCTTGAAGATGCGTGATCTGCAGAGTGACCAAGAATAAGTATTCGTCTTATTCGTGTCTATCCAACCTATGCCTTGGGTGCTAAAATAGAAGTAAGTAAACAAGTAACTGCGAGCTGCCTTGGGGAGGGGTGTTTATGATAGAAGTGCGAAACGTTACGAAGACATATGGCAAAAAATCGAGTACCTTTACGGCACTTGACGATGTCACTTTTACGATACCCGACGGTGCAAGTGTTGCGATAGTAGGCAAGTCTGGATCGGGCAAATCTACATTGATGCACGCGATTAGTGGCCTAGATCGCCCCGAAAAGGGAGAAATTATCATTGACGGCGTAGATATTCTTAGGTTAAAGCAAAAAGCCGTTGATACATTCCGTTCACAAAAAATTGGTTTTATATTTCAGGCGTTTTTTGTGCAAGCCAACGAATCATCGTTTGAAAACGTTGCCCTGCCACTTGAAATTGCAAGTATGTCAGCCGGAGCACGCAAAAAACGTGTCCTTGCAGCACTGCGTGTTGTTGGCCTGAGCGACAAGGAGAACCAAAAAGCTCGTAATCTATCAGGTGGCCAAAAACAGCGCCTAGCAGTTGCTCGTGCTATCGTGAATCAACCACGCATAATTTTTGCTGACGAGCCGACAGGTAACCTTGATACAGTCACTGGCTCTACAATCGAAAAACTTTTGTTCGGCCTAAACAAACAGGGCGGGAGCACACTCGTTATTGTGACGCACGACGAAGACTTAGCGGCTAAGTGCGACATCAGAGTATATTTAAAAGATGGTAAATTAGAACGAATTATTGGTGGTAAAAAGTCATGAAAACATTTGATATCATTCGCCGCGCAGGCCGAAGTCTTCGAAGTGCAAAAGTACGGACTATTCTTACGAGTCTTTCTATTGCCGTTGGGGCCTTTACGCTCACTCTTGCGATTGCTGCCGGGCAAGGCGCTCGTGAATACGCCGACGAACTTTTAACGACAAATATTGATCCACAGATACTTGCAATTGCTCGCGAGAAAAGCTTTTTTGAGGGTGGTCAAACTGGACCGCGTGAATTCGACCCTGATATTACTACTCTCACGCGAGCACAGGGTGCAACGTCTTTTAAACAGTTGACGCAAGCTGACATAGATATAATTGCAGCTCGAGAAGATATTGCGTCTGTGAGTCCTCGCTACTCTATCAATACCCAATATATTACGCGTGATGGACAAAAAAAGTTCACTGCCGATGTGACACAGTACGACTCTGGTGTTACGCAGAGTGTGGTGGCTGGTAACTTGCCAAACCTTCGGCTACCTATTTTAGATGAGCAAATTGCTTTGCCGGAAGTGTACGTGAACTTACTTGGCTTTTCGAGTGCATCTGATGCGATTGGAAAATCAGTCACACTACGCTTAGAGCGCGCGCCGACGCTCACACAGGCTCAAATACAGGAGGCAGTTGCGCAGGGCACTGAAGCATTACAGCAGCTTGGTACAACTGAAAAAAAGGACGCGAACTTTACGGTCATTGCGATTGTTGGCCGTGCTTCAACATCGCTTACAGCTACATCTAATGTACAAATCAGCCAAGCATCAGCCAAAGAGCTTTCTGATTTTAGTACCAAAGGCACATCTAACTTCGAAAGGTATACTATCGCTACAGCAAGTGTAAAGGAGGGAATTGACCCAGTTGTTGTGAAAGACGCACTAGTTGCCGAAGGCTACGGCGTGCAGACTGCAAAGGATTTGCAGTCACTGCTATTTACTATTGTGAATATCCTCCAAGGAATTGTAATTGGCTTTGGTATTTTGGCACTTATTACGAGTGTATTCGGCATCATAAACACTCAGTATATTTCGGTGCTAGAGCGAACACGTGAGATTGGGCTCATGAAGGCGCTTGGTATGCGTGGCCGCCATGTCAGTAGGCTCTTTCAGTTTGAAGCAGCTTGGATTGGCTTTCTAGGAGGTATTATTGGGTCTGCATTTGCGGTTACTATTGGTCTCCTATTCAACCCAACTATTACATCACTTCTGACGCTTGGTGAAGGTAACTACTTGCTTATATTCCAGCCAATCCCGATAGTGGGGCTCATTATAACACTTATGATTATCGCTATGGTTGCCGGTTACTTACCAGCACGAAAAGCTTCCAAGCTTGATCCAATCGAAGCACTTCGTACAGAATAAGGCATGGTGGTACAATAAACCTATGTTAGATATTCGTTTTATTCGTGAAAATCCCGAACTGGTGCAACAGAATGCCATACACAAAGGCTACAATGTTAGTATCAATGATCTTCTGGAGGTTTATCAAGAACGTAAAGATTTGCGACAGGCAATAGATAAAATGCGTAGTGATAGTAAGATACATGCTGCAATGTTTAAAGACGCAGGTCCCACTTCAGAAGAGAACGTAAATAAGGGAATAGCTATCCGTCAGGAAATTGCTAAAAAAGAGCTTGAGCTACGGCCTTTAGACGAAAAATACGACCAACTGATGGCTAAAGTGCCAAACATGGCTCAAGAAGATGTGCCAATTGGCGGTGAAGATAAAAGTGTTGAAGTAAAGACATGGGGTGAAAAAAATAGCGGAGCAGTTGATCATCTTGATTTTGCAGTCGCACGTGACTGGGTGGACTTCGAGCGCGGTGCAAAAGTAGCTGGAGCAAAATTCTATTATCTCAAGGGTGATCTTGCGCTTTTAGAAAATGCAATCACACAGTATGTTTTGAGTGTTCTCATAAAGAAGAACTTCATATACCTAACAGTTCCCCATATGGTGAATTCGCGAACTGCCCTGGGTGCTGGCTTTTCACCACGGAGCGAGCTTGACAGTAATGAGTATTTTATTGAGGGTGAAGACCTTTCATTGATTGGAACCGCAGAAGCGCCGCTAACTGGATATCATGCTGATGAGATTCTTGCCGAAGCTGACTTACCACTGTTATATGCAGGCTACAGCCCTTCGTATCGTAAAGAGGCAGGCACGTACGGCAAGCACAACCGGGGACTGTTTCGTGTTCACCAATTTAATAAACTAGAAATGTATATCTACTCACTTCCAGAAAAAAGTAGTGAAATGCACGAAATGATACTCGAAGTCGAAGAGGAAATCTGGCAAGCGCTTGGTATTCCATACCATGTCATTAATATTGCATCGGGTGATTTGGGTGCGCCGGCAAGTAAGAAGTATGACCTTGAGTACTGGTCTCCTGTAGATCAAATCTACCGTGAGCTCACAAGTGCATCTAACTGTACTGATTTTCAGGCTCGAAATTTGAACATACGTGTGCGTCGTAATAACGGAGATGTCGAGATAGTACATACACTCAATGGCACTGCCGTGTCGCTCGCTCGGTCGCTTGTGGCGGTTATTGAACATTATCAAAACGAAAACGGAACACTTCGTGTACCCGACGTACTCCGTCCCTACCTCGAAGGACGTGACACACTTTAAGCAAAAGTGATATAATAAAGCTACCAACCAAGTAACTAGGAGGGTAGCATGATTACATCAATCGACATCACAGGTATCAAATACGAGGTAGATGATACCACGAAGAAATATGTGAATAAAAAGATTGGACGACTCGACCGCTACCTCCCTAAACACGCACGAAGCAGTGTCACTGCCGAAGTAAAACTCAAGCAGGTTAACCGAGACCACGGCAATAAATACGAAGCTGAAGTCGTACTAAATGTACCGGGCAAAGTAATTACCGCAAAAGACACGACGCTTAATATGCTGGCGGCAGTCGATATTGTCGAAGCCAAAATTGTAGCTCAACTGCGCAAATACAAAGATGCAACAATTTCGCACGTAGGAAGGCGTGGCGTAATGAGTCGCTTTAAGCGAAGTTATGCCCGCGAACTCTGAAAACAAGCCCAATATCACTTGTCGAATCATCCTTGTGGTCGTATAATATAGGGAGTATTTTACAGAATTTTCTGATAAGCGAGGGTATTTGAATATGGTAAGTAGGCAGAAGGT
>Ga0163144_10014298_pt1 | contig 16489 bp, 18 predicted proteins | sample OliLak19BULKMAT1_FD_123175 | JGI IMG/M metagenome (GOLD analysis project Ga0163144, IMG submission 123175) | Freshwater microbial mat bacterial communities from Lake Vanda, McMurdo Dry Valleys, Antarctica - Oligotrophic Lake LV.19.BULKMAT1 | ecosystem: Environmental > Aquatic > Freshwater >... | reverse complement strand
GGTCTCCGAGAACACCGCCGAGATACTGAATGCCACGCGCGACGCCGGAAGGAGCATCTGGGCGGTGGGAACCACCTCGGTACGGACACTGGAAACGAACGCGGCCGCGAGCGGCCGATTTCACGCCGACGCCGGGGAGACCGGCATCTTCATCTATCCACCCTACACATGGCGTGCGGTGGACAAGATCATCACCAACTTCCATCTTCCACGCTCCACCCTGCTCATGCTCGTGGCGGCGTTCGCCGGACACGAACTCACCATGGAAGCGTATCGCCTGGGCGTGCGCGAAGGCTATCGATTCTATTCGTATGGCGATGCGATGGTCATCCTCTAGACTGGGAGCGCTCGCCCTCGTGATGGCGTGCGTGAGTACGACGACGCGCTTCTTTCTCCCGTCGCCAGAGAACCCGGTCTACACACCGCCACAGGCGGAGCAGGTGCTGGCCACCTATGTGCGACTCCAGTGCGAGCCACTGCGCAAGGCGCAGAAGCCCGATTCGGGAAGTGTGCGATTCGTCATCGATTTCGATACGCTGGGACTCGCGTCCAAAGCCGAACTGCAACGATCGACTGGCGACGACATGCTGGACGGCATCTTCGGCACCGTCGCCGCCCAACTTTCGGTCGTGGGCTCTCGGTCGGGCAGGCAGGCGGCTCGACGGGAGCGCGTGGCCATGCGGTTTCGGTGCGGGGGTGACTCGGTCACCGTTGGCGTCGTCGTCCCGGAGCGCTGAGCGGGGGGGGGGCGAAGGGGCGCCAGACGGCTTCTCCATGTACATTTCGCGGGTTCCCATGCGCCGGTCTCGCCGTTGCGGCTCTCTTACGTTTGCCGAGACGCCGTGCGGCGGCTGGTTCCTTCGTATCACGTCCCGCCACGACCACTCGTTATGACCGCGTCACTCTTTCCCGCGCCGTTCCTAATCCAGGCAGCGGGAATAGGCTCCTCCCCGCTTCTCCCCTTTCTCTTCCAGATTGCCGCGATCTTCGGAATTTTCTACTTTCTGATGATCCGCCCACAGCAGAAGCAGCGGAAGGAGCATGAGGCGCGCCTCAAGGCCCTCAAGCGCGGCGACACCATCGTCACCGCAGGCGGGCTGGTGGCGGAGGTCATGCACATCAAGGAAGCTCCGAAAGACGCGACCGGCGCCTCCACCGCGACCGCGAACGCGCTCGATGATCATATCATCATCAAGTCGGGCGAATCACGCCTGGTCGTGGAGCGAGGGAAGATTGCGCGTGTGGTAACGAGCGCAACGTCCACCACTCCCGACGCGTGAGTTTGCTTCCGATCCAGGTCCTCGGCTCGTCGATTCTGAGAGTCGATACGACGCCGGTGGTCGAGATCACCGATGAGTTGCAGCTCCTCATCGACAACATGTTCTATACCATGCATGCGGCACAGGGAGTCGGGCTCGCCGCTCCGCAGGTGGGGCGTAGCGAGCGGCTGGCCGTGATCGAAGTGGAGACGCAGCCGCTCGTCCTCATCAATCCCGAAATCATCGAAGAGGAAGGTAGCGAGCGCGCCGAAGAAGGGTGCTTGTCGATTCCCGACATCTACGGTGATGTGCAGCGATCGGCCCGCGTCCGGGTGCGGGCGCTGGACCGTTTCGGACAGTCGTTCGAGGTGGAAGGAACCGACCTCCTCTCCCGCTGCCTGCAGCACGAGATCGATCATCTGCACGGGAAGCTCTTCATCGACTACTTCTCCTTCCTCAAGAAGCGCTCGGCCATGGCTAAATGGGAAATGCAGAAAAGCAAATATCCGAGCCTGCTGCGCTTCCTGTCGCCTGACGACGTGCGACGACTCCGAGAGGAGCACGACGACCACCCGGGCGAACGGATGTAGATGCGCGTCCTCTTCTGGGGAACCCCGGAGTTTGCCACTCCGCCACTGCGCGCGCTGGTGGGCGAGGGGTACGACGTCGTAGGCGTGGTGACGCAGCCAGATCGGCCGCAGGGGCGGCACCGGTCATCGTTCGTGCCATCCCCGGTCAAGGTGGTCGCGCTCGAGGAAGGCATTCCCGTCCTGCAGCCGGAACGGCCACGCGACGACGATTTCCTTGCCGCCGCACGCGAGCTCGCTGCCGACGTGTCCGTCGTGGTCGCGTATGGGCACATTCTCCCCACGAACGTCATCGACCTGCCGCCGTTAGGCACCTTGAATATCCACGCCTCGCTCCTTCCGCGCTGGCGCGGCGCGGCCCCCATCCAGGCCGCCATTCTGGCCGGCGATACGGAGTCCGGGGTGACCATCATGCGCATGGTTGCGCGGCTGGACGCCGGCCCCATCGTGCTGAGCGCGCCAACCCCAGTGGCGCACGACGAGACCTACGGCGAGTTGCGGTTGCGACTCTCGGAACTCGGGGCGCTGGCCATCGTGGAAGCTCTCACGATGTTGTCTATCGCGCCCGCAGTGGAACTGGCGCAGGACGAGGCCGGCGTCACGTACGCCCACAAGGTGCAGCGCGCGCACGCGCAGGTGGACTGGATGCGCACAGGCGAGGAAGTGTCGCGCACGCTTCGCGCCTACGATCCAAAACCCGGCGCCTTTACGGTGCAACGCGGCGTGGACGTGAAGTTGTTTGGTGCCCGCGTGAGCCATGACGCTGGCGGCGACGCGGGTACGGTGCTGCACATAGATGAAAGCGGGCTGATGGTTGCGTGCGGCTCGGGAGGCGTGCGCATTGGATACGTACAGCCCGCCGGCAAGCGCCGCCTGGCCGCCATGGATTGGGCGCAGGGGCGCGGCGTAGCGGTGGGCGACGTGCTTGGTGCCTGATCGCCAACCCATGCGCCCTGGATCGACTATCTTTACCGCCATGATGCCCGCCGATAGTTCGGCCCCACGAGGAACGATGGTCGCCCGCGGCGCAATCACCGATACGCGCGTGGCTGCGGCGGATATTCTCACCGACCTGCGATCGGGTGATCTGCTCGACGCATCGCTCGAGCGGCGGGCCGCCGGATTGGACGCACGCGATCGACGCTGGACGCAGGAGCTGGTCTACGGCACCCTGCGTCGCCGGGCGCTCTTCGACGCGATCCTCACCGAGCGTGTGAAGGGCGGCCTCGCCCGAATTGATTCCGACCTCACCGACATTCTCCGGCTCGGTATCTACCAGCTTCTGCACATGCGCTCGGTGCCGCCGTATGCGGCGATCGCGCAGAGCGTGGAGCTGGCCAAACGCCGACATGGAATCGGGGCCAGCAAGCTGGCCAATGCGGTGCTGCGCCGGATCGATCGGGAGCGCGACGCGCTCGATGCGTCACGGCTCCCCCTACCGACAGACCCCATCGACGCACTGGCGCTCGCCGGCTCGCACCCACGGTGGCTGGTGGCACGGTGGGTCGCGCGCTGGGGCGAGGTCGAAACCCGTTGCCTGTTGGAGACGAATAACAGCGAGGCACCCCTGGTGCTGCGCCCCTTTGGAATCGGACCCGAGCAACTGGCGTCGATGCTAGAAGCCGCCGGCGTGTCGGTCGACGAGGCCCCTCTGCTCGACGACGGACTGCAGATCACCGGCGGCGTGTCGCTCACCGAGCTGAGCGCCTTCCGGCAAGGACTCTTCTTCGTTCAGGACCCCGCCGCGACCCTCGTCACTCGTTATGCGGCCATCGCTCCCGGCAGCATGGTGGCTGACCTCTGCGCGGCTCCGGGTGGAAAATCCTTCGAACTCGCGCGCACCGCGTCGTTGGTCATCGCCTGCGACCGCTCGCCGACGCGACTCGAGCGCATGCGGCAGAACGTGACGCGGCTCGACGCGCGCAACGTTGTGCTGGTCGCCACCGACGCTCGCGACACCGCGCTGACCCAGGTCGATGCAGTACTCGTGGACGCTCCGTGCACGGGCACCGGAGCCTTTCGGCGGCACCCCGATGCGCGATGGCGTCTCCGGGTGTCCGACCTTGCGGTGACGGCGGCGGCACAGCGTTCAATCCTCCGCGCCGCCGCCGAGCTTGTGCGCCCCGGTGGACTGCTTGTCTACAGCACCTGTTCGCTGGAGCCGGAGGAGAACGACGACCTGGTGGACCACTTCCTGGCCCAGCACGGGGAGTGGAGCCTTGAAGCGCCGCCCGTCGGCGCGGTCCCAGACGCGGTGCTCGACGCCGGACGCCTTCGTGTGCTTCCCCAGCGACATGGTGTGGACGGCGCCTTCGCCATGCGCATGCGGAGGGCGCACTCGTGATGCGGGTCCGCTACGACCGCATTCGGAAGGTGCTGCCGTACGTGGCCCTGGCGTCGGGAAGCTTCGTGATCGCCTATCTCGTCGTCGCCTTCGCGGTGATCCCTGACGAAGCAGTAGCCGCCGACATCACGATTCCCAGCGTGGTCGGTCTCACGCAATCCGACGCCGATCGGCGGCTGACATCGTTAGGTCTCAAGGCCACGTTAGGTGAGAGTCGCTTTTCGGGCGACGCACCCAAGTCCACGGTGCTGGCTCAGAATCCGGCTGCCGGATCGGTCGTCCTCCCCGGCGCAACGGTTTCGCTCGACGTGAGTTCGGGGCAGCAGCGATCAACCGTTCCCTCGATCGGTGGTCTCACTCGCGACGCCGCCGAACGCGCACTCAAGGATGCGGGATTGCAGCTGGGACGACTCGAGGAGCAGCCCGGCGATTCGGCACGAGGAACGGTGCTCGATTCCAGGCCGGGCGCCGGTCAGGTGGTTCCTCTGGGCACCAGGGTTGACCTTCTCGTGAGCGGAGGGCCCTCGGAGTTGACGATGCCCGATGTGGTAGGGCGCGATTTACAGACCGCCCGCGGCCTCCTCGAACAAGTGGGCCTTGCCCTGGAGCCGGTGGCCTACGACTCCGTCTCGACATTTCTTCCTGGTACCGTGGTCGCGCAATCGCCTGCTGCGGGGTCGGCCGTGGCCTCGGGTGCGGTCGTGACGCTCCGCATTGCAGGCAAGCCATGAGCATTCGCATCGCGCCGTCCATACTCAGCGCCGACTTCGCTCGGTTGGGTGACGAAATCGCCATGTGCGTGGAGGGGGGCGCCGACTGGATCCATATCGACGTGATGGACGGCTGCTTTGTCCCCAACCTGACGTACGGCGCCAAGATCATCGAGACGTGCAGGCGCCTGACGACGCTCCCGCTCGACGTACACCTCATGGTCGTAGCGCCGGAAAAGTACTTCGATTCGTTTGTTCAAGCCGGTGCGAACGTGATCACCATCCATCAGGAAACCGCGCCGCACCTGCATCGGCAGGTGGCGCGCATCAAGGAGTTAGGGTGCGCGGCGGGTGTCACCATCAATCCATCCACACCGGTAGCCATGCTCGAAGATGTCGCCGCCGACGTCGACATGATCCTCATCATGTCGGTGAATCCCGGTTTCGGCGGACAGCGCTTCATTCCCCGAACACTCGACCGCATCCGGCAGGCGCGGACCATGCTCCGCGATGCGGGAAACGGCGCGGTGCCGATCGAAGTAGATGGCGGCATCTCGCGCGACACGATTGGTAGCTGCTGGAAGGCCGGGGCCGATACATTCGTCGCCGGCAATGCCATCTTCGGGGCGCTCGACCCGAAGGAGGAGATTGCCGCCCTGCGCGCGCTCTGCACGCACCAGGTATGAGCATCGGCCGACAGTGGGCCGTGGTGGGCGGCATCGTCGCCGCGTTAGGCGCTGGCCTCTGGGTGGGCGTGCGCGTGGCCGGCGCCGACTTGGCGCAGGTACGGGTGGGGTCGCTTGCACCAGACTTCCGGGCCACCACACTCGACCAAGGCGCCCGCGTCAAGACACTTGCCGACTATCGCGGCCAGGTGGTGCTGGTGAATCTGTGGGCCACCTGGTGCGGGCCATGCGTGGTAGAGATGCCCAGCATCCAGCGACTCTACGATCGATTCCGCGAGTCCGGACTCAAGGTGGTCGCGGTGGCGGTGGACGATCCCGGTTTCGAGGAGCGCATTCTCGATTTCGTCGCCGAACGCGGCTTCACCTTCGAAATCCTCCACGAGGGAACGGGAACTATCGAGGCGACGTTTCAGACGTCCGGCATTCCCGCCACTTTTCTCATCGGCCGCGACGGGCGCATCCGCAAACTCCACCTCGGTGCCGCCGATTGGGATTCGGCCGCCAACCGGGCCGTCGTGGCGCAGCTGCTCGGCGTTAGTATGGACGGGGCGCGGGCGACCATGCCCACGCCGTGACCCGCGTCCTCGCCATCGAGACGTCGTGCGACGAAACGTCGGCCAGCGTGGTGGACGGGACGGGCGATGACGTGCGACTCGCGTCGCTCGTCATCCTCTCACAGGACGTACACCGCATCTTCGGTGGCGTGGTCCCCGAGATTGCGTCGCGGGCGCACCTGACGGCCATCGTCCCCGTGGTCACGCGTGCCCTGAACGACGCGTCGCTCACCCTGCACGACATCGACGTCGTCGCCGTTACGCATGCGCCTGGACTGGTGGGGGCTCTCCTGGTCGGGGTGAGTTTTGCCAAAGCTCTCGCCTTCGGCGCCGGCAAGTCGCTGGTCGGTGTCCATCACATGGAAGGACATCTCTTCGCCACCTCGCTTGACTCGGCCGATGCCGTGCCGCCCTTCACCGCGCTTCTCGTCTCGGGAGGACACACCTTGCTGCTCGATGTAGAGGCGTGGGGCCGATATCGCTTGTTGGGCGGCACGAGAGACGACGCGGCCGGTGAGGCGTTCGACAAGGTCGCCAAGCTGCTCGGACTTCCGTATCCGGGGGGCCGCCACATTGAACAGCTCGCGATGAGTGGGTCGCCGCAACACTTTCGCTTTTCGCGTCCCATGCTGCGACGCGATCAACAGCCGGGTGACCCTGACTACTACGACGTCTCGTTCAGTGGGCTCAAGACCGCAGCACTACTGGCCGTGCGTGGCAGCACGGACCTCGCGCACGACGCAGCGCATATCGCGCGCGCCTTTCAGGACGCGCTGGTGGACACGCTGGTCGAGAAGACGTATCGTGCAGCCAAGGCATTCGCGCGACGCCGCGTGGTGCTGGGTGGCGGCGTCGCCTGCAATCTGGCCCTCTTTGGCGCCATGCAAAAACGGGCGGGTGACCTTGGTGCGACGGTCTTTGCGCCATCGCCGCGGCTGGCCACCGACAACGCTGCCATGATCGCGCGCGCCGGGCTCTTCCACGCCGAGCGCGGGGTACGTAGCGGACTCGGTCTCAATGCGTATGCGTCCATGCCCATTCCCGGAATGCTTGGCTGACGCTTTGTTCCACCTCCGCGCTCGAGTGATTCGGTTCCATCCTCCCACTTTCCATTGGTTGTCATGCCCCCATTTGGCAGTGCCATCATCCATCGCCCCTTCGAGATCAAGCTCGGGCCACTGACCCTCACCGGTTTCGGTCTGGCGGTCCTGCTCGGATTCGTGATCGCGCAGATCATCACGCAGCGCGAACTCGCGCGCCGCGGACACTACGAGGAGTCGCAGACGGCCCCCGATCTCGTCTTCGCCTCGGTGTTGGGAATGCTGGTCGGCGGAAAGCTGTACTACGTCATGGTCATCACCCACGACTGGAGCGATCTGATCTCGCGCGCGGGCTTTGTCTTCTGGGGAGGGCTGATTGGCGGCGTGTTGTTCAACTGGCTGTACATCGTGCGAAAGAAGTTGTCCTTCGCCAGAATGAGCGACGCGGCCAGCATCGCCATTGCCGCAGGCTACTCGGTAGGACGTACCGGGTGCTGGGCGGTGGGCGACGACTACGGCCGCCCGTGGACCTCGCGCTTCGCGGTCGCCTTTCCGGAGGGGGCGCCTCCCAGCACGGCCGGCATCATGAACCGGATGTTCGGCACGCCGATTCCGTCAGGCGCAACCCCGGAAACCGTGTTGGCGGTGCACCCCACGCAGCTCTACGAAACGGGGATGGCCTTTCTCATGTTCTACGTGCTGTGGCGCCTTCGCGACCACAAGCACGCCGAGGGTTGGCTGTTCGGCGTGTACTGCGTGTTGGCCGGGCTCGAGCGCTTCGTCGTCGAGTTCTATCGTGCCAAGGACGACCAATTCTTCGGCCCGCTCACTGCGGCCCAGGTGATCGGTCTGGCCATTGCGGCTGCCGGCTTGGTCGTGATGCAACTGCGCCGGCACACCGGCCCCGGACGTCCCGGCATTTACGGGGCCGCTCGCGGAGCGGCGACCGCAGCGTAGTTCGTCACCTCGAGCACCCCCTCCGGACGCGCGGCCACGTCACGCCATCGGCTGCAACGCCCCGCCTAACGCGGGGCGTTTTCACTCTCGGCCACCTGCTCGAACTCCCCCACCTTCCGTTCCAGCGCGCTCACCCGGTCTTCCAGGGCCTCGGACACCGGACGTCGGGACGCCGGGATGGTGGGCAGCGCGACCGATCGCGTGGGCCAAAACGTCTTCACCAAGGCAAAGACGAAGAGCACAATGAGAAACAGTTGCGCCAGCAACGTTTCGACGCTGGGAAATATTCCCATACCCTCCACCGCCGGCCAACCGGGCAACACGGTGATCGGAATGATGTTGCCCTCTTGCAGCTCGCGGACTCCCTTGCCCATGAAGACGAACGCCATGTAGTACAGCAGTCCGCTGGTCACGGCAAAGAAGGGCCGCAGCGGAATCTTCACGCCGTAGTTGTAGAAGAGCGTGAAAATGACGGCAAGGGCCACGAAGCCGACCGCGATGCCCAACAACAACGGAGTTGCCGCGCCTTCGGCGAACAGCGCCTGCAGGAAGAGCGCGGTCTCTGCTCCCTCGCGATAGACCGCGAGAAAGGCGACAAACGTGAGCGCCGCCCCACCTCCCTGGTTGAGCGCCGTGTTCACCTTGTCCCGGATGAATTGCTGCCACTTGGCCGCCTCGACCTTCGAGATGAGCCAATAGCTCACCGAAAACAGCACGCCGACGGCGATCAGCATCGTCGCCCCTTCGATAATCTCGCGCGTGGCCGGAAGTGCCTTGAGCACCGTGGCCAGCACCACCGCCGTCACGGCGCTCGCGACTAACGCAGCCCCCACGCCGATCCAGATGTCCTTCAGCCGTTTGCGGTTGCCGGTCTTGATGAGGAAGGCGACCACGGCGCCGATCACCAGAATCGCCTCGAACCCCTCGCGCAAGATGATGAGAAAGGATTGAAAAAAAGCACCCCAGAAGCCGACCGTCGGCCGCGTTAGCTCCACGATGGCTGGCAGGCCCGCCTCGATGGCGTTGCGCGAGGACTCGGCCGTTCGGAGGTCGTTGGACTTGATCGCCCCCTTGAAGTCGGCAAAGTGGCGCTCCAGCGCCGCGACTAACCCGGGATTGCGCGCCCGGGCCGGCGTCTCGAGCGGCTCGAACGCGATGTACGCGTCGAACGCCCGATCGCCAGCATCTCTGCGGCGTCCAGCGCGTGCGAGGCCCAGCGCATCGTCCAGAATCGCCAGTATGCGCGCCGAGACCGACACCGCGTCACTCGAATCGCCCGATACCGCCCCCTGTAACGACCCGCCGTCGTGCGTCGACAAGGCGCGGATGTGCGCCACCAATTGCGACAATTCCTCGTCGCTCAGGTCGCGCGCTGATGGCATCGATGTGCCGGCAATCCCCACGCGAATCGCCGTCGCCATCTGCGCGTCGCTGCGTTCGGCCTGCCACGCAAACGACGACAGCTCGATGGGGAGCTTGCTCAGCGCGGCCGCCAACGGGCCGTCTCCCGCGCCAGACACGCCGTGACATCCCGCGCAGCGCTGTGCATACATCCCCTCGCCGGGAGCCGCAGCGGCGGGCGCACGCAGGCTGTTGATGTATGCAATCACGTTCCATCGCTCGTCGGGCGTTAGCGCGGACGACCAGCCCACCATCTGCGTACCGGCAATGCCGACGCTCGCGATGCGATACATCAACGCCGGGGTGACCTCGTGCATCACGTGGGCGTTGCCGAGCGCAGGCGGCGGCGGCGTGATCCCAACCCCTTTCGGACCGTCGCCCATCCCCGTGCTACCATGGCACTCGGCGCAGTGCCGATCGTACAGCACCCGTCCGGCCCCGAGATCGATGGGTCTGGTGGGAAGGTCGAGGGCCGCGTCCGCGCCTAACGACTCAGCGAATCGGGCATGCAGCGCGTCGAGTTCCAGCGGCGGGCGCTTGGCCTGCACAGCAGCGACCAGCGAGTCGAGAATCGCCCGTGCCCGTGCCGAACCATCGCCGCTGAGACGCTGCGCCACCTCGCGCGCGTCGCCAAGAAAGGAGACGGCTTCGTCGTACTCGATGTCGGAGACGAGTTTGCCATTGGCGTCGACCGCCTTGGCGTACTCTTCCACGGCGACCCCGACAATGCTCGCCACCCGTTTGGCCGGGCGGTCCTGCGACCGAAGCTCGCGACTGCCAAGGGTCAGCGCCGCGAGTGTCAGCAGCGTTACTCGAATCGACAAGCGAAAGTTTCCAGACACGGTGGCGGACGGGTTTGACGGTAGGTGGAACCACATCGTTCACGACAAGGAAACGATTGAGAACGATTCTCATTCATATCCCGAGTGAAGTTATCGGCGGATTCTGCTTGAGGCTAGACCTCGCGTTCCAGAACTACCACCGCACTGGCCGTGAATAACGAATGGGATAGCGACACCAAGGTGCGTGTTACCTGGAGCTCCGCGCGGCGTTCCTCCGCTCGACCGTGCAGCAGGAGAACGGGGCGCCGATGATCGTCGTGAACCACCTCGATTTCCTTCCAACCAATTCGCCGAGCGTCCGTCGAGCCGGCCAGCGCCTTGAACGCCGCCTCCTTCGCCGCAAGTCGGGCCGCGACATGCGTGGCCGGCGTGTGCATGCGTGAGCAGTACGCCCATTCCCCCTCGGTAAGAAGGCGCGCCGTTATCCTCTCGCCACCCCGCGCCAGCATGCGGACGACGCGATCTATGTCGACGAGATCGATGCCGAGTCCGATTACCATCGGGACGGAACGTGGAATTCGGACATGCTATGGAACATCGAGTTCTCGCCGCGGGTCATCGGGTGCTCGCTGACGCGTCTACCTGACGGCGCGAGAGTGCCCCGACTACGGCCTCGCAGCTGCGGTCGGCCTCCAAAAACAGCGCGCGTACTCCCGCAGACCAGGCGCGCCAGTGCACGAAGCGCTGCGCATCCGCAGACGCTTGCAGCACCTTGGCCGCCTCGTCCACGGCCGACAACTGGCGGAAAACGGGCTCGGCGGCCTCTGCCATCTCGGCCTCCAACGCGCGCCGATAGGATGGGCGCTCGGCGTGTCGCTCGTGCGCCATCGACGCCAGGGCCCCGCGCAATCGCTCGGCCAATATCTTGGCGTCGAATCCGGCCACCTGCCAATCCACCGGCTCACCCTCTTCCAACCGTCGCCGAGCCTGCAGCAGCGGGCCGAAGAAACGACCCTGCCACTCGGCGTCGCCGCCGCGCGCCGAGCCCAGCGCGCGCAGTCCGCGGGCCACTTCGGGAAGAGCGCAGGCGCGCTGCGTGATGGTCATGCACGCGCGGTCCAGCGACTGCGTACTCCGCAGGTGCAACGATTCGGTTTCCATGTGGAGCGACAGCACTTCCGACTTCCAGCCGGCCCCGGTGAGCGCCTGCATCGACGCCGTCAACTCTTCGCCACCATCTTCGAGGCGGATGATCACCTCGCGCGCTTCGATAAAGAGCGTGACAGCGCCCGACACCTCGCGCCCATTCCAGCGTCCGTGGCCGACGACACGCGGAAACGAGAGACGCGCTTCAGCCGTCATCGACCTGGTAGCGAAAGTCACCCGCCAACTCGCGGCGGCAGATCGCCCCGCGCGATCCGGTGCGCTGCTCGTACGCGCGCACGAACACCGCCAGTGCGTCGGGGGTGAAGGCTACCCGCGGAATACCGAGGGACGCGATGGCGCGCTCGATCGTGGCGGGATCGCCCTCCACCTCCACCAGCACATCCATGCGCGGATATCGTTCGAAGCGTACCACCGCGCCGTGGAGCGCATACACGGCCACCTCGCGATCGATTTCTCGTGTGACCGAGTAGCCGATGGCGCAGAGTATATCATGCATGGTCGCCGGATGTTCGACGCCGCTACCAAATTCTTCGCGGACCTTGTAGCCGTTGGCCAGCGAGGCGGGGCCCTTGAAGGCGAGTACCGCTCGCTCGCGTCCGTGTGCGCGCTCTACGCGAAGGCGCAACACGCGATCGCCCGCCGTGAGTGGTCGCTCCGGCATGTCGTATCGCCGGTCGAGGAGCTCACCTTCGAAGACGAGCGTGGCGCCATCGGCTTCGATCCGGTCACGGGCGAGCCGTTCGTCGGGGACGACGCCCTTAAGCTCGAGCTCACGCATTGTCGATCGCCTGCATGACGGCTGCGGTATCGCGCAGGTCGGCGAAGACGGCGGCCGGACCATGCTCGGCAAGATCGTCAACCGAGTAGTGCCCCGTGGCCACGCCGATGGCGCGTGCGCCGACTCCGCGTCCGCAGTGGATGTCGGCCGGAGTGTCACCAATGATGATCACGCGATCGCCGTCGAGGAGCACACCTAACGACTCATGCGAGCGGCGCATGGCAATGGCGGGTAGCTCGGGCCGCGATTCGTGATCGGAGCCGAAGGCTCCCACCCTGAAGCGGTCGGGATCGATGCCGACGGCGGAGAGTTTCGTCCTCGCGCCTTCCATCACATTACCTGTCAGGAGGCCAAGTATTCGGTCGCTGCGCGCCTCTAGGGCATCGAGCAGTTCGAGCACACCGTCGTACCGGTGCGCCTGCGGTTCGTCGCGCGCCAGTTCGCGATCGAGCCGGACGAGATACTCGTCGAGTACTTCGGACAGGCGTGCATCGATGCCCCCATCGTCGTGCCCTTCCTCCCGCATCAGCTCGCGCACGATCTGTTTATCGGTCTTCCCATCATACCGATAGGTGGCGGCCCCCGGTGAGCCGAAGACGAGGGTCAGCGCCCCTTCCATGGCCCGTCGCCCCGCGCCGTCGGTCCAGAGCATGGTGCCGTCGATGTCGAACAGGATCAGTTTCACGCGACTTTTGACGTTTAGTTGCGATTCATGAGAAGGCCTGACACAACGAAGGCGGCGCCAACCGCCTGCGTGCCGGTTGGAACTTCGTGCAGCGCCACATAGGCGACCACGGCGGCGAAGAGTGGTTGCAGATTGGAATAGACCGCCACGCGGGTGGGGCCCAGCACGCGAAGGCCACGGTACCAGAAAAGATAGGCCAGGACCATGGCGACCAGAGAGCTGTAGAAGACGGCCAGCCACACACCGGCAGGAAGTGTCGTCCACGACGTGGCAGCGAGCGCGGGTACCGCAACGATGCCAGTAACGAGTGCGCCTCCCAGCATCGTGTATCCGCCCATCTGCAGGGGATGCGCGTGCGCGGTGTACGATCGCAGCATCACGGAATAGATGGCCCAACTGAGAGCAGCGCCAAGCAGCAGCGCCCCCCCCCACAGCGAGTCCTCCCCGTTCGCGCCGCGCGCCGAGCCCATCACCACGGTGGAACAGCCGACAATTTGCAGGACGATGCCGATCCAATGTTTTCTCGTGAGTTTTTCTGTACCGAGCACGCGCCCCAACACGGCGACGAAGGCGGGGGTGGCGGCGATGATGAGTGCTGCGGTGACCACCCGTGACCGGACAATTCCGAGAATGAAGAGGCACTGATACACGCCGTTTCCCAGCATTCCGAGGAGGACAAGCCGGATCGCGACCTGTCGCGAGACCTTTTCCAGTCGTAAGGCTCCGGCGATTCCCAACTGCGTCGCGGCGGCGATCGGCACGCGAAGGCCGTTAAAGGCCAGCGGGGCAACAAACTGCGTCCCATACTTGAGCACGGAGAAATTCACCCCCCAGATAACCGCCATCAGAAGGAGTAGTACGTCGGTGACCCAGCGCGCTTCACTTGCCCGCGCGGGAATTGCTCCGGCAGCGACCATCTCAGGTACGGTAGCAGACATTCCCTAAAATAGACGGAGCGCGACGGGGAATGCAGCGTTGAATTCCGTCTCTGGCTGGTCCGCGTACAGTTGCACGCTCTAAGTTTGAGGATGCAAGTCTCTTTCGCTCTTTTTGCCGACGCCGCCAATCTTTCCCAGGAAGGAAAGCTCAACATCCTCGGCGTTTTCGACGCGGTACAGGTGGGGCAGATCCCCTCGGTGCATCCGCGCGCCCACCTGGTCGTTCGTCTCAAGGGAGGAGCCGACGACGCCGGACTTCACACCGTCACGCTCCGCTGGGTGAACCCGAGCGGCGTCGATCTCTGGTCGTCGGATGGCGAGTTGGAGGTGGGGGCGATGCCACCGGGAGCGACGGAAATGGATTTCCCGCTCATCGCGTCGATCGACCTCCCATTGGACGAGACGGGAGCCTACGCAATGCACATCGCGCTCGACAACCAGCCGCATGCCGAGGTGGGGTTGCTGGTGCGCGCCTCGCCGCCGCACTTCGTGGCTCCGGCGGGGGGCATGGTGTCGTAGGACGAGCGCTGCCGACTAGCGAGCGTTCGGGCCGGGCGCATCAGGGCCGGACGCGAGAGGCGCTGACACCTGCGCAGGTTCGCCGCAGCTGCGGCAGCGCACGATTCCCTTCATGTTGCAGATCACGCAGATGAAGGTGCCGCACCCCGCACAAGGGTATCCCTCGGAGGCGCGTTCCTCGTTGCCGCACGCGCGACAAATCATCGCGTCGCGCTCCTGCAGTTGCGTCATGGCATCCTCGTCGGATTCATGTGCGCGCTCATCGTCGACACGGGAAGGCCATAACACTTGATCTTCTTGATCAACGTCGCGCGCGAAATGCCGCGTTCGCGAGCCGCCCACGTCCGGTTGCCTTCGTGCACGACGAGCCTTTGTTCGATGTGCCAACGTTCGACCTCGGCTAGCGAGCGCGCTTCCGCCTGAGTGCTGTCCCACACGTCGAGCAGTATTGCGTCGTTGCGGCGCGCACCATAGGCGGCGAGCGCTCTCGCACCCGTCGACGCACTCCGCCGGGTGTGGCCGCCGCACTCGAGGGCCCGCCCGAACGTTTCGGCCAGCGCTGGCTCGTCGTTCACAATGAGCAGGTCAGCCATGCGCCTTCTCCGCCGGCAGGGGTTCGGCGATGGCCTGCCGCACGGCATCGAGGGAGAACGGCTTGTGCAGCGCTAGGCACCGGCTGTCCCGCAGCAGAGACTGTGTGCTCTCGTTCTCGCCGTCTCCGGTCAGGAAGATGATGCGCGGCAGCACATCTGGCCGACGCACCTTCAAGTCGTGGTACAGGGCGTCGCCGCCCACGCGCGGCATGCGCACGTCGAGCAGAATGCGATCGTAGTGACGCGCGTCGAGCGCTTGACCGGCTTCCTTCCCGTCAGCTGCCACATCGACCCGATGTCCCAGGGCCTCCAACGTCCGGACCAAGGCACCACGAATGGACGGTTCATCATCGACCACGAGAATGTCGAATGCATCGACCGCTCCCCCCTCCAGTGCATGACGCGGCATGGGAATCGTTTCGTCGGGAACGGCGACGATCGGAATCTCGACGATGAATGTGCCGCCCTCGCCCGGCGCCGAATCGACGTGAATACGCCCGCCATGTTCCCGGATGATTCCGGCAGCAACCGCAAGCCCGAGGCCGGCGAGATCGTTCCCCTCGCGCGAGGCGCCGAGGGGGCTGACGAGGCGTTCGATTTCCATGGCCGTGATCCCCGCTCCGGTGTACTGCATCTCCAGCACCAACGAATCCGCCACTCGCGAGAGGCGCAGCGTCAGCCGCTTCTCACCCTGCCACTCGCGGAACGCCTGCTCGGCGCGCGCCAGAAGATGTAACACCGCCTGTTGCAATCTGGCCGCGTCGCCGAAGGTGGCGGGAAGGTCGGAGGGCAACTCGGTGTGAATGAGCACGCCGTTCACGTGCAGCGCATAGTCGCGCACCTCCAGCGCCGTACTGACGACGTCCGCCAGCCGCAATCGTGCGCGTTGCTCGGGGTGTTCACGCGCGATGGCGAGCAGGTTGCCGACGATACGCGAGGCGCGCTTGGCTTCATCGTGAATGGTGGCAAGTGCTTCGCGCTCCTCCCCCTGCCCAACGGGCGACTCGAGCAGGAGTTCGCTAAAGGCGAGCACGGCCGACAGCGGATTGTTGAGTTCGTGCGCCACCCCACCCATCAATTGCCCCACCGTGGCCAGCTTCTCACGGCGCAGAATCTCGTCCATCAGGCGCTTCTCGTTCGTCAGGTCACGGATGACGCCCAGCACACCCACCACCCGCCCATGCTCCACCATCGGCGAGGCGCGGAGTGCGCCCCAGCGCGATCGCCCCAGGCTGTCGAGAAAGCGCAGGTCGCGACTTTCTCGGCGGCCGTGCAGGGCTTGGGCGAAGAGTTCCCGGATCGCCTCGCGATCGCGTGGGTCGAGCAGCGAGGTGACGTGGTGCCCCGTGATGTCATCGCGGCCGCGACCCGTGACCGCCTCGAAGGCGCGGTTCACCGACGTGAATCGGCCGTCTTCATCCACCGTGAAAATGGCGTCAGGCGTGGTGTCGAGCAGGTGCGTATATCGGGCGTCGCTTCGATCGAGCGC
>Ga0163144_10014297_pt1 | contig 16489 bp, 13 predicted proteins | sample OliLak19BULKMAT1_FD_123175 | JGI IMG/M metagenome (GOLD analysis project Ga0163144, IMG submission 123175) | Freshwater microbial mat bacterial communities from Lake Vanda, McMurdo Dry Valleys, Antarctica - Oligotrophic Lake LV.19.BULKMAT1 | ecosystem: Environmental > Aquatic > Freshwater >... | reverse complement strand
TACCTCAAATTAAACGCATTTTTACTTTGCGAACAAATCTTTGTTAGCCCTTTATTTATAAGACTAGGGTAAGGAGTTCTGAAATTAAATTAGTTTTTAAGGTTATGGACCGCGTAGAAAAATAATAAAGAAAAGTAAATCTTTATACAAAAGGCTCAACCATTCTTCAAAAATTCAAAATATTCCCTTCACTCATTATTTTTTATTTGGCTTCCTTCCATTCAGGTAACATAGTGGTTTCATAAGCGAGTGTTCTGATTTCAAGCGCAATACTTGTTCTGATTTTCATGGCGTTTAAATGCTCGCCACCTTTGGCAAATTCACGCATGTCTTCCAGATTTTTTCATAAACTCATCGTGTAATGGGTTGTCCAAAAGCCAGTAGATTTGTATTTCAAGCAGCCGGATTTTTTTATTTGACCAATAATTTTTAGGGCATTTCTTGAGAGCGCAAAAAATTTAAACAGGGAGCGAAGTTCGAGTAATGTTATCGTAGCAATCATATTGGAAGATAAAGCCTAAGCTAATTTTTAATTGAAGACTAATTCTTCATAAATTTACAACTTGAATTACCTGCACGCATGATATAAAATCCTTTGTTAAGCGCACTTAAATCAATGGATTCTGTCATAAAGTTACCATCCAATTGAATGGATTGAGATCTTACTTTTTGACCATGGATATTAAAAATTTCAACTTCTGAACTCTTGTTGTAATTGGTAAATTGGAAGGTTATTTGATTATTGGCTGGGTTCGGATAAGCCATAACCGTTTGCGCCAAGAGGCTATTGATTTGAGCAGGTTGACCTTTCATTCCAGTAATAACTGTGGCGGCACCATAACTTGTATTAAAATAACTACCACTGGCTGATGTTGTTAATTTGACTGTCTTCACGAGATAATAATTCGTTCCCTGAAAAGGAGAATTATCGGCAAATGCAGTTGAAGTGACTGGAGTAGAATTTAAGGGAAAATAATTTCCATAAGGACTGCTCGCTCTGTAGATATAATAGCCCAAATGACTAGACTCAGCGCTTGATGTCCATTTTAGGTTTACAATGGTTTTATTAAAAGAATCCTTTGCACTTACAGCTGTTGGCGGGGCAATAATATGTAAACGCAGCGTTGGATCACCCATTAACCCTACATGTATTAGGTTGGCAAATATTCCATAACTATATAATCCACGGTTATTTTGTGTAACCAAAGCCGAGTAACCAATCGGGTCGCCGAGAGCCATTGAATGATTTTGCCAGTATGGTCTTCCACTCCAGGCATTTGTAAGTCCATTTTCAGGCGAAGCTAAGGGTGCTCTTAGGAGGTTATTCGTATTGTCCCAGTCACCAAAATAACTTCCAAACAGCATATTGAAAACTGCAGGCTTGCTCGTTACAAGATCTGTGGTTGAGCACACGCCACCACAAGAGTTATAGGAGCCGCCACCCGCACCAAAGGCAAACAATAAATTCTGCGTACTGCAATTGGTTAATAAATCACCTTCAATGATATTTTTTGGACCAAACATCGCACTGAAATTGCGCCATCCTGTCACGCTAAAGGCTCCGGTGCTTACTCCAAAGTTTTCATCAATCACTCCTTTTTCAACCGTTTGGGTTGTTTTATATCTAAAATCATGGGCTTTTTTAAAGTAGCGTTTGGTTAATTCAGCTTCAGATAAACCAAATGCTGGCATATCAGACAAATCAATTCTACCCATATAATATCTTACAGTTCCTGGAATTTCAACATTATCAAACTTTCCATCACCTGGCACATTTTGGTTTGCTGTTCTTCCACCAACGGTATTGCTGTCGCTATCTGCCCAAAAATCATAGTCAATGGCATAATAGGTATCGGCTGGCCAGCAACCTACATGATCTGGATGGGCATCCGGTGCCTGAGGATAATCAGGATTGCCTCCGAAATTTCCTGAATATGGAACAGGAACATGTCCAATTAGTATCAGTGATGTAAGACCGCCTGCCATTTTATGAAAACGTTTAATTTCACGTTTAACAAAAGTTACAGAATCTGTTTTTGATACCTGAACCACAAAAACTTTCCAACCATCCGCCGCAATATCCATTAGATAATTATCAAATTCAGAAGAAACGGCTGCTGCCAATGTTTTCTCAATCACAACCAATGCAGATCCTCTGTTATGAACTACAGGTACTTCAATTCCACTCAGGATATAAGTTATTCCTGTAACGGAGGCACCGTTCAATTTTTGTATATTGTATTCATAAACTTTTCCTACTGATACATCTGTGTCTGTCCACATGGTATCGGATGCCTTGGGTGAAAACTTGACAGTTCCCCAAGTTTGTTCGTCCTTTGCTTTTCTATAAATAGTATATTTGGTAACACCTGAAGAAATGAGGGGCCAACGCAGTGAAATGGAGGGTGGCGATTTTGTTACAACCGCCGTGGCCTGTATGGCAAGGTCTTTAACGGTTTGTGCTTCTATTCTGAAGCTTAAAATTAATAATAGACTTGCTAGGATGGATGAAACAAACTTCATGAATTCTTATTATTTGTTGATATTAAATGGGGTAAAATAAACGGCTTGGTTAATAATAATAACTGCATTGTACCGACCATTGGCCAGTTTTGATGTGTTAAGTTGAATGTCATTTCCTTCGTTTTGAAATTGCATGTTTTCAATGTTTTTACCATCCATGTCAAAAACCAGCAACTTTACGTTTTGGTTTAGTAAATCAGGAATTTCAATGGTTAAATTGTTCTTTGCCGGATTAGGGTAGGCCAAGGGCTTGTTTAAATTCAAATTTTCAATGGTGGCATTGTTATTAATGCTTATGTAATTGGTTTTAGTTTCTACCCCGTTTCCACCTGAATTATTAGCTGTAAGTTTAACCGTGTATAAGCCTGCCGCAGAAAAAGAAACTTGTGGGTTTTTACTTTTGTTGTTAGTGCTTCCTGAGTACTTAAAAGTTGAAGGTGTGATGGTCCAAAGATAGGAAGTTGGTGAATTTGTGCTTGTGTTGGTGAAAGTTACAATATCTCCTGTAACTGTAGCTACTTTGTTTGCGGTAAAAGTAGCAACGGGAGCTACAACATTTGAGCCAGCTACAAAATTATCTCTGTATCTCACCGTTGTTGGTGTAAAGGTTCCTCCAATCTCAGTACCTGAAACTTCAAGAACAGGAATTTTTTCTGTCTTGCTTAACCATTTATACTCAATACGGTTGTTGGGAAAGGCGAAATTAATTGGGGTTTGACCAGTAATTGCAATTGCCAAAGAGTCTGTTTCGGTTATCACTGATTTTACTCTTATACATTCAATGTTTGATTGATAGGGCGTTGAAATTTTACCCCAGCCATCAACGGTGTTAATTCGATTCCCATTTTGGTAATAATTTCCAACGTTAAGTATTACAACGGTTATCGGGATTTTTAATGCGAAAGTGGCACTGTCCCGATCTTGAAAATTTAATGGAAATTGATAAATCTCGTCAGTATTTGTATGCTTACCTGCCTGTGGAAGAGGAATGGCACCTAACTGAAATCCCAAACCAACGGCTTCCCACTTTGTGCTTGACTTCTTGTAGAAATTATAAAGTTGTTTAAAACTTATCTGCCCCGAACCTAAGGAATCTGCTATTTTTACACCAATGGCGCCAGTACCAAAGTTGAAAATATAGGGTGTTGCGGATGAATTTTTATATTCATAGAGACCCTGACTGTTCGATTTAAGCTTAGTAAAATCCCAAGTCATATTAGCACCTGTGGCTTTATAGTTCATTCCTGTTGAACTTTGAACAATACTATACCGAATGGTATCATTGGCTGAAGGCATATCTGCCATGGTAATTGAAATTTGAGCCTGTCCTAAAAAAGACATCAAATAAAACGAGGAGAAAAGGATAATTTTGCGCACTTTATTTATTTTTAATATGTTGCTAAGAATTGTCGAAAGTATAAAAATTAATTGTATTATTTTAATACTCCTTATATTTAGTTTGAATGCCCTCAATTTACACGCTCAAAGTGCTGATAGTATTGATGTTGTAACGTATAAGTTGAACCTTGATTTAACGCAGTATAGAACCAAAAATATTTCAGGGATGGCTTTTATCGATTGTAAACCGGCCTTTGGAATAGCCGTAAAGATCATGGCGTTCAGATTGCTTAAACTTAAAGTAGATTCGGTGCTCGTTGAAGACTTAGTGGATAAAAAATTTAAGTTGAGCACATTTTCCTATAATGATTCATTTTTAAAGATTAACACGCCTTTAATGAATCAAACCCGTCTTAAAATTTATTATCATGGTTCTCCAATTAAAGATGCAACTTGGGGTGGTTTTTATTTTAGGGATGTTTATTCATTTAATATGGGGGTTGGTTTTTCATCAGATCCACACAATTTCGGCAGGGTTTGGTTTCCTTGTATTGATAATTTTACTGACAAGGCGCTCTATAGTTACTCTGTTAAAGTGGAAACGGGATATGCAGCAATTTGCGGTGGATTATTAAAGGATACCATTCAGAATTCAGACAATACGACCACTTGGAATTGGGAGCATTCATATCCTATACCAACCTATCTGGCTTCTGTGGCTTCGGCACCTTATAAAAATTTATACGATAACTATAATGGGATAAATAGAACTATCCCGATTTTATTGGCAGCGGAAGCAAGAGATACCGCCAATTTGAAATTATCTTTTGTTAATTTAAAAAATGCCATGAAAATATTCGAGGATTTTTATGGGCCATACCGTTTTGAACGAGTCGGGTATTCCTTGGTTCCATTTGATGCTGGTGCCATGGAACATGCCTGTAATATTGCCTATCCAAAATCGAGCATTGATGGTAAAATAACAGCCGAAACATTAATGGCTCATGAATTAAGCCATCATTGGTGGGGAAATAATGTAACCTGTAAAAGTGCAGGAGATATGTGGCTTAATGAAGGATGGGCCAGTTATTCTGAAGCCTTGTTTACCGAAAATTTATATGGAGATGAAGCATACCACGATTATATGAATACCATTCACAAAGGTGTTCTTCAGTTTGCTCATTTAAAAGATGGTGCAGCAACGGGCGTTAGCAATGTAAGTCACAAAAATACCTATGGAATGCATGTCTATAAAAAAGGGGCTGACATGGTTCATACCATCCGAGGCGCAATGGGAGTGGAGGCATTTAAGGAAAGATCTAAATCGCTTATGGAAACTTATAAAACGGGAAATATCACAACCCAAGATTTTATAAACCATTTTAATAAACAAAGCCTCTTGCCGCCTGATTTTATAAAACAAATTATAGCCGACACAGGATTTTGTCATTTCTCCATCTATAATTATAATTCTGTAAAAGAAGGAAATGAATGGAATACAACTTTAAATTACAAGCAAAAACAACGTTTTGGAAAACATGTTTATACCTCAATACCTTTTGAAGTTTTTGCCTTCGATAATAATTTCGCTAAGAAGGTGTTTAAGGTCTATCTTGGTGAGTCATCAAGCATAAGTTTTAAAACACCATTTAAACCAGAATTCATTTGTTTTGACTATAATCAAAATTTTTCAGACGCTATCACTGACGATGCTATAACTACAGCCAATACAGGGAACTTTGATTTTACATACTCTATGATGAATCTATCAATTTCCGAAAACTCAAACACATCTCTTATTCGCATCGAACACAATTGGGTATATCCAGATGCTTATTTTATGCGTATTCCAAGAGTCATCATTTCAAAGGAAAGGTATTGGAATGTTGATGGTATTTTCAGTCCTGCGTTAAAATTTTCAGCTACCGTTGCGTACGATGGCAGTAAATCAACCAATTATACTTCCGGCTGGCTTGATAACCTATTGTTTGAAGGGCGTTCGGAGGATAGTATCGTACTGCTTTATCGCGAAAATGCTGAATCGTATTGGCAGATTGAAAACAATGTTACTAAGACAATAGGTGCCAAATTGGATAAAAAAGGAACTTTTAAAATAAATGAGCTTAAAAAAGGTCAATATACCTTTGGCGTTTACGGTAAGGCCTTAACGACTGGCTTTAACAATCTAGCTGAGCCAAACAAAGATTCAAAGGTAAAATCTGTTGTGAAAATGTATCCCAACCCATCCAATGGCAAGTTAAATATTGAATGGAACTCAGACCTCAATCCTGAGTCTATTCAAATATTTGATATATTAGGTAAATCTGTTTTGTCCAAGACCATTGAGAGCGGAGGCAATTCAGCTTTTATTGATATGAAATTACTTCAGAACGGGCATTATTTTGCCGCTTTGTATCAGTCCTACATTCTTTTGTATTCTGAAGAGTTTATTATTGAAAGATAGCTTAAAAATCTTAATTATTCAGGTTTTTCATTGAGTAATTTCAATACTGAATCCACTGTGTAGCGTTTCTGCTTAAAAATTAAACTATCATTCACCCGATATAGGAAATAAGCTTCTTCTTTTCTTTTTTGCAGATAGAAAAGCAATTGTTCATGGCGAAGGTTTATATCTTCATTGAAATCAACCGCAACCAGTTTTTTGGCATCAAGAATGGCTTTATCCCATAAGCTTTGAACATCATGGGTTGACAAGTCATTGGAACCAAGTTTTTCAATTTTCAGGGCTTCCACTTCTAATTTCGATATTTCATTTTCTATTCCTTGATAATCGGGTAGATTTTTTTGGACTATAAATCCGTAGGCGGCAATTAAAAGAACGGGGAGAAGAAAGGAAATTAGATCAACTGAAATGCTTTTCGGTTTTTTATAGTGCCAAGCAAATAGATAACCGCAAATAATCCCTGCTATTAATCCGCCCATGTGTCCAGCGTTATCTATCACTGCTATAGAACTGCCAATCACAAGATTGAGTAAAATCATAGGAAGCACACTTTTTAGCATAGCCTTCCTAAATTCTTTTTCTAAAACATTGGTTGTTAAGAGTGCTAGAAATAAACCGAACATGCCAAAGATAGCACCTGAAGCACCTGCACTTGCCGAATCATAATGAAAAACAATGCTGTTTAAGCTACCGGCTAATCCTGCAATAATATAAGCGAAGCCAAATCTCCAGCCTCCTATCATACGCTCTAAAAAAATGCCGATATTATAAAGTGCCCACATGTTGAGCAAAATATGAATGAGACCATAGTGTATGAAGCAACACGTTATGAGTCGCCACCAATCGCCTTGAAGCACGAGTGTTCTTGAATTTCCTCCCCATTTAATTACTTCTATGGTGTCGGGCATCATGATGCTAGCCCCCATAATACTCATGGCGACGAATACCAGAAAATTAAGAATAAAAATAATTGGCGTTACTCTGAAACCTTTTCGAAATTTAAAGATGGATTTTAAAAAGGATTCTGAAGCTATGCTTGAAATTTCTTCAGGATTTTCAAGGGGGTTATTCATGAAATAATGGTGTTTTAATTCCTTTATTTTTGAATCAAAGCCAGATGTGGTGATGAATTTATGAAGGTCTTCGGCAAAATGATCGACTATAAACTTATTGGCATCTTCTGCTAACTCTGATAAACATTGAATATCAACTTCGTTTTTTGATATTAATAAGGTCAGTTTAGCTTTTTGATTGTTAATGGTAGCTTTTTCTGCTTCAATGGATAAATCGCTGTAATACTTTATTTTCCATGATTCTTTCTTCAGAATATAGAGTGAGGCAGCAATAAGTTCAGGTGCTTCAATGCTTTCAAATTCTGCATTTAAAGAATAGTCAGATAACATAGCTTAGTACCTGAAGATTAATTGGTGTAGAATAAATAAGCGAATAATAAGAGTAGACAGGATTTTTAGAAATTAATCTTCGAGTTTTGCAGAAAGGCCTCTGTCTAAGAGGGCTTCACATATAGGTTTCAGTTCATTGAAAGAACCGCTTTTTACTTGGCATTTTCCCTTAAAATGTACCAAGAGAGCACATTGTTCTGCTTGTTCTGAACTGTGTTTGCATAATTCTATCAGACTATCAATGACCCAATCAAAGGTGTTTACGTCATCGTTATAAAGAACAATGTTGTAAGTACCTATAAGGTCTTCTAATGAAACTACTTCTTCTTTTAAGTCAGTTTGATTACTTAGAATCATTTATATTTTTTTTTAAATAAATTGGCTTTGTTTTCTTCACCATCAAATAGTTTTCTGATATTTTTTTGGTGAGTCAAAATTACAATAATAATGGCAACAATCCCAAAGGCAATTAGAAGAGGTTCATCCCTTTTAAATATAAAAATGGCGAATACCGGAAATGACATTGTGGCTAAAATGGAGCTTAGTGAAACGTATCTAGTAAGGATTAAAACAACCAAAAACAAGGCAATACATGCCAAAGCAAGCGCATAATTAATGCCAATAAGCATACCTAGCAAAGTGGCAATGCCTTTACCGCCTTTAAAGTTTTCATAAATTGGGAAAAGATGCCCAAATACTGCGCATAATCCGAATAATAACTGAATGTTGATGTAGCGGTCGGTTCCGTGTTCAATACTACCCAAAAACATAACCAAACTGGCAGCAGTAACTCCTTTTAAAACATCAAGAAGCAAAACAATGACACCTACCTTACTTCCTAAAACCCTAAAAGTGTTTGTGGCTCCAGCATTTCCTGAGCCATGTTCACGGATGTCAATCCCATGAAAACTTCGACTGATCCATACAGAACTTGGTAATGAACCTAACAAATAAGAAAGTATGCTAAAAGAAATTATTACAAGTGTTTCCATAGAACAGAATGGGCAAATCTACAATAAAATTACTAAATAGTAATATTTTGATAATGTCTGAATAAGGATACGTTGGATTAAAGGAGTATGTCTGAATTTGGATTCGTTGGATTAAAGGAGTATAGGATGATTGAAAAAGAGAAGTGGAAAATCCTTCAATCTTCAAATATACTTTTCACGTAATCTGATCTTTCACAATAAAAAGATTAACGATTCAAAAAAACAATCACTTAGTCATTCTATGAAAAGTTGGTTCGAAGCGCTGTGCGCGCTGAAATCCAAGAGAAGAGCGAATGGCAAAATTTTCAATCAATTTAAATCCTTTAACTACCGTAAGAAAAGTTTTGAAGCTGGACTATAAGCAGACGAGATTGGGACCTTTTTTTGGTTCTTCTTTGGGCAAGCAAAAAAGAACGAAGAAGCCGTCTACAAGATAAATTCATGCGTGCTAACATATATTGAATTAACTCCTGATTTGCCAAAGTTATTTCAAAGATTTTCCTAAATATACCTATTATTCAGATAAATCATATCTTTGCAGCTCAAGAAAACCAATGAGCATTCGGATAAAAAGTAAAGAACAAATAGAAGGCATTCGGAATAGCAGTCGTTTGGCTGGTGAAGCACTCAAATATCTTGAACAGTTTGTTGTTGCAGGAAATTCAACCGATTTTATTAACCAAAAAGCTCACGAATATATTCTTAATCATGGCGCAAAACCCGCGGCACTCAACTATAACAAATTTCCAAAATCTGTATGTGTTTCTGTAAATGATGTGGTTTGTCACGGTGTTCCAGGATCTTATATTTTAAAGGAAGGAGATATTGTAAATGTCGATGTAACTACTATTCTTAAAGGATATTACGGTGATACGTGCAAAATGTACAACGTTGGAAAGATTAGTGACGAAGCACAAAGGCTCATTGATGTTACCAAAAAATGTTTACAAGCTGGTATCAAAGAATGTTATCCAGGAAATCGGTTTGGAAATATTGGTTTTGAAATCAACAAATACGCAACAAGCCAAGGTTATAGTGTTGTTTATGAATTTTGTGGACACGGTGTAGGAGTTGCGTTTCACGAAGAACCAGAGGTAAGTCATATTGCCGATAAAAACAGTGGCAAAAGAATGCGGGAAGGCATGATATTTACAATCGAGCCAATGATAAATGAAGGTAAAGCCAGAACAAAGATTGATAAAGGCGATGGTTGGACAGCCAGAACCATTGATGGAAAGTTATCCGCCCAATTTGAACATACCATCTTAATTACGCCTTCGGGATGTGAGCTTCTTACCGATGTTTACGGCGAGTTTTAGTCCATGTATCCCGATGCCTTTAGTATTGAAAGATTGGCTCATGAGCTAAATGTATTGCTCAATTCTTATATACTAAAAACAGTATTTAGCACCTCCAAATCAGATTTGTTTTTTATTTTTGATCAGAAGAAAGGTTTTAAAATGCAGTTTTTCAAAGGTCAGGGATTTTTTCAATTTCCAGATATTTCTCAATTTCCTTTAAAAAACAGAATGCTTTGGTTTGAGAGTTGCGTTGGTGAAAAGGTAGTTTCTGTCAACAAACATCAAAACAGTAGAAGTTTTGAATTGAGATTTGAAAATGGACACATTATTCTTTTTAAACTTTTTGGTCAGTTTTCAAATGTGATTCTTTTTGTTGAAGATCAAATTCCAAAAGAAATATTTAATCTCAATCATGCTAAGGATTTGGAAAAGCCATATATGGCTTACAATAGTCAAAATTTAGACCATAAATTTGATTCTTATGTAAACCATACCGACAATGAAGAAGAATTCATAAAAGCAAATCCTTGGTTTGGTAAAGACGCCCTCAATACCTTGACAAAACTTGGATATTTCAATACTGATAATCAGCAAAAAGTTATGCAGACCTTCACATCTAATTATTTAGAGCAAGATGGTTATATCCTAAAGCAAAAGAATGCAGTATTTGAGTTGACCTGTTTCCAACCTCAAATGTCATCGTCACAAACAGATAATATTGAAGTGCTTGGAACCTATCCGAAAATAACAGAGGCATTTAACGATTTCACAAGGTTGTATATTGCAGCTGAATCCTTTAAGTTAAAGAAATCGAATTCGATTCTTTCTCTTGAAAAGCAACTTAATCAGAAATTAAAAACCAAGAGCGAACTTTTCAAAAGTTTGGAAATTATTAAAAAAAAGCGCTCTTACAATCAGCTTGGAGATATGGTGATGGCTAATCTGCACAGCATTCATAGGGGCGTTAGTACTGTTGAACTATTCGACTTTTATAATAATGCAAAAGTGATGGTGAAACTGAAAACGGAGTTGAATCCTCAGCAAAATGCTGCTGTGTTTTATAGGAAGGCCAAGCAAGAAATAAAAGAGGTTGAATTCAAGGAGAAGGCTCTTGAAGCTGTAATTTTTCAGATTGAAAAACTTCAAAATGAAATTTCAAAATTAGTAGAAACTGAGGATTTAAAAGGTTTGAGGAAACTCGATAAAACCTCCGAAACCAAATCCAAAGAAGCTACTGTGGCATTGCCATACAGGCCGTATAAAATTACAGGATTTGATGTTATGGTTGGGAAAAATGCAAAAGCCAATGATATTTTATTGTCACAGTTTGCTTCAAAAAACGATTTATGGTTTCACGCCAAAGATGTAAGTGGGTCGCATGTCATTATTAAAAATCCATCCTCAATAATTATTCCTTCCTCGGTAATAGCAGCAGCAGCATCGCTTGCGGCCTGGTATTCCAAGGCCAAAACGAATAGCCTTGTATCTGTAATTTATACCCTTAAAAAATTTGTCAGAAAACCCAAGGGCGCCCCTCCAGGTGCGGTGATAGTTGAAAAGGAGAAGGGCATATTGGTAGAACCGAGGGATATTTAGGAATAGTTTACATTTTCCGTTAGAAATAAACCATTTTTATTCCAAGGGAATTCCCTTAAACGATGGCGCATTGGTTCCTACAATTTTACAACTATTCAAAATTTAAAGGCACTTATATAATACCTATTGTCGAATTTGAAACGGTACTGAATTTATGACGCTTAAAAACTGAGATTTGGATAAAAATTAGAAATCTAGTTTGAACTTTTAAGAATTTATTTAATGGAAAATTTGCCAATGCCTTCACATATATCTCCGGTTCAAATAATAAACATGACCCCAGATGATTTTGATATGACCTCGGATATAATGCTATTTGAGGAGTCAATTATTGCTTATAATTTTCAAGGGTTTTTTAATGAAGCTCTTAAACCCTACTTTTTCAGAGGTGTTAAGCTAACATTACAATCGGTTCATAAATATTACTATCGGCTTTTTTGTCTAATGTTATTAACCCTTTCGAAGCTAAACCATAAAAAGTTTGGATACTTTAACAGGCTATTATGCAGACACAAGCTAATTATAAGGGAATGGCCAATAAGTCATTTTAAGTTTGTAACCAATTCGAACTTCATGAATGGGAATGCAAGCTTATATCAAAAATTGACGCAAGAATTGAAGTTTTATCATAGAATTTCAAACAACAAGGTTCCAGTCTTCTTTTTTTATTTGAAGGAAACCCAATCAGAAATAAATTCAATAGGAAAATTGCGAATTCAACTGATTCTTTTAAAACATGCTGTGAATTTTATGAGGAAAATTTCGATATCAAAAATGATATGTTTTAGCAATAGGAAAAAAAGGTTTCTTGTTTTTTTTTATGAATAAAGAGTCAAATTAGACAATATTTGGGAATGGCTCATTCCAAAGTTTATAAAATGAATAGAAGTTGAATCTCAACATTTAACCGTTTTTCGTTTCTTACCAGCATGTCCTTTATCCATTACCTTTTGAATATATTGAGGTGCATAAGGAACCTTACAGGAAGTATTTCCCATGTTAACGCTTACTTTGCCTATCCTCTTGGCAACCTCCATGGCTTCCTTAGAGAGCGGTGTAATATAAGCACCTATGGAAATTACAAATCCATTCATGGCATAAGGTACCTTGTTAAAAGACTGATGTATGGATTTCTCCACCCTGTGCAAGAGTTTTTTAAAGAGATCTAAATCCAGTTCGTGATCTGGCGTAATTGCAGCAATACTTCCCAAAGCTGACCAGCCCGCAGTTATAATAAGATCGGTATCAGAATCTATCCATTCGAGGGCTAATTCAGTGCAATATTGGCTTTCACTTGCTACCCATGGCACAGTATATTCGCTTAACATGGACCATCTTGCTTTTTCTACCCAATTTTGCAATTCAGTTTTGCTCATTTTGGCACCATCTGCCACCAAACCTGCAAGATACATAGCATCTGAAATGCCGGTATCGTATAATTGCATAGCTAAGCCTTGGTCATTTTTGATTTTTTTTAGAATAGTTTTCATATCACCAACTTTTACGCCCCAAACAGGTTCAACAGCCCCTTGGTTTAAAAAGATTTTTTTAATATTTTCATTTGCAAGTGACTTTAATTCAACCAATACCTCTTCTAGATTCATTTTACAAATAAGCGATTTTTTGGAGATAGCTTGGCTATGTTTCAGAAAAAGCAACAAAAAATATGCTTGACTTTAATAAATCAATTAGAAAAATGGATTGTTAGCTAACCATTTTCTTATTCATTCTTAAGTAGGCAAACTAAAACCAAGAATCATTGGTGCGTTTTTAAGGTTGTTAAATTCTTGTGGCTATTTAAAATGGTTTAATTACCTTCGCGGCCTATAAAGCAAGCAACAAAAATAGAATGGATTTATTTGAAAAACGCGTAAACAATATGGGGCCATTGGGCAGCCATGCGAAAGAAGCTCACGGTTATTATACTTTTCCAAAACTTGTTGGTGAAATATCACCTGAGATGGAATTTAGAGGTAAAACCAAGTTGGTTTGGAGCTTGAATAACTATTTGGGTTTGGCTAACCACCCGGAAGTAAGGAGAGTTGATGCAGAGGCTGCAAAAGAATATGGTATGGCATTGCCAATGGGAGCGCGTATGATGAGCGGAAACAGTGATATTCACGAAAAATTAGAGGCTGAACTTTCTGATTTTGAGAGCAAAGAAGCTACTATTCTGCTCAATTTTGGGTATCAGGGTATTCTTTCTGCCATTGATGCCCTTGTTGATCGTCATGATGTTATTGTATATGATGCTGAATCACATGCTTGTATCATCGATGGCGTTCGTCTGCATCAGGGAAAACGTTTTGTGTATGCCCACAACGAAATTCCCAGTCTCGAAAAACAGCTACAACGTGCGGAAGCCCTGTTAACCGAAAAACGCGGTGCTATCTTAGTAATTACAGAAGGTGTTTTTGGAATGAGTGGTAATCAAGGGAAACTTAAAGAAATAGTTGAACTAAAGAAAAAATATAAATTCCGTTTTCTTGTAGATGATGCACACGGTTTTGGTACCATGGGTAACACAGGCGCAGGAACAGGGGAGGAGCAAGGCTGTCAGGATGGTATTGATTTGTACTTTTCTACATTCGCTAAATCTATGGCAAGTATAGGAGCTTTTATATCGGGTGATAAAAATATCATTGATTATTTAAGATACAACATGCGCAGTCAGATTTACGCCAAATCATTGCCAATGCCTTTGGTTGTTGGTGCTTTAAAACGCCTTGAATTGCTAAAAACTCAACCAGAATTAAAAGATAATCTTTGGAAAATTGTTCACGCCTTGCAAGGTGGTTTGCGCGAAGCTGGTTTTAATCTTGGAACCACAATGAGCCCTGTGACACCAGTATTTCTTAAAGGAAGTGTAGGTGAAGCCACACATCTAATTCTTGATTTGCGTGAGAATTATAATATTTTCTGTTCAATTGTAATGTATCCTGTCATTCCTAAAGGATTTATTATGCTACGTCTTATCCCAACTGCGGTGCATACCTTAGCTGATGTTGAACGCACAATCAAAGCCTATATCGAAATAAAAACGAAGCTTGAAGCCGGTAAATACGATTACGAAGAATTAGCAAAGTTTAATTAATTGATTATTCGAAGCCTTTAAGATTTAGAGTGCTTTTCATTTTATTGATTTTTCCATACCTTGCGTCTGGACATTTTCACTTCCGTATCTCTTTTTTAAGGTAATTTAGAATTAAATGGAATATTTTATTCCATACACTTTTAACTTTCATTTCATAAACTTGAATATTGAATGGCGAGATATTGCTTTCAATTCTATTTTATGAATGCGCTAATGTCTGATTTTCAAAAACTTATTAAAAAATACTTCTACTTTAATTCTGCGCAACAAACAGGAATTATTGGGATAATTATTCTTATAATTCTCATCTACCAATTACCCGATATTCTTTATAATCAAAATGAATATCCTGTTGAAATAATTAATTTTCAAAAAGAGATTGCCATGATGGATTCAGAAAGTGATAAGAAGCCCTATCAACCTTACCATAAGTATAATCCTCAAAAACCAGAATCATTTGAACCTTTTGATTTTGACCCTAACACGGTGAATCCAAATGAATTGAAAAAATTCGGCTTACCGAAGTACGTTATAGAAAGGTTTAGTAAATTTAGAAATGCAGGCGCAAAATTCTATAAAAAAGAAGATTTTAAAAAGCTTTATGGTTTAAAACCAGATATTTACAACCGAATGGCTCCATATATCCGAATTGAGAATCAGTCTCAAAATAATGGTTTTTTAAATAAACAAATAAGAACAGCTGAAATAACCAAACCTACAATTGTGATGATAGAGCTTAATTCAGCAGATAGTTCTGATCTACTCGGTGTGCATGGAATTGGGCCTTATATGGCCTCTAAAATCATTAAATACCGCAAAGCATTGGGTGGATTTGTAAGAATAGACCAACTGTATGAAATTTATAATATGAAGCCAGAACAGGTAGAAGCCATTAAGCCATTCATAAATGTTGATCCTAAAAATATTCAGCCAATCCCAGTTAATACTGCTGATTATCTTCAACTCAATGGAAATCCCTATATTTCGAGCAAAGAAGCCAATGCGATTATTCAATATAGAAAACAACATGGTGCCTTCAAATCGATTGATGATCTTGAAAAGATTTATTTGTTAAACAAGGAAACCATTGAAAAAATTGTAGAGTATTTGGTTTATTAAGTGTTTGAATCGTCTGAATTAGGATTTGTTGTCAGAATTAGGATTTATTGGATTATAAGATTTTAGGATTATTTTTTGAGGATCTTAATAATTTGATATTTACCTCAATATAGCTTAGGCTTTCTTTATAAAATTGAAATTGTGCCACTACCAAGACTTTTACTTTTATCAGAAAAAATTTTGAAGCCGGTTTTGCCGCAGACTAAATTTTTGATTTTTTTGTTTCCTTCTAGGTATTCAAGACTATTTGAAAAAAAAATCTTGTTTCAATCCAAATTAAAGAATGAAGAACAAGGATTAACGAATGAAGATTTTTGAAGTTGGTTTTGTAAAAAATCAGAAATTCTTAATCAACTTACTACTTACCCCTTAATCCTTAATACTTACAAGCTTTCCCCTGAGGTGCCTTTGCCCCCTGTGGATTGCTTCCTTTCAAACTTAAAACATAATGTGCTACATCCCTAATCTGTGCATGCGTTAAATGATGACCGAAGGCTGTCATCCCTTTAGATTTAACACCGTGCTTAATGACGTGAATCATGTTTTGGTAATGATGACCATGCAAATAGGAATTGTCAGTAAGATTTGGACCAAAAGAACCTTCTGCCTTTAACCCATGACAGCTAGAACAACTTTGTGAAAAAACAATTTTGCCATTG
>Ga0163144_10014296_pt1 | contig 16490 bp, 11 predicted proteins | sample OliLak19BULKMAT1_FD_123175 | JGI IMG/M metagenome (GOLD analysis project Ga0163144, IMG submission 123175) | Freshwater microbial mat bacterial communities from Lake Vanda, McMurdo Dry Valleys, Antarctica - Oligotrophic Lake LV.19.BULKMAT1 | ecosystem: Environmental > Aquatic > Freshwater >... | reverse complement strand
CATTTTCATCCTCGTCGCTGGCCACGCCGACCGCGAGGCCGCCGAGTTCCGCCGTGTGATGGATCTCCACCGGGCCGTCGCCGAGCGAGAGCAGTTGGTCTCCGCGGATTCCTTCCTCGGCCAGGATGCGGTCGAAGACCATGCGTTTGGAAAAACCCGTCGCGTCCGCCGGACTGCCGAAGATGCGATCCTCAAAAAAGTCGTCGAGTTGGAGAAGTTTGGCCTCTTCAAGAACGCGTTCAATGTGGGTGCCGCTCAGGATGTAGAGCGTGACCTCGCGTTCGGCCAACTGGCGGAGGATTGCGCGCGCGCCGAAGACGACGAAATGGTCGGGAAACGCGGAGCCGTCTTTGATGCGGTCGGTGCGTTCATCGATCACCTCGTCGAGGCGGAACTGGTAGGCGACGAGCAGTTCCTCTGGCTTGGGAGGGCGTCCGCCCTTGGCCAAAGCCCGCTCCACGAAGCTGCGCATTTGGAACACGGTGGGCTGGCCGTTGAGGCTGAGGATGTCGGTGATCAATTCGCGTTTGATGGCCGTGAGATCGTCGCCCGGGCGGATCGGGAAATACTCGAGGAACAGGTTGAGCATGATCTCCGGCCAGCCATGCCGGAGCCACGAGAGGGTGCCGTCGAAGTCGAGGACGACGTGGGAGATCTGCGGCCGTGGAGCGAACGGCCGCAGCAGCCTGGGATACGAATTCGGGGCCGCCGGGGATGACATCGCGCGTTGGGATAGGGGCCGGGCAGGTGAAAGTCAACCCAGGCCCTATCTGCGGAGTTCGATGAACTGCTCGCCACCATCCAGACGCTGTGCGACTTCAGGCCATAGCGGCTCCAGCCATTCGAAGAGTGCGGGATTGGTGCAGTTGCCGACGCGAACCCATACCAAGGCAACGCGGGGTTGCCGCTTTAGCCACGCATCCACAAAGTCTTCATCCTTGGTGAACAGAACAGCCCCAAGTTCGAGCGCCTTGTTCCAGATCTCGGTGTCGGGAGCCCGTTGAAGCCCAGAGACCCGAACGTGACACGCCTCCTAACTCTTGGCCTTGATCCATTGGGCAAGGCTTGGCGGAAGTTGCTCGTCAACTAGGACGGTCACGCGGCTTTGAGAACGACGTGGTCCGATCCGCCCGCCGCGTAAAGCAACGCGGCCCGGATGTCGTCCGCCTCAAGATCTGGAAAATCGCGCAGGATCGCCTCGGGCTGGGCGCCATCCGCCAGCATTTCGAGGAGGTCTTTGACGCGGATGCGGAGGCCGCGGATACAGGGCCGTCCTCCGCATTTGCCGGGTTCTATGGTGATGCGATCCATCAAGGTCATGTCATCAGGGAACCATGCTGTTATCCCTAGTCAATCTGCGTGTTCTCAAACCCACTTCGGCTCCCAGCCCTTGCGGTAGCTGGCGCGGCGGAGGAACGGGTTGGCTTCGTTCAGGTTCTTGAAGGTCATCTTCGCGGCGTCCCATTCGAGGGTCGTCTTGGGGAACCGCGTGGCCACGCCGCCGAGGAGGATCGTCTCGGTGAGGGCCCCGGCGTAGTCGAAGTGGGCTGAGGTCTTGCCCTTGCCTTGGCAGGCTTCGACGAACTGCCGGTAGTGATCCACCGGCTCGAGCTTGGGCATGGCGAACTCCATGAAATTGGCTTTCGGGAGAAGCACGGGCATGCCTATGTGCGGAAGGAGCATCGCACCCTTGGTTCCGAGAAAAATCGAACCCTGGTCGGGAAGCTTGATGTCGGGGCCAAGGACTTCGAGCACGCTTCCGGGCGGGCGCATGTCGCCGTCATACCAGGTGACCTTTACCGTCTTGTCGGCGGTGAGTTCGTTGCCGGGGAAGACGTAGTGGATGACGGCGTTGATGCCCCAGTTGGTCGCGGTGGGCTGTTCGCCTTCGGAACGGAGGGAGATCGGCGCGGTGAGGTTGAGCGCCTTGAAGACGGGATCGTAGATGTGGCAGCCCATGTCGCCGAAGGTGCCGGTGCCGAAGTCGAGCCGCTTCCGCCAGTTGCCGGGATGGTAGTAGCCCTTGCCGATGAACGGCCGGTCGGCGGCGACGCCGAGCCAGAGATTCCAGTCGAAGCCGGCGGGGATCGGATCGCTCGTGGTGGGCAACGGAGTCGGATCACCCCACTTCTTGCTGCTCCAAGTGTGGACCTCCTTCACCTTGCCGATGGCCTGGTCCTGGATGAGCCGGGCGGCGGTGCGGTAGGCGACGTGGGAATGGATCTGGATTCCCATCTGGGTGACGACGCCCGCCTTACGAGCGGCGAGCGTGAGCTGGCGGGTTTCCCAGACGTTTTGCGCGAGCGGCTTCTGGCCGTAGACATGTTTGCCGAGCGCGATCGAGGCCAGCCCGATGGGCGCGTGCATGTGGTCGGGCGTGGAGACGTTCACCGAGTCGATGTTCTTGGCCTCCTTGTCGAGCAGTTCGCGCCAGTCCTTGTAGATCCTGGTATTCGGATGGTTCTTCCGCAGCTCGGACGTCTTTGTGTCGTCGATCTCTGCGACGGCCACGAGGTTGACCAGCTTGGTGGCGGTGATCGAGGTGAGATCCGCGCCCGCCATACCGGACGCACCAAAGCTCGCGTGGTTCAGCATTCCGTTGGCCGAAGCGGCCCCGAGGCGACTGACGAAAGGGAAAGTCAGCGCGGCGGCGGCGCTTCGACGGAGGAACTGTCTACGGGAGAATCCGGTGAAGAAATGGGGAGTCATGCGTGTGTTGTAGGTCGGCGGCATGGAGGGAGGCAAGGCTTGGAACGGATGAGCCGCGACGTTCCTGGCAGTTCACCCGTGTCCGAGCGAATCGGCCGCCTGTCTCAATGCCCGGGCTTCGGTGATCAACTCGCGGGCGGCCGCCAACGTGGACGCGTCGACTCTGTCCGTAGTGACAGCCGCCGGCTGGGGTTGCGTCGAACGGCGGGCTTCGTCCGGATCGCCGAGGCCGGTTTCGCGGAAGAGCCGGAGACGTTCGAGGATCAGGTCCCGGATTTCCATGGCGTTCTCAACGCCATGGAACACCCCGGTATGGAGCGAAGCGTCCTGTCCCTTCTGGCCGTGCGTGCCGCCACCGCCGCCACCGGCGGACTGGACCCTCACGTCCGAGATTCCGAGGAAGCGTTGCAGCGGTCCCTGCGACAGGGCGACCTGCTGGAGGTTTGCGAAACTCATGGTCATTTCCTGCACGCTCCAAAGCCCGCTGCGGATGCGGAGGCTGCGGTCGGTCACGATATACCAGCGCTGCTCGTAATCGAGGCGGAGGATCGCATAGGTGACCGCGGCCTGTCCGAGGTAGACGAAGAAGAAGATGATCTTGAGCGTCCACAACAAGGTGAAGGTCCACGGAGGCATCTTGCTCGTCATGGTGACGAAGTCCTTGATGGGGTCGTTTCGCGGGCGGATCTTCTTTTTGGTCTTCTTGGTCGAGTCGGTGGTTCCCTCCGTGCCATTGGTCGCGATTGTGGGCTGCGTGCCGGTAACTTCCTGCAGAAGCGGAATCGCGGCAGGCGGCGCGGCGGCGGTAGATTCTCTCGTCGCCCTAGATTCCCTCTCCGCGAAGGCGACCACCCCGACCCAGAAGACGATGCCCAGGAGAGCGAAGCCCTGGCCGACGCTCCAGCCGAGCAGGCGAAGTTTGTAGAAGTTCCGGCCAGCCCGGAAGACGCGGATCGATTCGGGCGCTCCGAGCGGTGGTTCGGGTTCGTGGGGCACCTTCAAGGCTGCGAGGATGCGGACGCGGAGCTTCTCAAAGAGCGTCACGGTCGGCCTCCTTTCCCGTCGTGTTGCCGGAAAATCCGCGTGCTTCGAGGGCGACCCGGACGGCCCGGAGTTCTCCGGCGACTTCGCGCAAAGCGGAAGCCAGTTCACCCTCGTTGGCCGGATGAATCATGTTTGGGGCGGGGGCTTCGGCGGGAACGGGATGGTCTTTCACCCCACGCATCCTGGAGTAGAGGAAGTCGCGGACGGCCTCGAACTCCTTCAGGCCTTCGATCGACATCTCGGCGGACGAGCTGCCGCTGGCCGTTTGGACGAGGATGCGCGCCAGTCCGAGCCAGCGTTCGACGATGTTCGAGCGGAGGTGGATGTCCTGGATGCGTGCGTAGTTCAGGATGATTTCGCGGCGGAAAAGGATGCCCCAGCTCATCGACACGCCCTCGGCGGTGAACCTGTAGCGGAGCGTGTGGTAGCGGAACCAATGCGGCAGGACGAGGAAGGGAAACGCCGGCGGGAACACCAGGCAACAAAGCAGGTAGTAGGTCCAAAGGCTCTTGTGCGGGCGTTCGATTGCGAGGATCGCCTGCTCGTCGACGTGCGGCTTCACGCCGAACGAATGGAGGAGCGGGGGAATGGATGCAAGCCCGCGAGCTCTTCGCTATTCACCTTCGCCCGCTTTCCCGCCAAGGTCCACGACGAGATGTTCCTGAGCCTCCTTTGGCAACGCCCATGGTTCCGCGCCGCCGGCCTGTTCGCCGTGTGGACTCTTGTGGGCCTGGCCTTCGCCGGGCAGTTCTACATCTCGGGCAGCAAAGCTGGTGCGTCGGTCGATCTTGGCCGGGCGATCATCTGGTCGTTGAGCGACTGGTATGTGTTCGCGCTCCTGTCGGCCCCGGTCCTTTGGTTGGCCCGGCAGTTCCGCATCGAATCGCCGCATCGCGTGCGCCATCTCCTGCTGCATGTCGTGGCCGGCGCGGTCTTCTGCCTCGTCTACATCTTCGTTCGCGCCGCCGTGGGCCAATGGCCGGCCGGCGGAGCCGGTGAAGAGGAGAATTTCCCGGCCGCCGTCCAACTGCTCGCGCGCAAGACCTGGTTCTTCAACGTGCTCGTCTACTGGTTGATCGTCGGGATGAGCACCGGCCTGCGCTACTACCGCGACGCCCAGGAACGCCAGCGCCGCGCGGTCGAGCTGGAGCAGAGCCTCACCGCCGCGCGGCTACAGGCCCTGCAGATGCAGCTGAATCCGCACTTCCTCTTCAACTCGCTCAACGCCGTCTCGTCCCTCATGCACGTCGACGTGGACGCCGCCGACCGGACATTGACCAAGCTGGCGGATTTGTTGCGTCGCGCGCTGGCCAGCGGATCAGAACGGGAAGTGACACTTCGGCAGGAGATCGAGTTTTTGAAACGTTACCTGGAGATCGAGCAGACGCGTTTCGGCGATCGGCTGTCGGTTGAGATCACGATTCCAGTTGAGCTGTCTGAAGTCCGTGTGCCCACGCTCATCCTCCAGCCGCTCGTCGAAAACGCCATCCGCCATGGCATCGAACCCGTCGCCGCGCCCGGTGCCATCCGCATTTCCGCCGAGCGGAACGGCGACGAGATAGTTCTCCGCGTGACCGACACGGGACGTGGTCCCGGTTTGAGCAACCGTGCCGGCACGGGCATCGGCGTGGCGAACACTAGGGCCCGCTTGGAACAGCTCTATGGCGCCGCCCAGGAATTCCGTCTTGCTCCTGGAGCGAACGGCGGAACGGAGGCCATGATCCGAATGCCCTTAAAGAAGACCCTTTAACCAAAGCCAACCCCATGAAAGCACGAGTCCTGATCGTCGATGATGAACCGCTGGCCCGGGGCCGGTTGCGGGCGTTGCTGGAGAAGGAGCCCGAGGCCGAGATCGTCGGCGAAGCCGGGCACGGACTCGAAGCTGTCGACCTCATCGGCGAGCTGAAGCCCGAACTCGTCTTCCTCGACATCCAGATGCCCGAGCTCGACGGCTTCGGTGTGCTCGCGTCGATCGATCCCGAGCACCGGCCGTTGATCATCTTCGTCACGGCGTTCGACCAATTCGCCGTGAAGGCCTTCGAGGCGCGGGCGCTCGACTACCTGCTGAAACCCTTCGACCGCGACCGTTTTCAAGCCGCCTTTTGCCGCGCGTTGGAAGAGCTGCGCCGCGCCACCCCGGCACCCGTCCAGTCGAAGGTCGACGCGCTCGTCACAGACGTCGAAGCCGCCGGACGTTCTTCCGACCGCCTCGCCATCAAGTCCAACGGCCGCATCCTTCTCATCCGCCCCGGCGACATCGACTGGGTGGGCGCGGCCGACAACTACGTGGAGCTTCACATCGGCACCGAGACGCACTTGATCCGTGAGACGATCACGGCCTGGGAGAAGCGTCTCAGCACCGTGCTATTCCTCCGCATCAGCCGCTCGGCCATCGTGAACCTCGACCGCGTGAAGGAAATCCAGCCGCTCTTCCACGGCGAATACGCCGTCATCCTCCGCAACGGCGTCCGCCTCACGCTCGCCCGCAGCCAGCGCGACAAGGTCGACCAGCTCCTTGGCCGGCTCGGATAGCAGCGAAGACTTGTTGCTGACCTCGCACCGCTTGTCCGGCTATCCATTCGCGCCCGTGGACGAAACCGTTCCGCTCATCCTGTTTGAAGACGAACACCTGCTGGTCATCCAGAAACCGGCCGGTTGGAACACCCATGCGCCGTCGCCCCATGCCGGCGAGGGCGTCTACGAATGGCTGCGCGTGCGCGAACCTCGCTGGGCCTCGCTCGCCATCATCCATCGACTGGACAAGGAAACCTCCGGCGTCCTCGTCTTCGGAAAGTCGACCGAGGCGAACCGTTCCCTGACGGCGCAGTTCGCCGGACGCGAGGTTGGAAAACGCTACCGGCTCTGGACGGATCGCCCGGTGGCTTTCGAGCAGAAGACGATCACCAGCCGCATCGCCCGCAACGGTGACAACTACCGCAGCGTGGCCACGGGCGGCGACGAAGCCGTGACCGACTTCCGCGTGATCCGACTTTACGGCGGGCGGACAGAACTGGAAGCCGAACCGCACACGGGCCGGACGCACCAGATCCGTGTCCACGCGTCGGAGAACGGCTTTTCCATCCTCGGTGATTCGCTCTACGGCGGTTCGCCGTTCCACCGCGTCTGCCTGCATGCCGCCGTAATTTCGTTCAAACATCCGGCCACAGGTTTGACAGTTTCTTTCAGCGCTGAAGACGTGGGCTTTGAGGGCGAATCACGCGTCGCTTTGCGGCAAGCCATCATCGATCCGGCGCTCACCAATGCCTATCGCCTTATCCACGGTGCGGCCGACGGGCACCCCGATTGGTTCGTCGAACGGCTGGGTGATTGGCTTCTCTCGTTGCACGAAACCGATCCGAGTCCGGCGATGCTGAAAACTCTCCAGGCTCTCGTGGAACGGCTCGGCTGCCGCGGCGTCTACCACAAGCGCTGGAACCCGCGCGTCCGCGAAACCAACACGGCCGAAGCCTCACCCAAGCTGGTTCTCGGCGAAGCCGCGCCTGAGCGGTTCATCATTCGTGAGAACGGCCTGAACTACGAACTCAGCTTCGACGAAGGCTACTCCGTCGGGCTCTTTCTCGATCAGCGCGACAACCGCCGCCGTTGGCAAACCGGCCATGTCGCGAACGGCTTCGACCTTGGATTCCAATCCGGCGCGGAAGTCCTCAACACCTTCGCCTATACCTGCGGCTTCTCCGTCGCCGCCGCTGCGTCCGGCGCGCGGGTGACCAGTCTCGATCTCTCAAAGAAGTATCTCGACTGGGGCCGCCGCAACCTCGCGTTGAACGGCATCGATCCTGCCGCGCACGACTTCATCTTCGGCGACTGCTTTGACTGGCTGCGGCGGCTGGCGAAGAAGGGGCGAAAGTTTCACGGCGTCATCCTCGATCCTCCGACCTTCTCGCAGTCGAAAGAGTCCGGCGTCTTCCGAGCGCCCAAGGACTTCGGCCGCCTCGTCGGCGATGCGCTCGCCGTGCTGGCACCGGACGGAGTGCTGCTCGCGTCCTGCAACGCCGCCAACTGGACCGCCGAGGAGTTCGTGGCGGCAGTTCATTCCGCAGTCCAGAAAAGCGGCCCCAAGATCCGGGCCGAACACTACTCGCCGCAACCGCCCGACTTCCCCGTGTCCCGCGACCAGCCCGCCTACCTCAAGACACTGTGGCTCCGGGTGAGCTGAAGTTGACCGCGTCAAGGGCGGTTTAAGAAAAAGCTTAGAGCCTGTCTGAAAAAGCGCCCGATCAGGGGACCGCGCCTACAAGAGAAGCGACAAACCTTCAGCTTGCTGTAGGTCGCGTGCCCTCACGCGGCGCGGCGGCGGAATTCCCAGACAGTCTTTATGAAATCCGGCCAACAGGAAGAATTCCAAGCGCTAGTTTTTGACTGCTCTTTTTGGTCTTGGCTGCGATCTTTTAAAAAATCGGCTTGCTGGCTCCAAACACTGAAAGCATCCCGGAATTTTCGTTTGCCAGAAACGCAGGCCGGGAGCTGCATCACTGACGAATATTTCCATGAAAACGATCTTCGCGTTACTCCTCGCAATGGCTTTAACGGGACACTCCCAAAACATCCAAAGGCTAGGTTTTTCGGTGGGTTCCCCAACCAAGCCAGAGCCACTACCAAGCGCAAATCCCAAGATCCAAGACCCATGGAGAATCATCAACGGAACCACAAACTACGTCCTCGGCACCAATCAGGTTTTCAAGCTGTTCTTCGGAAAGGTGCTGGGAACCCATCCCGATGGAATCAGAATTGATGGGGCAATTTTCCCGACGGTTGAACGCTCATCCAGATATGGAGAGTCCGTTAGAACCGAGTTCTTCGTGCGCGGCTTCAGCCGGTCCTTTGTAGATGGGGAATTCATAGGTCCTGAGAACGGGTTTGCTGCTATCCAGTCAGGCCATCACCAATACAACACAGCCCTTGGGGGCACGCGAAAGATCGTCTCCCTCGATTACGGCCGCCCAACCGACGAACCAAGTTGGGTAAAGGAAAACCAACTAAAGGCTCTGGACGCCGAGAAAAAACGCCAATCCCAAGCCGCCGGAAAACTGATTGAAAAATCCATCGCCTACGAACGCGGCCTGATGGACAAGGGCGAGGCTCTGGGCTTCTACATGATCGGCTGCCGCTACCTGAAAGGAGACGGCTTGGAGAAGGACGAAACCAAAGCCTTGGGGTTGCTCAAGACTGCGGCCGACAAGGGAAGCACGGATGCGGCTAGCCTCTTGAAACAGCGTCCGACGCCGGTTCCGAAGTGATGCGTCCGCAAAGGCGGCGGGATTCTCAGACAGGCTCTTAGCCCGTTTGTCCGTGCCCGAAGGGCACGAACGTGAATAGCTCCGGGCGACAGCCCGGAGGATCAATCCCTACTGGGAACACGACCGCAGACCGGTCGAACCCCACATGGTTCAACCGCTCCGCGGTTAATTCGGCTGACGGTTTGATCTCCGGGCTGTCGCCGGGAGCTATTCACGTTCAAGGCCTCCGGCCTTAAAAACACGGCCGCGACATTTAGCAAACTGCTCGAGTGCGGTTCAAATTGCTTCGCGTTTCTTCGCGCTCTTAGCGGACCATGCTCACTGGTTTGTTTTCCCGCTCGTCAGCTTCGGTGCCCGCCAGTGCGCGACGCCGGGCGAGCGGGCGCTGGTGCCGGGGAGGACGTTTTGGATGAGGCGTAGCATGACGGTTTTGCCGTCGAAGGATGATAGATCCGTTTCGATGGTCTGCCACTTTCCGCCAACGCCTGTGCCGGTGATCGGTTTGCGTTCGAGGAGCTTGTTGTCGGCGTAGATGCTCAATTCCCAGGCTTTGGCATTGTCCGTCGTGACCTCGATGGAGAGCCGGTTCGCGTTGGTGGAAATGGTCAAGCGGCGCGAGACGACCACACCGCGCATCAATTCACGGGGCCAGGTTGTCAGGATGTCGCCGTTGAGCCAAGTGCCGCCGGGATAACCTGCCATGCCACCGCTGGTGGAGCCGAAGCCCGCGCGTTCCAACGTCCATTCCGGCGCCCACCACTTGGTTAGATCAGCCAGTTGGAAGCGTTCGGACGGCTGGGTTTGGATGGCTTCGGACGGGATGACGAGCGTCTCGCCTTCGAGCTGGATGCCCTGGGCCATTAGAATCTTTTCTCCCATCGCCGCCGTGCGTTTACCGAGAGCGGAAATGAGTTCGTCGACGGCGGGAATCTGAACATCCCCAAGCTTGTCTCCTTGGATGCGGTCGTGGAGCGGATCAAGCAGGTTCTTGGGAATGGAGCGGAGTCCCTTCATCACGCCGACAACGGCGGCGGCACCGGCGGCGTTGCAATCGGCATCGAGGAAGTCGGCGGCGCGCACGGCCAGGTTAACCGTCTTGAGGAAGTCGCCTTCGCCGAACCAGACGCTGAGCGCGATGATGCCGCCATTGGGCACGGCGTTGTTGGTTCCTGGATACTCCAGGGCCCACCGGTCGATGACTATGTGGACGATCTCCTCGAAGGACTTGCCGGCATCTGCCGAGGCGACGATCTCGTCGATGCACCGCCGATAGGGCGAGTCGGGATGGACGAGCACGGCGGCCTTGCGGACGATGACGCGTGGATCGGTCTCCACGAATCCAAGGCTGACCATGCCCGCGACAAACACGGCGGCATCGACACCTTCGGCGTATCCGTTGATATGGCCGAACTCGCGGGCGAGTTTTGCGGCGAGATTGGGTTTGCCCGGAGCGAGGAGGCCGTAGATCTCCGAGCTGAACTGCGGCCCGATGGTCCACCATGAGCGGTTGAAACGCGGATGCCCCGTGTCGGGCGGTTGGATGCCGCGTTCGAGCAGGAGCCGGGCCTCCTTGCTGGAGCCCCAAGTGCCGCAATGGTCCACCAGCCATTGGGCGCCGAGCTGTTGGACGGTCAACGCGGGTCCGTGTTTCTCAAAAGCACGCAGGGCGCTCATCTCGTAATACCAGTCGTCGTCGATGATCGAGAAGGTGTAGATCTTCGGGTAGTCCTTCACCCAGGTCTGTGCGGCGGTCTGGTGCTCGAAAGGAAATCCAAGATACACCGCCGCCATCTGCGCGGCCCATGCGGCGTGCGCCTTGTCGGCGTAGTCGGCGCGGGAGAGGCGAAGTGGCTCGGCCGCGCGCGAGCTGAAGCCGAAGCCCAGGATAAGGAAACCGACGATCAAGCGTTTCATGAGGAATCTGGAAAACGACGGTTCAAACGGGCAAGTGCGTCTTCACCACCGCCATCGTCTCGGCCTGCTTCTTGAGGACGAACTCACGGGCCTTGGCCGCTTTGGCTTTGGCGGCGGTGGGATCTTTGGCGAGGGCCAGAACGGCCGCGGCGACCTTCTTCTTCTCGTCCTCGGAATCCATGTCGAAAAGCCAGTCGCCGAGGCCGATGTCGCGCCACATGTAGCCCTTGCTGGTCTGTTCGGCCCAGCGGCAGACGATGGCGGGAATGCCATTGCCGATGCACATGATGGGCGAGTGCATCTCGTGGCCGAAGAGACCGGCGCTGCGGACGTAGGTGCTCAAGGCCTCGTCGGTCAGCCAGAAGTCCGGTCGCCAGACGACGCGCGGTTTCACATCGGCCGGGAGCTTGTCGAAGAGCTGTTCCTTGCCGATGGCCATCTGGGTTTTGTCCTCGGGACAGATGAGAATCTTGAGCTTGGTTTCCCGGACAACGGCGATGATGGATTCGAGCAACGGCGCGTGGTCCGACTCCTTCATGGCTTCGTTCCGCGCGTGGCGCTTGTCGTCCTTCTTCGCGTCGCGGATCGTCCAATACGGCGTGTAGCGTAGGCGCGGGATGCAGCAGAGGAACTGGCCGGCTTCGAGGTTGTTGGCCTTGAGGAATGTTTCGGCCGCGGCGTCGTTGCGCAGGTCGCAGGCGAAGGCGCCGTCCGGTCCGAAGTCGAGCAGCGGCGACTTCACACCCTGCTTGCGGGCCAGTTCCAATGAAACGGAATCGCGGAAGAAGACGAACTTGGCCTGGTCGAGGATCGCGTTGTCGTTCCCGGAAAGGAACGAGCCGTGGGTGATGCCATAGACGCCGAAGGGTTTACCGGTGTGCTGGACGAAAGCGGTGACATCCTTGGCCGCGACGAGCGACGGACCCGAGCCGTGCAGAAGGAAATCGGTCCAGGCGATGGCATCGGCGAGATCGGCGTTCGACGCCTTGCCTTCCGAGCCGATGGTGCCTTTGACGATCTTCAGCTTCGGAAAGCGGCGATGCTCCATCGCCGTGACTTCTTCGGAGAGATCGCCGGAGGCCCAGAGTCGGACCTCGGCTTCCGGAATGTGCTTCTCGATCAACGCTAGGACGCCGGGCGTGTGCGCGATGTCGCCGATGTTCACGACCAGCCAGGATGAACGCAGCAGGATGCGCGGGGAGTGGTTTGACTCCGCCGAGCGAAGGGAAGTTGCGAGCCCGATTGCGGCGGTGGCGCTAAGAAACTGGCGACGGTTTAGGCCGGCGAGGTTCATGGCTGGATTGACGGGTGAAGTCTTCATGAGTTCATCGGCTGGAACCTAGTTTGGCCAGGACGCTCAAGCGTCCCGTGGTTTCCGGTGGTGTTTGTAAGTGAATCAGGATGCGGCTGAGACCGGGATTCGGGGAATCCCACGCGTGGCGTGGTTTCGAGACGTCCTCGACTTCGACTCGCGCGCCCGCCCCTTCCGTGATGCGCAGGTGCAGGGTCTCGCCCTGTTGGCGAAGGATGGCGCCGCTATTCGTCACGGTCACTTGCGCGCGGGTCAGCCATTGCCACGTGACAACCGTGGCTTTCGCACCGGTCGTCCACTCGTCGGCGATGGTCGCCGAGCGGTCGGGATGGAGCCGGATGCGCCGCTCCGCGCGGGCGACCTGTCCGCGAACGACTGGCGACATGTCGACAAGGAAGCCGGGCGCTTCTTTGCCGGGCGGCAGTGGGCGGATCTCCGCCTTGGCTTCCACGAGCTGCGGTGCGTTGTCAAAACGCAGCAGGTTGTGGCTCTCCGGGCCGCAGCGGAAAATGCTCCAGCGTCGGCTCGTCTGTGTGGTCTTGAAGAGATCGTCGGCCAATCCGTTGGCGCGGGCGTGGGGATAACTTTCGCGGCCGAGATCCACGGCCCAGCGCACTCCATCGGCTTCGAGGATGAACGACCCGATGTCCATGTGCGCGTGGGAATCATCGGCGCGGCCCGCCTTGATGCCGACAAAGGTCGCGCGCGGATCATTCCACGCTGACCGCATCACCGCCTGCGGCTGCGATCCACCTTCGCTCCACCAGGTCAGCGGACGTTTGGGAAACGGTGCGGTCGTGATCGATGGATCGCGCCAGATCAACGCGAGCGGCAACATGCGGCTGGAGTCGCCGCGGGGAGCGCCGGCTGCAATGGCCTCCTCGAGAGCTCCGAGATTGGCGGCTTCCCGCTGGAGCAGATCGCTGCGGCGCAATTCGCGGGCGAACCAAAACATCACGGGTTCGTAGCCGAGGCCCGAGCCGTTGTCCGCGAAGTTGAAAAGCTGCCCGCTCGGCGCGGTCATCTGGAGCGTGTAATCGGCGGTTGGCAGAAAGCCGGGGGCGCGTTCGAGATCCAACGTGGTGCCGAACGTCGTCCGCAGGGCCTCCGCCATCAGCGCGTAAAACGTCGTGCCGTAGGCCCAGTAGTCGGGCCCCTCGGAGTAGGCTCCGGCTGGTGCATAGAGTTCCGCGTAGCGCGGCATGTTCTTTAGCGCACGCCCGACAATTTGCCGCGCGAGCTGCGGTTCACGTTCCGCCACGGCGAGCGCAGCCACGACCAGCCCGCCGTGGCAAACCGCCGTCCAGTTGTTGTTCCCGGTGACCCACGTCTTCCCGTCGCTGACGAGCAGCGACGCTCTCATCGCCTTCTCCACGAGAGCGGTGGCAAAGCGCTCCCGTTCTTCCGACGACAGGGCGTCATGCAGCCAATCCAGGCCGATGGCCATGCCCAGCGCCCCCTCGGCAGTGTCGAGAAAATGCTGCGGATACCAATTCGGCAGGTCGGCCATCGTCCGCATCTCCAGCTTCGCCCGCACGAGGAAACGCGGTTCGCCCGTGAGCCGGTAGGTCATCGCCAGGGCGAGAATACGTCCCTGCGCCTGCCGCATCGGTCCGTGCCAGAACGCGCCCGTGTCCACGTAGGCGACCGGCGGCTGGTCGAGCACGCGCTCGGCCGAGTCTTTCACGACGGCGAAGATCTGCCGGGACACCGGATCGTTCGTGACCTGCTGCTTCAGCACCGCCCAATGCGCGGCATCCGCATACAATCGCGGATGGTGAGGCAGGGACATCCATGAGTTTTCCGGCAGCGTTCCGGCGCGAGCCCCGCCTAGCATGGCAAGAAATGCCGACAGAAGCAGGACGAGATTGCTGGTTTGGAGGAACTTCATGGAGCGGGTTCTGCAAACTTCAATCTTCGTTTGATTTCGTAGCGCGGCGAGCTTCCCAACTGCTCCGCGCCCGGCAACCGGATTTAATCCGTCATAACGCCAAGCCGGCCCGTGGAGCCGACGCTGCGCGTGCTGTGAATGATGCGGTTGATGGTGAAGCGGCCGCCGGTCAAATGCAGAGCAGCACGAGAGCGGCCTTCACAGGCTTTTGGGCTATTGATAGCGAAGCGTCGTGGTGACGGCGCAGTTGCGGTCGGCGACGAAGCGCACCCAGCGGGCTTGGAAAGCGGCGGGGAACGGGTGTTTCACCGGCTTTCCTGGCGTGACCTCGAAGCTTTGGTGTGTGACCCAAAGGCCTTCGCCGGTGAGGTCCACCTCGACTCGTATCTTCGCGGGCACGCTCGTGGTCAACGTGAGGTGACGCTGGTCGTAACCCCACAGGAGATACGGGTCGCTGGGTTGGCCCGCGGTCACAGTTGTGTTGTGCCACGGACCGCCGGTGCCCGTGGGTTTGCCGAGTTTCCACAGGTCGTCAATCGCGCCGGCCCAGACGGCGGCTTTGTTGTCGGGACTGCGGAGAATGTGTTCATTCGCCGGGGCGTCGGGGCGGATTCCTGTGAGGATGAGCAGGCCTCGGTAGGAGCAGTAGTCCATCAGGCGGAGTCGGTGGGTGGCGATGGGGCGAATCTTGGCGAAGCCGTCGGCGTTCTCGGCGGGCAGCTCGTAGATGGTGCCATGGGCGCTGAAGACATCGCGTTCGGTGGCGACTTCACGACAGATGCGGACGAGCCCGGCTCGGGTGATTTCGTCGAAACCGGCATCGGTCTTTGGCAAACGCCAGCGACGCCCGCGGTCGTCTATGACGAGCACGCTGGTTGCGTCCACGGTGATGACGTCGCGCGGGATGGCGACTTTGGTCTTCACATAGGCGTGGGCGTCCGGGTCGCTCACGGCGTGGAGTTGCAGGGTGGCGTCGAGTTCGTAGTAGCCGGCGTCGGTGGCATTGGTGCCGGTCACGGTTGTGGCGGCAAGATGGAGGGTGCGCCTGTTGTCGCCGCGCGCACGAACGAGGCCGGCAAGGTGCGGGCCGGTGTCGGCGAGGGATGCAAGCCCGGTAAACTTGGCGTCGGGCTGTGCGGTGCGCGGGTCGGGATTGCTGAAGGTGAAGTGGACGGACGCAGCAGTGCAGGCGGTGTCGGCCTTCACGCGCACCCATTCGCCGTGGGCTTCATCGGGGAATTCGAGCCACACGGATTCACCGGCCGGGACGGTGACGGTGCGGAGGTGCTTCCACCGACCGTCGCCTCTCAGGTCGAATTCAAGCGTGAAGCGGGCCGAAGCGTTGCCTCCGTTGACGACGTGCGCAGAGCGGCGCTTCCAGCCGGTGAACAGAAATGGGTCGGAAAGGTCGCCAGCCTTCACCGCATCGCGCAGCCAGACGGCGCCGCTGGCGAGTGCGGGACCAAGCCGGTCGGGAGTCTCCGGCTCGGTGAACCAGAGGTTGGATTGTGATTGCCCGGGACCGTCGATGCCGCCCTTCACCCTGCGCTTGTTGAGGAATTCGGACTTGGCCGTGTCGTCGCAGCCGAAGACGAGGCGGCTCTTTCGCTCGGGGCCGGTGCCAGTCTCCCACCGGCAGAAATCGCCGATCACCTTCAAGTAGGCCGACCGCGGACGGATGCCGGCGGTGTTCGCGGCGCTGAAGGACTTGGGGAACCGCCAGAACATCCCGTGCATCGTCATGAGCAGGTCGCGTTCGCCAATCTCACGGATGCGCGGCCACTCGGTGTTCCAGCCGTGCGCGCCATCGTAACTGTGGCTGGCCTTGGGGAGGCGGAAGGCGTGCCACTGGCCGCCGTCAAGCAGCATGAGAATGAGCGAGCGATGATCCCAGCCAATGCTCCAGATGGGATCGGTGTCGGGCTTGCCATTGCCGTAGATGCCGCCGGGACCGGTGACTTCGGTGAACTGATTGCGGCGCACAACGGTCCACGTATCGGCCTTGCCATCCCACGTCGCCAACACGCCGCTGGGCACGGTGGGATTCGACAGAGCCTCCTTTGCGTGATCGCCGTTGTTCGCATAGACGACCCGCCCGAAGCCCGAGTAGAGGCCTTTGCCATGATAGCCGGGCAGGTCGGAGTGACGCCCGTTCTTTTTCTGCTCGTCGGTCCACAGCTCGGTGACGGCGAGGGACTTCACGTCCACTTCGTAGAGACCTTCCTCCATGGTGGCGGAGTAGATTTTTCCTGCTGGATCGGTGAGATGCCGGGCATTGCCGGTCGGGCGCCCGAACATCTGGGAGTAGGGAATGACGCGAACTTTTCCCTGTGCGTCCACGGCGTAGGGTCCGATGAAAAGT
>Ga0163144_10014294_pt1 | contig 16493 bp, 29 predicted proteins | sample OliLak19BULKMAT1_FD_123175 | JGI IMG/M metagenome (GOLD analysis project Ga0163144, IMG submission 123175) | Freshwater microbial mat bacterial communities from Lake Vanda, McMurdo Dry Valleys, Antarctica - Oligotrophic Lake LV.19.BULKMAT1 | ecosystem: Environmental > Aquatic > Freshwater >... | reverse complement strand
TTAGGCGGTGTGACGGGGTCAGTCAGGCCCTACCCCAAATGAGGTTGGCAGCATCACGACCGCGGATGCCGGAGCGGTTGCGCGCCTCCATGACCGCGGCGGCATTCTCTCGCTGAGTTGCGGCTGCAATGTCTCTCAGCAGCTGCGCATCGGGGTCGCCTGCCTTGGAGTCGATGAAAGAGTCGAATGCTGCCTGTAACGCGCTTCGCAGTGTGCTCATAAAGCCAGATGCCTTCTCACCGTGGCCGCCGAACAAGCTGAGGACGAATGGGACAACGACACCACCAGCTTCGCGTGCAACCTCAAAGTACTTGGTGATCTTGTGTTGTTCGCGTGAGCGCAGCGCCGCGAATGGATCCTCCGACGCCCGTTGCAAGTAGGTTGCTGCCACCGGACTGACAAGGGAAGAACGTGGAGCCGATGATGACAACCCCGACATCGGTTTTGAGTCGATCGGCGTCCACACGTGGTTCCAGTTGGGATGTTAGGTCGTGTCGCTCGAAGAATGCGTGCGAACACTTGGCGATTCCGTCGTGGCGCCTGGTCAGGGCCGTTCTTCGCATCATGGCGCATCCGATGGCACGGCAGGTGTTACCTGCTATACTAGTATGCAAATGAGACTCACACTGGGTGCGTGCGGGAGTACCGGGAGCCCATCCGAAGTTGAAAGGCGTAGGACAACTGCTCGTCGCTGTGTCTATGCCGCTCTGTTGAAGGTACCATCGTGAAGGCCCTGGCGACTTTGGGAAGACGGAGCGGTAGCAGTCTTGCCTTGTCGTGTTAGGACGCACGCTCGTACGAGAGAGGAGTTGCCGCGATTCCATGAGCTTGGTGAGGACGTTCTGCAACTTGATTCTCCCGAATGCTGCTCCCTGCTGCAGAGCCTCTATCGGTGAGCTTGCCTGTGCTTGCTATGCGCTTCTTCTCGCTTCTTTTCTATCCAACATCCGCCTTTGTTGACTGATCTCTAGACTCGTCACGGAGCAAGATAGCCACTTTCCGTCCCTGTACTAAGCTACGCATGTACCCATCCTCCGTGATCAGCCATTCTCTATCTCGATGAATACCGTTTGTGTCCTTTTCCATGGTAAATGCTTGCTGAAAGATGATGCAACACATTCCTCGCGTCACACGACGACAGGATGCTGTGCCAGCCCATATCTAGCTGCTGATGCAACAGTTTGAATCACCAAGCTGTCCTCGAACCGAAGATGAATGGTCAGTGTAGAAGGCATGTTTTTGATGGACTTCAGCCGAGTGTATCCGAGCTGGTCGACCTGTACGCGCTGACGAAATCAAAACAAGCAAGCACTGACGATTTGCGCAAGAAGCTGTAAAGAGAGCTGATGCCCCTCGTACTGTCGTCGTTCGGGCAGTAATGCAATTTAATGTTCGCGAGGCTTCGCAAAGATGTTTCGGCGATGGATCACCGCCCTGGTCCAGCCCCAGTAGACCTCATGCGACCGGGTGCGAGAAATGTGCTTCGGTACCGTGGGCCGTAACCGAGCTGGGTATCTCACTGCGGCATCATCGACTCGTTGGGCTTGCTGCAGAAGCGGGAGCACAGCCGGCCAAAGAAGATCCAGAACTGCAAGATGTGCAGTGCATGCTGAAAGCGCCTTGTGATTTGTGTTGATCTCTATCTCTGCTGATTAAGTACTATGCCCTTGTACAAGTTCGTGACGCAGTTCAGCCGTTTGTACGATACAGTTATCGTTCGGCTTTCGAATTGATCACTCTTGTCATCAACCAACGTACAGCTGATAGAAATGGTAAAGAGCTGAACGAAGGATTAATCTTATTCAATGTTTGTTCATGAATTGTTGGAGTTACTACTTGAGAATTCAAGAGATCGCTCTGAGAAGAATTAGCGTTACAAGCATATTGTAGGCGAGTGTCCGACCCGATCTCGCTGTGACATATGCAGCGCTCACGGTAAGTGCTTTTGTGAACCGAAACACCCACGCGCACTGCTACGCCTTGCAGTAGCCAGCCCAAGGAACATATCCAAAAATTCGCAGTCAAGGATTCCGACTGCCGGCCTTAGAGTGGAGCAAGACCCACGTAGAAACAGCCTCTTGCTAGATGTGTATCAGCAGCTTGCGACAGAAAAATAACAGACGTAGGATCCACCCGCTACGCTCAGCGCCGAACTGAGCATGCACTTTTAGTCAGTCACTCCATGGGGGAAGGTTTGGAGCCGGAGCTCGGATCATCGTTATGAAGTATTACAGCAGGAGCTACAGCCGGGTCGGCGGCAGCTACCATCGGTTCAGGAAACCCTTGTAAGCGTTCAGATGGGACTAGAGCACCGGCATGGACTCCGACGTTTCCTTGCGGACCCTGAATGACACCCGTGTTAGCAGCCACAAGATTTGCATGCGCCTGAGCCTCTGCAAGTCGCAATGGTGCAAACCACGCATGGTTCAGTGCCTGATCGACAGTAAACCGCTCGGCTGCGGGCACTAGCAATCGGGAGACCAAGTCTACAGCGGCGTCAGATAGTTGTTGCCGCGGGCCGTTCGGGTGACCGATGAAACCCCAATGGCGGAGAAGCAACTTTAAGTTACGGTCCGTGAACAGACACTTGAACCTAGGGTCAGAGTCGTTGGCCTCTTCGTATGGCGGCATGCCCGTCAGCAAGATGAAGATAAGAACGCCACAGGACCACATATCAGCGGAAGGTCCATAGAAATCTTGTCCGGCACAGATTTCGGGGGCCCGATAACCCTTTTTTCCAGGTTGCCGAGCGCGATGTCCAGGAAACGGCTCATTTGGTCGATATTTACGAGCCATTCCAAAGTCGCAGATCTTCGCAGTTTGCTGATTATCAGTCAACAACACATTTTCTAAAGAAATATCCAGGTGGACGTGTCCACTTGCGAAAATTGCGCGTACAGCCTGTAGAACTTGGTATGCATAAGAACACGCTTGCACCTCCGGAATGGTAATTTGCTGAACACTCCGTTCCGAGATGAAATCGAAAAGCTCGCCATCTGCACAAAACTCTAAGGCCGTCCAAACGCACTGGCAATCGACTCGATTAGCTCCATCGCCAAGCATTTCTCGCGTCAGAAACTTGTCGTATTGCTGAACAATATTCCGGCAAGGGTTGCGGGTGATCGCATAATGAACCTCAACCTCGTGCACAGGGTCTTCCAAACCAGCTTGTGGAAACCCTAAGCGCTGGACAGACTTCTTAATCGCAGCTCGGGCTCCCTTGTAAGAGCCCAAGTACACTGATCCGTAGATGGTTTCACGAATCACACGGTCGATCCGAAGGCTTTGCAGGCCTGAGTACAATAAGAAAGTTACGATGCGAGAAACAAAACGAATGCAATCAAACTTACATATGCGTCCATGAACATAGTCCCACATTCGGACCAATTCTCGGTGAACATCCAAAGCTGGTTGGGGGATGGAGCTCTGCATGGGAGGAAGGCGTCGAAAGTTGGTAAGCAAGTGCACCAGGCGCTGATTCCAGGCCGGCAAATCATTTTCAGGGATGTCTGCTGGATGGTACCCTAGATACTGGCGAGTTTTGGATAACAATTCATCCAGCGTAAAATGCGGGGAGTCCCCTACGATCTGTGCCATCTTGACGCACTTTCAACAGATGGCCGGCCGGCCGATCTTCTAGCCGTTGACCAAACCAAGTTTTGTCGTTGCTGGACGAGTGTACACGCTCTTGGCAAGCTACACTGCAATGCATCCATTCAAAGTGCCTTCCAAAGCCAACACGGGATTGTTTGCACTGGCATCCGTGCAAAGTGAAAATTCGTTATCTCGGTTAGATGGACCTGCTTCGCAAAAGTCTACAGCAGTCGCGATGGAGACAGCCAGCCCTCTCATCTCCAGAGCCCTCTCCGAAATCAAAACCAATGTTCCCATGGATCGCACCCAAACCCCTAACGTTCTCAAAGGAGAATGGAATCTAGACACGCCATTGAAATGTAGCCCTGTCTTTACGGGGCCGCGGGCCTTGGAGTTTTCATCCCCTTCAGCAGGTTATGACAATGTGGTGGCACCGCTGTTTAGCTCGGTCGACATGCTGAGCGGAATTCCGTATCGAGACCTACAATTGAGTCACTCTAGTCTCTCAATGCAGGCTTTGTCGTCGGCAGACCTTCCTCCTGCCAGCAACCCATTGGTATCTGATGGGAGTCTCCCTCCAATTGGCATGTGCTCCTCACCTGTGCCTTTTGGAAGACGGAAGCAAAGAACTGCAGATCCAATCATTCGCAGAAGAGCCGCATCAAGTACTAGACTTATTGAAACGGCGGACAGCTTCAACCCTTCTAATCAGCTTGACGCATTTCAAGCTCCTCGAATTTGCTCCACTATGCCATCTGCTGGTACGTTCAACGATTGACAGAGCCTTTCGTAAACCTCATTTTCACTCTGTGCGCTGGACGCCGACAGGTGCAGTAGATGATGGAGACAATTCTCCTGAGATAAAGCGCATGCGGTAAGCTTGCAAGTCCCACTCAGCATGGTCGCCAAGCACGTGCATCACGTTTGCTCAATGTTGCAGAGGACTTTCGCGATCTTTCAGCGTCAGTAGCACAAACAGCGATGGTTTTTGTGGCGTCGCGACAAATTTCTCAAGTCTACAATGCGTGCCAGAGGAAACTGAGGTAGGTCGGACGTCAGCTCTGGCTTTGGGCTTCAACTGCTCACATGATCTATCTGGCATCGCGTTGCAGCCGGCTGCCTTTGAGCACACCCTATCCTTGCCGGTTCTCCCAGTCAGCTGTCCAAAGGGACGTCGCATATCAGTTGAAACCATGAAAGGTCTGTTAGAGGGCCGGTTTCGAGAAACCGTGCCCCAATTTTTTGTTTTCGACTGCCGATATGATTACGAGTTCAAGGGCGGCTACATCCAACACGCATTCAACTTTGATACCCCACAAAAGCTGAAAGCATTCTTTGACGTCAACAAGGACGACCCTCGGTCAAAGTCTACGGCAATCATCTTTCACTGCGAGTTCTCCAAGATGCGCGGACCCAAGATGAGCGAGTATCTGCGGCAGCTCGATCGGTCGTACAACCAGTACCCTGTCCTGTCCTTCCCGGAGATTTACATATTGGATGGAGGTTACAAGCAATTTTTCGAGGCGTATCCGCTCATGTGCCAACCGTCTGGCTACATCTCCATGTGGGATGAGCGTTTCAAGGATCAGTGCAGCCGTTCATCCCAGCTCCTCAAGACCAGCTGGGAGAAGACGAAGGCGCGCCCTCGATCGATGTCGGTGGTGACTGGGATGGATGTAACCAAATCTGCAGTATTCTGAACAACACAGCGACTGTGTATATGCCAACATAGCCATGACGCGGCCGTGTTGTGTACATTACTCGATAACATAATGCATGCAAGATCACAACTTTACGCACACTACAGTTGGTATTGAGGTAGCTGAGCCGATGGCGAACGGGGTGTCATTAGCACCCAAACAAATCACATCCGGCGACTCCGTGACGGAGTGCAAACCGTCAGCGTCGATCGGCGCACTGGAACGAAGAATGTCCAGCGTCAGTCGCATACACTGGTGATCTTCAGGCAGCATCAAATCGACCTGGAACGCACCCAAAGGTTAGCACGCTTTCTGTAGGCGGAACGCAGGTGTTGACAAAAGAACAGAATCGTACATGATTTCGCTGAACGTCGGATATGGTTCCGTTGAACACCTTGTTCTCGCCATTCAGTCGAATGAAAAGCGCCAACGTACGACCAGGATGCAGGATTCGTCCGAAGTAGTGGAGCTGACCATCAACCCACCTTACAGGAGCGTATTGTTCCAGATGACTTTCACTGAAACACCGTTTCATGGCAGCTAAGTCGACTTGGGCTTCCGATACACTCACTCCCGCAGCCAGTACAACACCTGTATTCACGGCCACTGTTCCTTCAACCAATTCAGAGGAAGACCAGTGAGCAGTTGGTACCATTTCTGCGAGAGATGGCAGAGCCCGTTCTTCGAGCGATAACAATCTCCTCTGAAAACGGCACGAGGGCAACATCCCACTTAGTGCGACATCATGGCACACCACTTGGAATGCCAATCATACCGGCTTCGCTCGGCTGGACTTGTCGGACCTTGCTCGATTGTTGCAAGACTTTGATTCGTTGGATCTCCGCCTGATTGCAACGACATGAACGTATCAACGCGTGCGTTTGCAGATAGCCACTTCAGACAGGCTTACCTTGTACTGCTGCAAAGCAATTGCTTTGTCAGCATCATAGAGCAGGTCACATTGTCGTAGGCGATATTGGTGAAGCTCAGAGGCGGTTCGTAGGTCGTCTTCGTAATGAGATTCGGCTTCAGAGAGAGCACGCTGGAAAGCATCCTTGATTTCTACGGACGAGGGCACGCGTCAGAGTCAAAATCGTTGAATACTTTCGAAGCGACGATACCTGTTTCATTAGTCTCGCACGGCTTTGCGTGAAGCGACCGAGCAACGGAGTCCGAACGCTTGCGTTTGCGCGACGACATCGCAGAACTACACCAGTCGATCGAGATCGACCTGAATCGAGAAGCCTTTCTCCCGATCATGGCGACGGCCCTGGGTCGTTCTGAAAGGTTTTTCACAACAGATGAGACCGGTGTGTTGGTGAGCTCCATTGATTGCTCCGGTTGAACACAATTTCAGACAGGCCGCGAAACGCATTGTGGTGACTGCTGATCCCAAGCTCGTCGATGTGCATCGACGACACTCGCCACAACTTGTGACGTAGCAAGACTAAGTGCGTGCGTCTCGTTGTGAACTAAGCCTGTTTGGCAGACCATGACATGATGCATGTGTCCTTGTTGAGCACACCACCTACCAGGTTGCCCCTCTGCGGTATGTAGCAAAACAGGTGGATATTCACGCGAGAGTGAGTGTTACACTGTATACGTATCGCTGAGATCCAAACCGAATTTCAACATGCGGATAATCCAACCAAGATTACGCAGAGATGACCTCGATTCACGGACCGATCAACTGACGCACGATTTCCCTGTCAGACGACAACTGGATAATTCTTTCCCATTTCCGCCAGCGATCGACTTGCCATGTCCGTTGCAGTGCCACCCAACGAGACTTTCCTGTGTACACCTTCATATGAAGATGTGAAAGATTGCGATAAAGGCCCTGGTTAACGACCATCCGATCGAACTGCACAGCGGGAAGCGCGCAGTCGTACTCTGATGCCAACAACGCACATGCCTCCGACCAAAATGAAAACAGCTCTTCGTCTGACAGCTGGGATAAGCGCTCCACGTGTCGATGGGGAGTCACAACAAACATGGAGCGCGCTTTTGCATCCAGCCAAAGATTATGAAAACGCGAACTGTACAAAAAGGCGGCCTTTGAGACGTCATTATCCAAGTCACATGATATGCAAAGAGCTCGGTCTTTCAGGCAGGACTGGTAGTTCTTTCCATAATAAATCCGAACACAAAACCCCACACGGACGACGTGACTGTCATGTGAACGGGAATCGCCTTTGTAATCTTCGACTGAAAGGTGAAAGTCGTCCACCTTCAGCGCATGCCGAACGTAACAGTCCAGATGGCGAAAAAATTGAACCACAGGATTTTCCGTCCACGAGCTAGCATCTGAAAATGCAGAAACAAATTCTGCAAAACTTTTGTGATCCAAGAACTTGTCTGACGGCTGAATGCAAAGAACTTGATGTCCAGAGTTGTCGCGGGAATGATGCACATTCAACCAAGCCTTCCAGCCCAAAAGGTCTTTAGTTTCGGAGTCCGGATTAGTGGTCTTCGCATTGTCCTCAGTTGAGGACGGCGGCAAACATACACAAACGTCCTCAGCGGCAGACACTGCTGGCAAGGCTGCTGGCCTTGCTGCTGGCTGCATGATGGATGAGTCCGACGGATGACAACAGCGATCAACAAGACCTCTCCTATCCGACGAGCGTCGGAGGCTAGGACAGACCGACACGAGCTTTGTGCCACTGGTACGACAAGACACGCAGACGTGTCATCCGACTGAAGAATTCAGCACCCTATCACCCGGTTGCCATGCTTCGAAATCTGCTGGTCATTTCGTCCAGCGGGATAGTGTTGTTTTCAAAGGAGTTTATCCGTGGCGTTTCCAAGGTGCTGAGTGAACAGCCTTTTGTTTCCCGTTTCACCACTTTACGTTCGTTGTTGTCGTACCATGGAAGCCTCGAATGATCGGAGGACTTGTTACGGCCATGCTCAAGCTTTCAGAGCAGCGCACGGGTCTGCCTGTGTCGTTCATTCAGCTATCCACAGGTATCACAATGTGAGCATGTTCTGCAATCCTGACCGAGTCTCACTCTATGCACTTCAGTTGGTGTTTCAGTATGCACGCATTCTGGTGCGCAAGTGGCCTGCGCTATATTTTATGACATAGAGGATGTAAGTGGTGGATTTTTCTCAGACTGTCGAGCAGTGTTTGATCTGATCCGTTTTGCGTCCAGGGTCCTGAGTTTGGAAAGTTGATCTCTTCGGAGCTGCTTCATGCCTTTGTATCGGTGAGTCTGCCTTGCCTTTCCCTATTCTGAGCCGCGCAATTATGGATTATAAATCCGCTTAGGCGTACGCTCGAGACGGCAAAATCGACCCCAACAATCAGGAGGACTTCGCGGCTTTCAACGTGAAGATTTCGGAGACAATCAGAAATGCCGTCAAACCGGTGTTGGATCAATGTATGATCATTCATCGGTGTGACGGGACGTCGTTCTGAAGTCTGCTTGTTTTAATTGCAGTACAACAACGGAAAGGCATCGACCTGGCGTTGCTAACGACGGGTGACGCTATCTCTCATGCTACTCTTGAGGTCGACAAGATTGATGTGCTCGCAAACATACAAGCCCTGCTTGGCGTGGCGACTGACATAAGTATTGTAGAACTGACAACCAAGTGCTTATGGTCTCCGCGTGCCATACTCGCGCGTACTTACCTTGGCTGAACATATCTGCAGTGAGTACCAAGAATGACGTGCCATTGCGACTCAGCATCAAGGGAGATCGAACGACAGGTGCGCACTTCCGCTCGACTGTCGTTCATTCGTTTTTTTCATTCGTTCTTTGCTTTGTAGTGCATTTGATTCGAATCGAGCGCACCAACTTGGTGGTGGTCTGCAAAAACTCTGTGAAGTCAGAAGCTGTGGAAAGCGAGATTGAGAAGACGACGACGTTACTACGAACAGGTGGGCGTTCCCTATTCAATCCTGGTTATGACCGATGCCGTGACTTGATGTGTTGTTCGATAGTGGTTGTGGTGGCCTCAAATTTGCAAGACGTGTGGCACATGGGGAGCATAAGATAAGATAACAAGCGCACCGCGCCTGCCAGTCATAACTGACAATCCAATTCTAATAAACGCATCCTGGCCCAAAGGTCCCATCCTAGTGCCAATTACAGCATAGGGGGCAGCTGGTGAACGCCAATAGAGGCCCGCTCCAGATCCGAGTGCGGTTCGTATCCACCCACACTTTCGTACCGATAAGCTGACAGAGCTGGATGCGATGGCGAAGCCACACTATGCGGCTCTTCCGTTTGAATCCTTTGTGGAATCGACTCCAGGCAACAGGGTCCAGGCAGCATGCCTGGTGTGATGCGAAGATACTCCACGTACAGCCCGCCAAACTGCTCCTCTAGCACAGCTTCTTCCGCATTCACGTGGAAAAGGTTGAAACAAAGGCGCACGATCAACGCCAGACAGAACAGCCAATTGCCCGAAACCATCAATAAACCAGGGGTGTAGATAAGCCACGCCAGATAGATCGGATGCCTTCGCCATTTCGTAACAACAGCAAAGTCGCGTTAGACGAGCTACGCAGACGGATGGGAAAGCCAGATACCTTAGAAAGCGATATGGTCCAGAAGTGATCAATAAGCGATCACCAAACAAGGGCATACAAAACCCCCACCACCGAAGACGGGTGAGGCATGCCCAGAGAAGCAGTATGTCTCCAACATACACCAGCACAATGCCTGCGCAAAACGGATTCAGTGTTCGTGCGGGCAAGGGGCAAGACAATACTACATATATTAGCGACAACGCTCCAACAGCATACCGATATATATACTGAGCATAGGTAGCTCCTTGATTTCTGCAAACGAGACCCAATCGAACGGGAGCTGGGTGATGACGAGCGAAATATTCATGAACAAAACGCTAAAGACTGAGCACACTCGGGCTGCTTTGGTCATCGGGTGCGGCCTTGCTATATGTCGGAATAGAACAAAAAATACGAAGCCAACAACGGGAAATGTTACAGTTCCCACTTCACCCACTCCCACCACGAGAGGTGGGCCATCTTGAACACGGAGACCGGGCATGCCGTCCAACGCAACAAGTCCATCGATCAATACAATTGCGATGCCAGCTCGTACGGTGATCACGAGCATCGCGCACACGGTTACTTTTTCTCGTTTCGGAAAGCGTCAAATCGTTATCGTTCACGATGGAGGGACTGTTGGAGAAAAAGAAGACGACTGGGTTCTTCAAAGGTGGCTGGCAGAAAAGATTTTTCAGGTGCAGTGATGATGCTATGCGGCACGCATTCTCCAGTCTTTTTCATTGCGAATCGACCTCACAGGCTCGAAAACTGGACTTTGCTGTACTTTGAAATCGGACCCAAATCGAAGGATACGATCGCTTTGAGATCTGATCACGCCAAAGGCTTGATAGACCTGCGCGACACGGAATGTGTTCGGTCGGTACCGGAACAGCCCCTTTGTTTCCAGCTTAAATGCGCCCAACGCACGTATGACTTGAAGGCTCCCACCGCAGCGGACCAGTCCGCTTGGATGAGCGTGCTGCAAGTGTTTCAGAATTACGCTCAAACCATCCAATCAAACAGGGGCACAAGGCCCACCATGGCAGTTCCTGATGTGTATGCAAATGCGCTCTTGCGATGTATCGACCACCTGGAGGCTTATGGTATGCCTCAGTCGTTGTGGTGGGCAACCTGTTCCGTGGTTTACGCCGTCTTCCTGCAGGTTCGCAATCTCCCGGTGTTTTTCGCCTCGGTGCATCCGCAACGCAGATCAATGTACTGGTTGTACATCTGCTGAAAGGTATATTCGACTTGCAATGATCGTTCCGTGCGATCGAAAGCTTACGCCTTCTCGCAGGTGGTGCGCTAGAGAAGCAGATTGATGTCGATCTGGTCGCCTGTACTTGCAAACGGCTACTTCGAGAGCTACCAGAGACGCTTCTAACCGATAGACTGTTTACGTCATTTACATCAGTCCCGTCTCCAGATGATACACCGCACGGGGAGCGACCCGCGAGGCCGAAAGGTCGGCTCGCTTATCGTAGTGAGTCTGGAATGTCGGTGTTCCTTATACGCGTTATGGTGCAGGCTGTGTTATGGTACAGAAGCTAGTGCGGGATTTGCCTCCCAGCAACCGCTTACTCTTGAAGCGCTTGACGGACCTTGTTTTTCGAATTTGCCGAAACCACAAAGAGACGCAAATGGATCTAAAGAATTTGTCCATTTGCCTTGGCCCAAGCTTTGCCAGACGTCAGCACAACGTGAGTGGACAAACGGTCTACAGACAATGGATTGTCACACTGTAGTACTAATGGTGGTGCCTTGTAATAGGAGCTGGTGCCCATCGAACCGATGCTAAGCTGCTTGGTGGTGGACCGAGACATCATATTCATGGTACCGCATCCCTATTCCTGTATGTGATAGAGGGGTTTCTTACGTTGCAAACTCCGCAGAACGGGAGCCGAGCCGTTGACACAACACAACCAGACAGCTGCGCCCTGCCCTCTCTTGACGTGCGGGCAAGCATGTCCGGGAGCCCTGCGGACACAAAGCAAAACGACGTGTCTGTTGAAGAGGTCGCCAATCCATCAACCCTTTGTCGAGCCTGGCAAGGTGCCGCATGCTCGCCAGACGGTTCATCACCTACACAGAAGGCAGTTGAAGCTGCAACCGGGCTGCGAGTCGAGGTGCCCTCCGAATGCACTCCTGTCGCTCCCATTGATCCCTCCTGTTTGTCATCAGCAGTATCGACACCGGTTTCGAATTGCGATTCCAAGAAAGACGATGCTGCAGAAACAACAGGTATACGATAGCTTTGCACTCCAGCATGGACGAAAGGCTCATAGAACGTTCCTCTCGTATATGTGCAGTTCAGAAATCGTCAACTCATTTGCGTGTTCCTTCACGGTCCGTTAAATCCGAAAAGCATGGCATAGATCGCTCAGTGTTCTCCGATGCTCGTCAAGAATCCACTGCCTGCAGCAACGGCTCAAATGCATACGTCAACGTCGATATCAGTGAGTTGCTGTCTCCAGCGGCATCGGATTGCAGCGATTTTCTCTCATCCGCGCCTCTCAACAACCAAGACGAGCTCGAAGGCCCTGACGGTGACACGCCAGAGATAATGCAAGCACCGTCATTGCAAGGAATGCATGTTCTTCCGCAGTTACCACCAAAGCCAGCGCGGATAATTATCAACCCTGGGTTGAGAACTTCCGACTCGTACTCGGCTGCTGCAGAGTCGAAGCCGGACTCTATCAGTACGAACGAGCTCGGGGCAGTGGCCCCCACGGATTGCAAAGATCCCCTTCGTATTGGAGAGCAGGCCACTCTTGATGCTAATGTGCACCTGGAGTCAGCCCCGAATCGCGATCCAGCTGAGATCAATTTTTCTCAAAATCCGTCGTTTGTGCCGCAGACGGAATGCTTCGCGGCATCACACCTGTACAATCAGGGAGGTGACGACTCCCCTTTGCATACGCCACGAGCCAAGCGCTTCGACGATACAGACGTCGGGCTGAAATCACAGTCGTGCTTAACACCGGTCGACCCCATCAATCGAGGTCGCTCTATTGACACTGTCACACAGCAGAAATCTGCACTTGTGGCGCGCCCGGTCTCAAGGACAGTACAAAATGTCAGTGACGCTTGTCGTGTGCTGTCAGAAATCCTTCAGCAGATATTGGTTGCTGCTGATCCCGCTGTCCTGGCCGAGCCTCTCGACAAGGTACGTGCTGTACAGTGGTTGTTCTGTGTCGCGTTGGTCGTCACATCGTGAGCTGTGCGTTGCAGGCTATGACGACAGCTGTTGTGCACAATAAGGGGGAGCAACTGAGAGCTCTGACGTCGTTATTCGAATCTCTTCAAGTTACGAGGTCAGCACCAAACCGATGACCGCCAGCTGGTACTTGCTCTAACAGATACGGATCATACGATTGACGCAATGATTGCAGGCTTGCTATCCGAGAGAAAATTCTCCGAGCGTCGTGCCTTCTCAGCGATGGGGTGGGAGCGCAGGACGAACACGTTCCTGAGACAAACACGCCGCTCACGACCCTGCATGGCCCAGGCGATCCACTGCTTCAATCATCTATTTATGTGGAGTCGCTGTGAAATGACGACGACAACTGAAATATGGTGACGTGATGTCTTATTTCTCTTGTCAGCACATCAGTTCGGACCCGCCAGCATCGCTATGTGATGACACCATGACCTCGTCCGCCCGCCAGAATACGTGCGCTTACGGTTTCGCAGCGGCAGCCGCTGTTGGCGCCGGTGCTGCTGCTGCGGCAGCGGCAGGCTTCTTCTTCTTGGTCTTCTTCTTCTTGTTCTTGGCCTTCTTCTTGCTCCAAACGGCCTAAACCGGAAAACCGACGATTACGGGAAAGCACGGGAGAAGGAAATGACAGAAAATAGTACCTGAGACAATAGCGCTTTGACTTGATCGTCCAACACGGCATCAGACTTGATCTTCGCATCAAGGGGAAGACCGGTAATTTTCATAGTGCCATTCGGTAACACTAAGCCAGTGAACTGGAAATGCGCAACAATCTCGCCGGGCTTCTCGGCCAGGACGGGATACGGCTCTACCAGCTGATGCTTGGCGCACTATCATTTGAAAGCAGGTGCAGTGAGTAAGAGTGTTTAGAATGCAAATATTGAACCGAAGTACCTCAGAGATACCAAACTTGACTTTCTTCTCGTCAACGTCGAGACTGCGAATTGTGAAAGGGAAACGAGGGAAACTACGCGCACGAGAGGACCATCTTGAGTGATGATCACATACGGTGAGACGATGAGGGAAGAACATACTTGTTGTCGATCTCTGATAGCACTGCTCGTGAAGCCTTCATCTTCAGAGAGTATTGCTGTGCACCGCCCACGGTTGCATTCATCAGAATGCGATTTCAGCCCACAGCATACGTTGTAACTTACGTTATCGAAACGCTTGTACACGGTGGTCTTCGCGTCGATTTCTACTGGCTTGCCAGAACCGGTCGAAAGAACCGCATCGATTGACCACACCTCGTTGACCTCGACGGTGCACTCTTTGGTTTTGGCGTCCCCGGAAAGTGCCACCTGTGATCAGAATGCAACCGCTGTATAATCCATCGTCACAACGAATGGATAAAACGAAAACTCACCTCAGACTTGTGATTCTCAATCTTCTTCTCACCATCGATGGTGTATCGCTCGACCTGATGTGAAAACACTCCTTGGATGGTGTTGCACTTGAACGACTTGGCAACGCGGTCGAACATCTCGGTGAACTCGGAGTTCTGAGGACAGTCCATCAAACGCCAGAGTCAGAAAGCAAGCAAAAAATGGGTGCGATACGATTTTGTGCGCCAGCTCACCTTTGTGCCAGGCTTCAACAGACGATATGCGCATTCCACGGCAGTGTGCGCAGCAGCGATGACGTCTGCTTTGCGCCCCGTGACCTGCGCGTCGTCGACGACGATGGTGTGGGCCACTTGGCTCACGTAGCCGTCAACATTGACACCCAGTGCAATCTTCACGACATCACCAGCGGCGACTTCGGTGGCATCCTGGGAACACGCCACTATCAGATAACCAGCACCAAGTCGAGAGCTGCACCGTCCTTACCCCGTTTAGAGGCGAAAAGGAGCTCACGATGTTGTTGATGCTGATGCAAGTGGGGAAGCCGATGCCTTTGGACACCTTTCCTTTGTTGTAAATCTTGGCGCATGCATCTGTGACGTGCTTGTCGCCCAGCTTGCACAACTCCAGCACTTTGGCGCCAACTTTGCATTCTTTGATCACCAGCTGCAGAGCAGTCTGAGCGATCTCAGCGCCAATCTTGTATCTGTGCGTTAGAGCAAATCATTACAATTGGCACAACCCCCCAACGTCAGCATGATATCGGTGGCATACTTGGTGACTACATCTGCGTTGCGAATGTCCTCGAACTTCTCCTTCTTCTCGTCATCGCCGCCTTGCTCGTCATCTCCTTGCTCGTCGTCCTCCTCCTCGTCGTCATCCTCTTCCTCGAGGTCGACTTCCTCGGCCACATCCTTCTTGTTGCCCTTGGACGCCATGATATTGAATCAGATTGCACAGATACGCAGATGCACAGATCGCCAAGTGCGCAAAACTCGCAAAACTCGGCTCACATCGCCAAATAGCGCGAAGGCTCCGGGTTCATGGTTGATTTTCATGGTTAGTCGTCGAGTGCACGAACATCATGTACGTTTGAAATTCCGAACTGCAAATGCTTACATGAACGAGTTGCAATGCGTACGAGCCTAACATCACGTTCGTGCTGCTTGTTTTCCAGATCCACCATGCCGTGGCAATGCCCCGTCTGCACGCTCAGCAATCAAGATGCACGATCTGTGTGTGAGATGTGCGAAGCAGCACGGCCGGTCTCTGCGCCTGTGACAGGTACCAATGTTATGAAGGCTTGCACGAAGCCCGTTTCTTTATTCAAGTGTCTGCCTTGTTGTAGCTCCCCCAGCGGTCAAAGCCCCTGTTGCTCAGAGTCCAGCTACGGTCCCCAGGTAAGTGAACACGGATGATCCGTTCTGATGCTTCCTACTGAAACATGATTTTTTCCTGGAAACGTTCAGCGCATCAATTCCCAAAGAAGACGATGTGGCGTTCCTAACTTCGATGGGTTTCAGCCGACAATTTGCTCTGAAGGCTCTGCAGCTGAAGGTCAGACTGCCCTTTCGTTTTCCACAATACCTTCCGATCTTTGTTGACATTCAAACTCGATCCGCGTCGCCGTTCTTACAGCCTCGCAGAGAGGACGCTCTTTCTTGGATGCTAGAAAACCCGGAGCCCCTTGTAGCTGCTCCTGGGCCTGCTGCTGCTCCAGTCGCGCAGACGAAAGCGACAAAACCCGACGTCAAACCTGCTGGCCCCCCTGTGAGCAAACCCGTGTCGAATCCTCCACCTTCTCAACAGGCATGCCGCTTTCTCGAGCAGTGCATTATGCGTTCTGGTTACTCATCACTCGTGGCTAACCGATTAGGCCGTGCCGGAGCAGAAACTGGATCAGGCCGCGCTAAAGCGACAGCAAGAGCGGGTATGGATCTCTCATCCTCGCGGCCGCGTGACGCTGACCTAGGCTATCGCAGCAACCATCGCTTTGATGTCGTTATCGCTCATACGTTTGTTGTTCTGTCGTAGGAGAGGCTCGCCAAGCAGCTCGAAGAGTCGCGATCTGTTGCTGCCCAAGCGGTATGCTGCACGTTGACCATGCTGCGCTG
>Ga0163144_10014292_pt1 | contig 16495 bp, 14 predicted proteins | sample OliLak19BULKMAT1_FD_123175 | JGI IMG/M metagenome (GOLD analysis project Ga0163144, IMG submission 123175) | Freshwater microbial mat bacterial communities from Lake Vanda, McMurdo Dry Valleys, Antarctica - Oligotrophic Lake LV.19.BULKMAT1 | ecosystem: Environmental > Aquatic > Freshwater >... | reverse complement strand
GGCTTGTCATGCTTCACGGCAGCGGCCGACGCCGGCGTGCATGACCGCATCGTCACCGGAGGCGGCAGCGCAAGCGCGAAGCATCCGGAGTTCCAAGCTGTCAACATCATGCTCGGCAACCTCGAGACCGCTATCGCTGGCACCCACCACGCAATCCGGTTCGCCAAGTCCGCAACGAGATACCTGGCAGGGTTTCAGTACCGCCTCACCCGCAGGTACCGCATGAAGAAGATGTTGCCGGCCATGCTGCGCGCCATCCTTGCGGCTCCGCCGTGTCCGCTGGCTGCGGTTCGGACGCCTGAGGTTCCTTGCTAATCAGGTGACGGTATGCTCATGACGATTCACTCAGGACGGTTTACGCATGACGATCTACTGTGGTCGGGACTTCAGCCCCGGCGATATTCAGACGATTCGCGACATCATGGAGCAAAACCCCAAGCTCCCACGAACCCACCTGTCGCGCCAGCTCTGTGAACTGTTCGCGTGGCTCAAGCCCAACGGCGAGCTCAAAGACATGACGTGTCGCGTGGCCCTGCTGCGCATGCAAACCGAGGGTCTGATCACGCTGGCCCCGTCGCGCACAGTCAAACCCCATCGCCGCGCGAACTTCCCCGCCACCCCGGCCAGCGATCCGCAGTCGCCGCTGCTGCAGCCCGTGCACGAGATCGGCCCTTTGACGATGCGCTTGGTGACCGGCACGCCGGCCCTGTCGAGCCTGTGGAACGAGTACGTCCAGCGCTATCACTACCTGGGCTACACGCCGCTGTCGGGCAGCCAGCTGCGCTACAACGTCTATGCCGGCGACCGGCTCGTGGCGCTCATCAGCTTCGGCGCGAGTGCCTGGAAGCTCGCCGGGCGCGACGCCTTCATCGGCTGGCAGGAGGCGCAGCGGCTGAAGAACCTGCAACTCGTGGTGAACAACGCCAGGTTCCTCATCCTGCCGTGGATCCATTGCAAGGGACTGGCTTCGAAGATCCTGTCCATCGTCAACCGACAACTGCCCATCGACTGGCAGCAGCGTTACGGCTTCAAGCCCGTCCTGCTTGAGACCTTCGTCGAGACCGAGCGCCACCGCGGAACATCCTACAAGGCCTCCAACTGGGTCAACGTGGGCAAAACCGTGGGCCGCGGCAAAAAGTCCCGCGTTCACCATCAGATCATCCCCATCAAGGACATCTGGCTCTACCCGCTGCGAAAGAACTTCCGCACCTTCCTGTGCGCATGAGCCGGCGCGGAACGGGTTCAACGAATGCTAAGGGCTAGTTCCAGAATAACTTGAACATTTGACTCGCTGGCCTTGGGCGCGCTGCGGCGTTGCGAATCGCTTGTATGGCTCGCCACACGGCACACTTCGCGCCTTGCATCGCATCCCAATCCAGCGGCCAAATGTCCAAGTTATTTCCTCACGAGCCCTAACGCCCGACTGAACGATGATGCAACGCTTTCAGACACCCTCAGCTTGCTGTTGACCCGTTCGCGAGGCTAGAAACGCTCAGGCTGCGATGCCGGGAACGAGACAGGGGGCGAACAGGTTTTTCACACGCTGTTCTCTTTCGATTGGCGGCGCGGGTCCGGCGCGGACCCACGGGGCTTGCTGGCCTGACGCGTGATTTTCGAGGCCGCCGGGCGCTCTGGCACCATCGCACCATCACACGGTGACGCCGCCGCCGGACTTCATGCGGCGCCTGGCAACGATGGTGCCGCGCGGCCGCACCGCACTTTCAGACGACCGCTGCAAGGCGTTCAATCTCTTCGATCAGATACCCGGTTTGGACCGCAGGCTGCCACCTGACGCAGCCTGACCAGGCGACTTGCGAACCAACTTCCGAACTGAGCCGCCAACCGCCATCAATTCCGGTGACCCGCCGCGCCGCGCCGTTCCTACCATCCAGCGCAGCAGCGGCCTCACGCCGCCGAACGGTTGCCCGCATGCTGATCGACCCGAAGGAAACCGCCAGTCTTGCCGCCGCAGCCGCCAGCGCGGCCATTGGCGCCGTGCCGCGCCGGGAGCGGCTGCGGCTGGGCGACGTGCTGGTGCAGCAGAAACTGATCTCCGAGGAGCAGCTCGGAGAAGCGCTGCTGCAGCAGCGCGGCACCGGCAAGCGGCTCGGCCGGCTGCTCATCGAAGGCGGTCTGATCACAGAGGAGGCGCTGGCCCACGGCCTGGCCCGCCAGTTGCGCGTGCCGGTGGTCAACCTGAAGAGTTTTCCGCTGAAGAGCGAGACCGTGCGCCTGCTGCCCGAGAGCCCGGCGCGCCGCCACCGCGTGGTCGTGCTGGAGGACAAGGGCGAACACCTGATGGTCGGCTTCGTCGACCCGCTGGACATCACCGCCTACGACGAGCTGACACGGCTGCTGAAGCGCCAGATCCGCGTCGCCGTGGTGCCCGAGAGCCAGCTGCCGCCGGTGCTCGACCGCCATTACCGGCGCACCGAAGAGATCAGCGGCCTGGCCAAGGCACTCGAGCGTGACATCGGCGACGCCGTCGACTTCGGCACGCTGCAGGCCAGCGTGGGCCAGGAAGGCGCGCCCGTCGTGCGCTTGCTGCAGAGTGTCTTCGAGGACGCCGTGCAGGTGGGCGCCAGCGACGTTCATCTGGAGCCGCAGGAAGGCGGACTGCTGATCCGCAGCCGCATCGACGGCGTGCTGCAGACGCAGACCACCGCCGACAAGCGCATCGCCGCCGCGCTCTCGCAGCGACTGAAGCTGATGGCCGGCCTCGACATTTCAGAAAAGCGCCTGCCGCAGGACGGCCGCTTCACGCTGCGCCTGCGTGAACGTAACATCGACGTGCGGCTGTCGACGCTGCCTTCGCAGTACGGTGAGTCGGTGGTGATGCGGCTGCTCGGCCATGGCGACACGGTGCGCCGGCTCGACGAGATCGGCATGCCGATGGACCTGCTGCGGCGCTTCAAGGAAGTGCTGGGCCGCAGCTCGGGCATGGTGCTGGTGAGCGGGCCCACCGGGTCGGGCAAGACCACCACGCTGTATGCCGCGCTGGCCGAGATCGACGCCGAGCAGCAGAAGATCATCACCGTCGAAGACCCGATCGAATACCGGCTGGCCGGCCTGACGCAGGTGCAGGTCAACGACAAGATCGAGCTGAGTTTCGCCCGCGTGCTGCGCGCCACGCTGCGCCAGGACCCCGACGTGATCCTGGTCGGCGAGATCCGCGACCCCGAGACCGCCGAGATCGGCCTGCGCGCGGCCATCACCGGGCATCTTGTGCTGTCGTCGCTGCACACGCGCGACGCCACCAGCGTGCCGTTCCGGCTGCTCGACATGGGTGTGCCGCCCTTCATGGTGGCGAGCTCCTTGCAGGCGATGGTGGCGCAGCGCCTGGTGCGCAAGACCTGCGAGAACTGCGCCGAACCGCACCCGCCCACCGCACAGGAAGCCGGCTGGCTGACCGCCGTGGCGGGCGAAGGCGGCGCCGGCACGCGCACGCTGCGCGGCCGTGGCTGCTCGGCCTGCAACGGCACCGGCTACACCGGCCGGCTCGGCGTCTACGAAATGCTGGAGATGGACGGCGAACTGGCGCAGGCCGCCACCCGCGTCGACCCCGCCGGCTTCACGCTTCTGGCGCGCGAGCGCCTGCGCGGCAAGACGCTGGCACATCGCGCCTATGACCTGGTGTGCGCGGGCCGCACCTCGGTGGCCGAGGCCATGCGCACAGCAGGCGATCTCGAATGAGCAACGAGGGTCTCCCGAGTGCGAATTCCCGTTTGGCGGGAGTACGCCCGGACTTGAATCGTCCCTGCGGACGGTTCAAGCCTGGCGGACGCCTGACCCCTCCGTGGGTCAGGCCGGCCGCGGGCCGCAGGGTGCATCAATGAGCAGTTGGAGCTGGCGCGGCCGCAACGCGGCCGGCGAAATGATCCAGGGCGTGATCGACGCCGACGACGATGCCGCCGTGGCCGACCAGTTGCTGGCCAGCGGCGTGACGCCGGTGTCGATCACCGGCAAGGGCCGCGCCGCGGGCGCTGCGGTGGGCGCCGCGGGCTGGTGGGAGACGCTGCGCGCGGCGCCGGTCAGCCCGCAGGACCTGCTGCTGTTCTCGCGCCAGATGCACACCCTGCAACGCGCCGGCGTGCCCATCCTGCGCGCGTTGGCCGGCCTGCAGGCCAGCACGCCCAAGGCGTCTCTGCTGGCGCTGCTCGGCGACCTGCGCGCCGGCCTCGACCAGGGCCGCGAACTCGCCACCACGATGGCCCGCCACCCGGCGGTGTTCAGCGCCTTCTACGTGGCGATGATCCGCGTCGGTGAGATGACCGGACGGCTCACGGAGTCTTTCGACCGCCTCGCCCAGCACCTCGAATTCGAGATGGACGTGCGCTCGCGCGTCAAACAGGCGCTGAGGTATCCGGCCATGGTGCTGATCGCCATCGGCATCGCCATGGTGGTGATCAACGTCTTCGTCATTCCGACCTTCGCCACCGTGTTCGCCGGCTTCAAGGCAGAGCTGCCGCTGATGACGCGCATCCTGCTCGGCGTATCTGGCTTTACCGTGCGCTGGTGGCCGCTGCTGCTGGCCGGCGCCATCGGTGGCGCCTGGGCGGTGCGGGCCTGGCTCGCCACGCCGCAGGGCCGCTACCGGTGGGACCGCTGCAAGCTCGGGCTGCCGATCGCCGGCCCCATCGTGCTGAAGGCCACGCTGGCGCGGTTTGCGCGCAGCTTCGCGATGGCCAGCAAGAGCGGCGTGCCGATCAGCCGCGCCATGACAGTGGTGGCGCAGACGGTGGACAACGCCTTCATCGGCAGCCGCATCGAACAGATGCGCGACGGCGTGGAGCGCGGCGAGAGCCTGTCGCGCTGCGCCGCCACGGCCGGCGTGTTCACGCCCGTGGTGCTGCAGATGATTGCCGTGGGCGAGGAAACCGGCGAGCTCGACACCCTGCTGGTGGAGATCGCCCAGATGTACGAACGCGAGACCGACTACGCCATCAAGGGACTGTCGTCCAGCATCGAACCGGTGCTGCTGACCGTCATCGGCGGCATGGTGCTGGTGCTGGCGCTGGGCGTGTTCCTGCCGCTGTGGAACCTGGGCGCCGCGGCCGGCGGGCGCGGCGGTTGACGAGCGTCGTGGCGGCCGTGCCAAGTCAGTCACGAATCCGGAACAGAACGGGCTACACCCGGCGCACCGCCGGTCCGATAAGTCCTGCATGCGCTGCCGATCTGCAATCGCATGCACTTCGAAACACCCGCCCAACTCACCAAAGGCTGCTGCCATGAAATTCCGCCAGACCGGCTTCACGTTGATCGAACTCGTGATGGTCATCGTCCTGATCGGCGTGCTCGCCGCCGTGGCCGTGCCCAAATTTGTCGACCTGGGCAGTGATGCCCGGCAGGCTGCGGTGGATGGCGTGGCCGGCGGCCTGGCCTCCGCGGCCGCGGTCAACTATGCCGGCCGCAAGGCGAACGCGGCCAACGGCAGTGCGCTCGACAATTGCTCCAAGGTGGCCGACCTGCTGCAAGGCGGCCTGCCCACGGACTACAGGATCGAGGATGCCGGCATCAAGCCTGACTTCTCGACCACCTGCTACGTGTCCGAGCCCAAGGGAGCGAAGGCACCGTTCGCTGCCACCGGCATCAACTGACATCGGTTGTGCGGCAACCTGCCGCGCCCCACCATGCCGCGCCCCCGCTTCGCACCAACGCGCAGGGCCCGGCCCGTGCGCCAGCCCGGCCTGCCGCGCAGCGCCGGCTTCACACTCATCGAACTGGTGATGGTGATGGTAGTGGTGGGCGTGATGGCGGTCTTCGTGCTGCCACGCGCGCTCGACCTCACCGACTGGCGGCTGCGCGCGTTCGGTGACACGCTGCAGGCGCAGAGCATGGCCATGCAGCGCCTGGCGCTGACTCAACGCCGCCCTGTGGTGCTTACCCTCACCCCGGCCGGAGCAAGCTTCTCCTATGCGGCCGGTGGCGGCCTGCTCGAACTGCCCTGCCCGGCCGCGGCCAACCCGTGCATCAGCGAGTCCGGCACGCGCACCGTCACCTTCAACGCCGCCAACAGCGGCAGCACGGTCACTTCCACCGGCAAGGCCATGGCGGTCACGGTCAGCGCGGGCAGCAGTTCGCGCAGCTACCGCTTGGAAACGGAAACAGGGCTCTTTCGACCCGTTCCTTAAGCCTTTGCCGGCAGGCACGCTGCCTAGCATCGCCCCATGGCCGTTCATGGGTTTCAGATGCGTCTCTCCCCGCATGACAGTTTACTTGCCGCAAGTGCGCACGCACGATGCGGCTGCACCGGAGCGCGCGGCTTCACGCTGATCGAACTGCTGATCTTCATCGTCGTGGTCAGCGCCGCGCTGGCCGGCGTGCTGCGCATCTTCACCCAGGCCACGGTGGCCGGCGCCGACCCCATGCTGCGCCGCCAGGCGCTCGCGATTGCCGAGTCTGTGCTTGAGGAAGTGATGCTGATGCCCTTCACCTTCTGCGACGGCGACGACCCGAACGTGGAGAGCGCCATCAGCACGGCGGGTTGCGCGAAGCTGGCGGACACCATCGGCCCCGAGCCCGGCGAAGGGCGTTACGCCACGCCGCAGTTCGACAACGTCAACGACTACAACGGCTTCGCGATGGGCCCCATCGTCGACATCACGAACACCGCTGTGGCCGGCCTCTCGGGCTACAAGGCCACAGTCGCGGTGGCGGTGGCGGCGCTGGGCAGCATCACGGCCGCCAGCGGCGACGCGCTGCGCATCACTGTCACCGTCAACGGGCCGAACGGCACGTCGATCGCCCTCGACGGATACCGGAGCCGCCATGCGCCGAACGCCTCGCTTTGACAGCCGGGCCGAAGCCGGCTTCACGCTGATCGAGACCGTGATGGTGATCACCATCACGGGCGTGCTGGCCGCCGTGGTGGCGCGCTTCATCGTGGCACCCGTGCAGGCCTACCTGGCCACCGCGGCACGCGCCACGCTGGTCGACCAGGCCGACCTGACGCTGCGCCGCATCGGCCGCGACTTGCGCATCGCGCTGCCGAACAGCGTTCGCGTCAGCGCCTCGGGTCTGGCGCTGGAACTGATTCCCACCAGCGGCGGCGCGCGCTTCGCCACCGAAGGCAGCGGCGCGCTGCAGGCAGGCGTCATCGACAACAGTTTCGACCCGCTCGGCCCGGCGCTGACCCTGGGCACGTCGCAGAACCTCGTCTTCTACAACCTGGGCACCGGCATCGTCGGCTCCGACGCTTACGCCGCCAACGGTACCGCGCTGGAACAGGTCACATCGAACCGGCGCAGCGCCGCCAACGCCGCGGGGGCGGCCACCAGCATCAAGATGCTGTCGCTCGCCGCCTTGCCGGTGGCGGCCGTGGCCGCGCCTTACCGCGTGCTGGCGGTGGAGTCACCTGTCAGCTACCGCTGCGACCTGGCCGCCGGCACGCTGACGCGCCACCAGGGCTACGGCTTCGTGGCCACCCAGCCCGACCCGCCCAGCGGCGGCAGCAGCGCGGTGCTGGCCAGCGGCGTCACCGCCTGCGGCTTCAGTGCCGAAGGCACCCTGGTGGCGGCGCGTGCCGCACTCGTCAACCTGAGGCTTACGCTGGCCGCCGGCGCCGGCGCCAGTGGCGAAAGCGTGAGCCTGCAACATGCGGTGTATGTCGACAACCTGCCGTGAAGCGCGGCAGCGCCGTCGCCAGGCCCGTCCGCAGCCGCGCAGGACGGGCGGCTTCACGCTCGTCTCGGTGGTGTTCATCCTGGTCGTGCTGGCCGCCCTGGGCGCGGCGCTGGCGAGCATCAGCGTGCGCCAGCAGATGGGTTCGGCGGCCGAGGTAGAAAGCGTCCGCGCGCTGCAGGCCGCTCGCGCCGGCATGGAGTGGGCGGCCTTCCAGGTGCTGCGGGTGCCGGCCCCGCCAGCCGCCGCGCCGGCCTGTTTCGGCACCACCAGCTTCACGGCCGCCGGCCTGTCGAACTTCACGGTCACCGTGAGCTGCACACGCACGCCGGGCAGCGGCACCGTGAGCGACGGCGCCACCAACCTCGCCTTTTTCCAGCTCGTGGCCAACGCCTGCAATGCGCCGAGCAGCGGCGCCTGCCCCGCCGCCGGCACGCTGTCTGCGACCTACGTGGAACGTCAGCTTGCCTGGACGGTGATGCGCTGATGCGGGCCTTCAAACGACTGCTGCAATGCATGGCCTGGATGCTGGGCTTGCTGGGCCTGCTGCTCGTCAGCCTGAGCCAGGCGCAGGCGGCAACCTACACCTTCCGCAGCGACACCTTCAGCTGGGAATCGTCGGCCAACACCATAGCCTGGGACAAAACCTGCACTGCGTACCCGGTCGACGACGACAAGGCCACCATCACCTTCACCGGTGGTTTCACCTTCCCGTTCGCCGGCACCGCGCGCAGCTCGGTGCGAGTGTTCAGCAACGGCATGCTGCAGTTCGGCGCCGACACCGGCTTCTTCCGCAACTTCACCAACAGCACTCTGCCGGCCGGTGCGGCCAGCGCCCGCAGCGGCTGCACCGCCGCCGCCACGACGCTGACGCTGATGGCCTACTGGGCCGACCTCGACCCCGGTGCCGCCGGCAGTGGCGGCGTGACCTGGGAACAGAAGGGCACGGCGCCGAACCGCTTTGTCGTGGTCACCTGGAACGCCGTCTACCAGTACAACACCGCCACGCCCTACACCTTTCAAGTCATCCTGTTCGAGAACGGCGACTTCAAGTACCAGTACGGCAACGCCAACGCTTCGGGCTCGAACGCCACCATCGGCGTGCAGGTCAACACCACCGACTACACGCTGTACGCCTACAACTCGGGCTACAACGCCAACGGCACGGCGATCCGCTGGGTGGTGCCGTCGGCCACGCCGGTGCGCGTGGCCGAATACCAGCTCGACCAGTTCGTGCTCACCGGCGCCACCGGCGAGGCCATCGACAGCTCGGGCAGCGGCTACCACGGTGCACGGGTGGGCAGCGCTGCGTCGACAGCCACAGGCTACCTGTGCCGCAGCGTCGACATCCCCGCCAACACCACCACCGCGGCGTCGGCCATCGACACCACGTTGGGCGTGTCTAGCGCCGTCGGCACCAAAGGCAGCATCTCGATGTGGTTCCGCAGCAATGTGCTCTGGACCACCACCACGGCCGCCATGCTGTTCGACGCCACCACCAGCGCCAGCCGGCCCTTCTACCTGATGCGCAGCAGCGGCGGCGCGCTGCGCCTGGCGGTGGCCGACAGCGCAGGCACTATCGTGGCAGCCACGTCGGCGGTCAACAACATCGCGGCAAACACTTGGACCCACGTCACCGCGACCTGGCGGCTGGCCGCCGGCACCAACCAGTCGACCGTGCGGATCTTCGTCAACGGCGCGCTGGCCGCCAGCACCTCGGCCACCACCACGGGCAGCCCGGACTCCGGCCTGGCTTCGCTGTACCTCGGCGACAACCGCAGCGGCGTCACCCCCAGCGGCGGCAGCGTCAATTCTGCCAACGGCTTGATCGACGAGGCGCGCATCTACAACTACGACCAGGGCGCCGGCGACATCGCGATCGACATGGCGGTCACCCACGCCTGCCTGCCGCCTGTCGATCACTACGAGGTGGTGTTGCCCAGCACCAGCATTGCCTGCCTCGGCAGCACCATCACCGTCAACGCCTGCGCTAACAGCTCCAGCCCCTGCACCGCCCGAGCCTCCGGGCTGCTGGGCCAGACCGCCACGCTCAGCACTTCGGCGGCGGCGCTCGGCTCGCCGCTGCTGGTGTTCGACAGCAACGGCAGCGCCAGCACCACCTTGAGCTTCCCGACCGCGACCAACGGCACGCCGGTCAGCGTGAGTCTGAGCAACGAACAGAGCGCCGCCACCGGCGCACGTCAGTGCTGCCCGGACGGCACGGCGTGCACGGTTTCCAACAGCTGCAGCACGACTTTCAATACCGCCGGCTTCATCATTGCCGCCAGCGCCAATGGCAGCGAAGCCACGCTTCCCGCACAGTCCGCCGGCACAGCCTCGGCCACCCACTTCCTGCGGGCGGTGAGGAGCGGCAGTTCGACGAAGGCCTGCGAAGCGGCCCTTACCGGCGCCAACACCGTCGATTGGGCCAGCCAGTGCAACAACCCGTCCACCTGTTCGACGGGCAACCGCATGACGATTGCCGCCACCGCCTCAGGCAGCGCCACCGCCAACCCGGCCTCCGGCGTGACGGCCTACGGCAGCGTGGCGATGACCTTCGACAGCGCAGGCAATGCACCGTTCACCTTCAGCTACGCCGATGTCGGCCAGGCGTCGCTGTTCGTGCGCAGGCTCGGCGCCGGTTTGCAGACCACGGCGCTGACAGGCCGCTCTAACGCCTATGTGACGCGCCCGGCCCGGTTTGCGGTTGCCGGCGTGCAGCAGACAGCTGCCCCGGGTTTGACCAACCCCGGAGCGACCAGTGCCAGCGGCGCAGCGTTCGTCAAGGCCGGTGAGAACTTCAGCGCCAGCGTCAGCGCGCTGACCTCGGCCGGCGCGGTGGCCCCGAACTATGGCCGCGAGACCAGCCCCGAAGGCGTGCTGCTGACCCCCACGCTGGTGCTGCCCAGCGGCGGCGCCACCGGCACCCTGGGCAACGGCAGCATCGCCGGCGGCAGCTTCAGCGGCGGCGTGGCCACGGTCACCACCCTGTCGTTCAGCGAGGTCGGCATCATCACCCTGGCCGCCACCGTGGCCGACGGCGACTACCTCGGCGCCGGCACGGTGGCCGGCGTCGTCAGCGCCCAAATCGGCCGCTTCGTGCCGGCGCGTTTTGCGCTCAGCGGCACCTCGGTGGTTCATCGCGCCGCGCTGAGCTGTGCGCCGGCCTCGGTCTTCACCTACCTGGGCGAGAACTTTCGCCTGGGCTTCACGATCACCGCGCAGAACACCACCGGTGCCACCACGCAGAACTACACCGGCAGCTTCACCAAGTTCGACCCGACCGCGGCCAGCGGATGGAACCTGATCGGCCGTGACGGCAGCACCGTGTTCAGCGGCGCCAGCGGCCGGCTGTCGCTGGGCAGCGCCAGCGGCAGCTGGAGCAACGGCGTGGCGAGTGGCGTCACGCTGAGCGCCAACGCCAGCCGCGCCACGTCGCCCGACGGTCCTTTCAGCGCCGTCTTCGGCGTCGCACCCACCGACAGCGATGGCGTGGCCATGGCCGCCTTCGACACGGCCAGCATCTCGGGCGGCAGCAACGACCGCAGCACGGTGGGCACGCTGGCGCTGCGCTTCGGCCGCCTGCGCCTGGCCAACGCCATCGGCCCGGCCGACCGGGCGCTGGCGCTGCCGGTGGCGGCCCAGCACTGGACCGGCAGCAGCTTCGATACCAACACGCTGGACAGTTGCACCCTGCTGCCGACCAGCACCTTCAGCTTCGGCAACCTGCGCCGCACGCTGACGGCAGCCGACACGAGCGCCAGCGCGGCCATCACGCTGACTGCCGGCACCGGCAAGCTCACGCTGGCCGCACCGACGGCCGGCCGCCGCGGCACCTACGACATCGCCCTCAGCCTGGGCAGCACCAGCACCGATGCCTCCTGCCTGCAGCCCTGGACGCCCGGCACCGGCGACGCCGCCAGCGCCGGCGCCAACCTCGCTTATCTGCGCGGCGCCTGGTGCGGCAGCGGCTACGACAAGGACCCCGCCGCACGCGCCACATTCGGCCTGCAGCGCGGCAACGAGACCCAGGTCTACCGACGGGAGATGTACTGATGATCAAATGGCCATGGAACCTCTGGGCCAGCGGCAACGGCGGCGGCGGCAGCCGGCTGGTGGTGAGCAGCACCGCCGATACCTTCGCCTATGCGCTGGCCGACTCCGCCGGCACGCTGCAGCGCTGCGGGGTGGAGCAGCGGCACGACTTCCCGGCGCCTGACTTCGCGCGGCACCTGCGCACGATGGGCTTCCCGGCGCGCGGCGTGACCGCCGTGCTGCCGCTGAGCGAAGCGCAACTGCTGGCCGTCGAAGCCCCGGCTGTCAAACCCGACGAGATGAAGGCCGCCGCGCGCTGGCGCATCAAGGACCTCGTGGACGTCCGGCTCGACGACCTGACGATCGACGTCATGGCCGTCGGCGACGACCGGCCGCGCGCGCAGAAGCAGATCTTCGTGGCAGCCGCGAAGAACAGCACGCTCCGGGTCATCGGTGACTTCATGCGCGCCGCCGGCATGGAACTCTCGGTCATCGACATGGCCGAAACCTCGCAGCGCAACTTGCTCAGCGCAGTGGCCACGACGCACGGCCTGGGCGAACGCGCCACCGCCGGTCTGGTGGCGCACGGCGACACCTGCCTGCTGACCATCTGCGCCCGCGGCGAGCTGTTTTACACCCGCCGGCTCGACTGGGACGGCGACGGCAGCAGCGTGGCCCGGGCGGCCGCCGAACCGCAGCCCGAGGCCGCGCCGGAAACCCTGGACTTCGTCGATTACGGCGCCGAGGCGCAGGAGGCGCAGGCCGAGGCGGACGGCGCGCCGCGGCTGGTCATCGAACTGCAGCGCTCCTTCGACGTCTGGGAACGCTCCTGGCCCGACCTGCCGCTGGTCGGGCTGTGGGTGCAGGTCGGCGAGGGCTCGCAGGACCTGGCCAGCCGCCTTGAGCAGGCGCTGGGCATGCAGGTCGGCGTGCTCGACCCCGAACGCGTGTTCCCGGGCTGGGAAGCCGCCGCACCCACGCCGGCCCTGCGTGCCGCCGTGCTGCCCCTGCTGGGCGCGCTGCTGCGAAACGAAACCCGTCAGCTCTGACGAGCACAGGACTCCAGGCCATGCCCCAACAGATCAACCTCTACAGCCCGATCCTGCTGACGCCCAAGCGCTACTTCTCGGCGCTGGCGATGAGCCAGGCGCTGGCCGCCTTCACGGCCGCGCTGCTCGCGCTGTCGGGCTGGTCGGCGTACAGGACGGCCACACTTCGACATGACCTGCAGGCCACCACACAAGCCCAGGAAGGAGAGCACCAGCGCCTGAAGAGCGCGCTGGCGCAGCAGCCTGCCGCCACCTCACCGGCCGCACTGGAGCAGGAACTGGCGGCCGAAGTGCGGCTGCTGGCCGAGCGCCAGAAGATGCTGGCCGAGCTCAGCCGCGGGCTCGTCACCGCAGGCCGCAGCCACTCCGCCTGGCTGCGGCTGCTGGCGCAGACCGTGCCGGCACCGGTCTGGTTGACCGAGGTGACGCTGTCTGACGGCCGTGTCGAACTGGCCGGCGCCACGCTGCAACCCGACGCCTTGCGCCCTTGGCTGGAAAGGCTGGGTGCGCACCCGCTGGCGGCCGGCCGCGGTTTCAACGCGCTGAAGGTCGAGCGCAGCGAGGCCGGCGGCGCGAATGCCGAGACCTGGGTCTTCCAGGTGGCAAGCGGTGGCGGCGTGGCGGTGCCACCGGCCGGAGCGCCACGATGAAAGCCTTCTGGATGCAGCAGGCGCGGCGCATCAATGCGCTGTCGCTGCGCGAACGAGTGATCATGTTCGCTTCACTGGCCGTGGCCCTGGGCGCTCTGGCCGACGCCCTGGTGCTGACGCCGCAGATGAACGCCCAGAAGGCGATGGCCAAACAGCTGCGCCAGCAGACCACGGAACTCGACGGCCTGCGCGGCCAGCTGGCCAGCCTGCAAGGCACGGGCGCCGCCGACACTCCGCTGGGCCGCCTGCAGCGCAGTCTGGCCGAGACGCGAACGGAGCGCGACGAGGTCGATGCCGAACTGAAGCATCGCAGCAGCGTGGAAGGCGGCTCCGCCAGGCTGCCCGAACTGCTGGAACGGGTGCTCAAGCGCCATGAGCGGCTGACACTGCTGCGCCTGACCACCGCCGCGCCCGCGCCGCCACGTGAAGGCCAGGCCGCCAGCCTGCCGCTGCAGGGCGTGGACCTGCATGTCAGCGGCAGCTACGGCGACCTGGCCTCGTACCTGGCCGAAATCGAGATGGCAATGCCCGGCTTGCGCTGGAGCGAATTGCGGCTGTCGAGCCAGACACAGCCGCCGGTGCTGAAGTTGCGTGTCTACCTGAACGCCGACCCCGGAGAACGACCATGAAGAACCCGCTCTTTCCAGCCGCGCGGCGGGCCGCACGCCGGGCCGCCGTGCTCGCCGCTGGCGCCTGCCTTTCTGTGTTCGCGACCGCCAACCCGGCCGAAGACGGGCCACGCGACCCGCTGCAGCCGCCGGCCGCCGCCCGGCCCGCCCCGCTGGCTGCCGACGGAGGCGCGGCGCCCGTGGTGGCGCCACGCCACCTGATGGTTGTGGAAGGCACCCGCTACGTGGTCGACAACGGCCGCCGCCGCAAGGTGGGCGACCTGCTCGGCGATGCGCGCATCGAGCGCATCGACGACAGCGCCGTCCACGTGCGCCAGGCCGGCACGCTGCAGCGCCTGCCGCTCTACGGCGGCGTGGTCAAGCGGACGCTTACCGAGCCACCAGACAAGCCGGCACCGATCGTCCGCCCCGAACGCCCCACGCGACCGATTTTCGAACACGCTTCGCTGCCCCGGCCTTCTCCCCCTTCCCGCCCCCAACGCCCAGGTGACCAACCATGACGCGATTTCCCGCCCGCCGTGCCGCCCCGCTGAAGACGCTGCTGGCCAGCGCCGTGCTGGCCGGGCTGGGCGCCTGCGCCGAGCAGGCTCCGCTGCGCAAGTTCGACGCCAACGCGCAACTGCGCACCGAGATCGAGCGCTCGCCGCCGCCCGCACCGCGTGCCGCCCCGGCTGCGCCCGCGCTCGCACCCGCACCCGCGCCGGCCATCGTGGCCGAGGCGGCGCGGCCCGCCGCCCCGGCCGAGCCGCGCTTCGACCTCATCGTGAACGGTGCCAACGCGCGTGATGTCTTCCTCGGCATGGTCAGCGACTCGCGCTACAGCATGCTGATGCATCCCGACATCAACGGCCAGCTCTCGGTGACGCTGCGCGGCGTGACCGTGCGCGAGGCGCTGGAGTCGATCCGCGACGTCTACGGCTACGACTTCAAGATCGACGGCCGCCGCATCACCGTCTACCCACCGACCATGCAGACCCGGCTCTTCACCGTCAACTACCTGCACAACAAGCGCCAGGGCAGGAGCGAGGTGCGCGTCAGCGGCAGCGGCGCGCCGACGAACACCCAGAGCAGCTCAGGCAGCACGGGCAACAGCACGGCCACCGCCGGCACCGCGCCCGACAGCAGCCAGATCAGCACCAGCACCAGCACCGACATCTGGGCCGAGACGGCCGACGCGCTGCGCGCCCTGATCGGCATCCCGGGCGGGCCCGCAGGCAATGGCAACAGCACCGGCCGCGCCGTCATCACCAGCCCGCAGGCGAGCACGATCGCCGTGCGCGCCATGCCCGATGAATTGCGCCAGGTGGAAACCTTCCTGCGCGCCTCGAAGATCGCCGTCGAACGCCAGGTGATGCTGGAAGCGAAGATCGTCGAGGTCGAACTGCGCGAGGGTTACCAGAGCGGCATCGACTGGTCACTGCTGCGCGGCAACGGTGCGGCCGGCCAGACCAGCGGCTACCCCGGCAATGCACTGCTCGGCAACCCGAACGGCGTGCCGACACTGCCGCAGGCCATCAGCTCGCTGCTCGTGGACAGCGTCTCGCTGCCCACCGGGGCCGGCGGCACGCTGGGGCTGGCCCTCGCCACCAAGGGCTTCCAGGCCGTGCTCGGCTTCCTTGAGACGCATGGCAACCTGCAGGTGCTGTCGAGCCCGCGCGTGGCCACGCTGAACAACCAGAAGGCGGTGCTGAAGGTGGGCGTCGACGAATACTTCGTCACCAACGTGTCGGGCGGCTCCACGACGCCGGGCAACAACGCGACCAACGGCACCACCACGCTGCCGACGCTGAACCTGACGCCTTTCTTCAGCGGCATCGCGCTCGACGTCACACCGCAGATCGACGAGAGCGGCATGGTCACGCTGCACCTGCGGCCGTCGGTCACCTCGGTGACCGAGAAGGTCAAGCAGATCGACCTCGGCACCATCGGCAACTACAAGCTGCCGCTGGCGAGCTCCAGCGTCAACGAGACCGACACCGTGGTGCGCGTGCCCGACGGCAACATCGTGGCCATCGGCGGCCTGATGCAGATGGAGTCGTCGCGCAGCAACTCGGGCGTGCCCGGCAGCGCCGGCAATGCGGTCACACGCAACCTGCTCGGCAACAACTCCGACACCGGGCGCAAGAAGGAACTGGTGGTGTTGATCAGGCCGACCGTGATCCGCAGCGCCGAGGACTGGGAACGCACCACGCAGCAGGCGCTGTCGGCCTTCGACGAGCCGGCCGGCGGGCCCCGGCGCGTGATCACGGTGGCGCCGTCGGCCGCGGTGGCCGCGCCGCCGGTGCCGGCAACCGTTCCGGCACCCGCCGGCGCGGGGCCGGTGGCGACAGCGACGCGCCACTGAGAGGCGCCTGCAAGCTCCTGCCTGACCGCCGACCTGACCGCCGACCTAGCCCTGCCCTTTACCCGTAAGTGTCCTCATCATCCGAAGTCCAGTCTCGCAGGGACAGTCCTTCGCACAGCGATTGCAGTTCTGAATAGCCTTGCCACATTATCTGATGCCCCGGGTGCG
>Ga0163144_10014291_pt1 | contig 16496 bp, 14 predicted proteins | sample OliLak19BULKMAT1_FD_123175 | JGI IMG/M metagenome (GOLD analysis project Ga0163144, IMG submission 123175) | Freshwater microbial mat bacterial communities from Lake Vanda, McMurdo Dry Valleys, Antarctica - Oligotrophic Lake LV.19.BULKMAT1 | ecosystem: Environmental > Aquatic > Freshwater >... | reverse complement strand
TCGACATCGTCAAACGCTTCGACGTCGACGGCATCCATATCGACGACTACTTCTACCCCTACCGCGAGAAGGACGCGGCCGGCCGGGAGATCCCCTTCCCCGACGACGTTTCATGGAAACGCTATCTCGCGCGCGGCGGAAAATTGGACCGCGAGGACTGGCGCCGCGACAACGTCGACCGCTTCGTCGAACGCATGTATCGGGAGGTCAAGGCGGCCAAACGGTTTGTGAAGGTCGGCATTTCGCCCTTCGGCATCTGGCGGCCGAACAACCCGCCGGGCATCCGCGGGTTCGATCCCTACGCCAGCATCTACGCCGACGCGCGCAAGTGGCTGATGAACGGATGGTGCGACTACCTCGCACCGCAGCTTTATTGGCCGCTGGCCAAGAAAGAGCAGAGCCTGCCCGCGCTGTTCAAATGGTGGACCGACCAGAGCACCAAAGGCCGTCCTGTGTGGCCGGGCATCAACTCGACCGTCGTCGGAGAATTGCCCGCCAGCGAGATGGTGAACCAGATCGCAGCCCTCCGGAAGGTGAAGCCCGGCTCCGGCCAGATCTTCTGGAACATGAGGAGCCTGATGAACAACAAGGCGAAGGTCGTGGAAACCTTGCAGAGGGATTCGTTCCCGGACGCCGCGCTGGTTCCCGAAGTCCCGTGGCTTGGCGGCAAGGCGCCCGCCGCACCCAAGGCGGTCTATGGTCGCAGCGCCGGGGAAACCTACGTCAGTTGGGATTCATCCAAGGACTCCGCCGTCTGCTGGTATGCCGTGCAGAGCCGCGAGAAAGGGAAGTGGACGACGGAGATCCTGCCAGAGAGCAGGCTGATGTGGCGCACGAACCGAAAGGTCGATGCGGTGGCCGTCAGCGCTGTCGTGCGCACAGGCCAGGCGAGCAAGCCGTCTGTCGTGGTCGTTCCCTGAAGGACCCAATCTCGCGGCTGCAATCCCTCCGATTCTCGTCGTCGTTGATCTGTCCCGCTCCCGCCGAGAGTAGACTAAACGTCCTCCGCCAGCTTGCGGTAGAGGGTGGCCAGGCTGATGTCGAGGATCTCGGCGGCCTTCTCCTTGTCGCCGCCGGCCTGGGACATGGCGCGGTTGATGTAGGCCACTTCCTGGTCGCGGATGAAATTCTTCAAGGCCGCCACTGGCTGGTGGTTTCCGTTGCCGTTCAAGTGCACGCCGTTGGAAACCGGCGCCAGAGCGGCACCGTTGGGTGCGACGGGGGCGTTGTTGCCGAGTTGGACCGACTGCGGGTTCGAGTGCCCGTTGGGCGCGTTCTTCCCAGAAGGCCCGCCCTCGTTGGGAATGACCTCCTCGGATTCCTCGGACGAAAAGGTGCGGAAGATCGGCGGAAGATCGGCGACCTGGATCGTGTCGCCCTCGCACAGGGCGCAGGCCCGTTCGATGGCGTTCTCCAGCTCGCGGACGTTCCCGGGCCATTCGTGTTTGCACAGGATGGACATCGTGCGCTTCGAGATGTGGAAGGCCCTGCCCGTCGCGGGATTGGGCCTGGTCCGCAGGAAGTGGAGCGCCAGCAGGGGAATGTCATCGCGCCGTTCGCGAAGGCTGGGCAGCCGGATCGTGATGACGTTGAGCCGGTAGAAAAGGTCTTCGCGGAAGGTCCCGCGCTTGATGCGTTCGTCGAGCTTCTCGTTTGTCGCGGCAATGATGCGGACGTTGACATAGACGGGCGAGTTGTCGCCGACGCGCCGGACTTCCTTTTCCTGCAGGACGCGGAGAAGACGGCTCTGCAACAGGGCGGGCATCGTGCCGATCTCGTCGAGGAACATCGTGCCGCTGTCGGCTTCCTGGAACAGGCCCACCTTGTCGTTCACCGCCCCGGTGAAGGATCCCTTGCGGTGGCCGAACAGTTCGGACTCGAGAAGGTTCTCGGGAAGCGCGCTGCAGTTGATGGGCACGAATGGCGCGAACTGGCGGCGGCTGTTGAAATGGAGCGCGCGGGCGATGAGCTCCTTGCCGGTGCCGCTTTCGCCGAGGATGAGCACGGTGCTGTCCGTGTTCGCGACGCGTTCCACCATGCGGAAGACGTCCTGCATGGCCTGCGACGTGCCGACGATCTGGTCGAACTGGTATTTCTTCTTCAGCTCCTTCTTGAGGATCGCGTTCTCGGAGACGGCCGTGCTGTAGGAAAGCGCGCGCTGGATCGTGAGCTTGAGCTCCTCGAGCTTGAAGGGCTTCTCAAGATAGTCGAACGCGCCCTTGCGCATGGCTTCGACGGCGGTTTCCACCGAACCGAATCCGGTGACGACGATGACCAGTGATGGCGGGCTGAGCTCTCGCGCCTTCTGCACAAGTTCAAGCCCCTGGGCGCGGCTCTTCTCGAGGTAGAGGTCGGTGATGACGATCTCGGGGTGGACCGTCTCAAGGGCTTCGGCGGCCGCCGTGAAATTGCTGAAGGGATGCACCTCATGCCCCTCGCTGCGCAGCAGTTCGGCGACCATTTGGAGCATGGTCACCTCGTCGTCGATCAACATTACCTTCGCCATAGATGCTTCGTTCCTGAAGCAGGGAGTGCCCGGACCCGCCCGGTCCGGTTTCCTGCCAGAACAAAGATCGGCGCAATGGGATCCGATCCTGAGTCGCAACCGTGAGAAATCGTGCGGAGAGCCCCGGGGCCGGGGCGTTGGCGCCGGCTTAAGCACCCTTGGGACGATAGACCTCGAAGGAGATCTTCTTCCCCGGCTCCTGGGTGATCAGGTAGCCGTGGACCATGTCGTCGAGATTTTGGAGCGTCCAGGGCTGGCGGTAGCTGGCGCCGTTCTTGGTGAAAACCATCCCGTCGGCGACGAACACGCAGGCATGCATATACATCCCCCGGTGTTCCTTCAGGACAATCAGGTCGCCAAGCCGCATCGGGCCGTTGGCCGGGTTGAAATCACGGTCAAGCCGTTCGGAGATCCCTTCCGGATCCGCAGCCGCCTCGTCCGCGGCGTCGTTGAAGAAGTTGAGCGAGGACCAGAAACAATCCGGGCCCAGCCGGTCCGCGCTGCGCTTCACCTGCGGATAGGTGTAGAGCCGCGTCCGAGCAAACCGGGGCAGCAGGCTGGCGATCTGCACACGCGAACCGCCTTCGCCGTGGGCGGAGGCCTCGAGCATCGCCCGCACCTCCCGCTCGCGACCGCCGACACCCCAATAGCGGGCGAGCGCGTCCAGATCCGAATGCGCGTCGACCTTGAGGTTGGCCACGAGCGACGGCACGCGGGACAGCGTCATGAGCAGCTGCAACCGGGTGGCTTCATTCGCCGACGCGAACACTTGAAGATCCGAAAAACACATCGCATCGCCACGGGCATAGGCGAGTTTCCGCACCTGTTCCTGCACGCGCTCGTCGAGCCCGCTGTCGGCAAGCCAGCCATGGAAGAAATCGCGGGGAACGCTGAAGGGCGTCCGGTGAAACGGATTGAGGTCACTCTTCGCCAGCTCGTAGTAGATGATCGAACGCGATTCCGCCGACAGGCTCAGGATCGTCGCCGGATCGGGCTCCACGGTGTAGATGCCGCGCTGGCCCGAAATCCGGTAGGGATTTTGCAGAGAAGCCAATTGCGCCTGCGTCAGTCCGGCGCGCTCAAAGATCTCCGAGACCATCGAGGCGGATTCCACCTCGAAAAACCACGGCAGTTTCGCCCAGAACTCGGGACCGACCGGGCTCTCGTGATCGGCGAATTCGAGTTCGATCCGCACCTTGTCGAGATGACCCCATGGCGCATTCGTCTCCACGCTCTTGTAGGGAAACCCATTCCAATCCGCTTCCGTCACCGAGCCCCAGAAAGCCGCGCTCGTATACGGTGCCAACGGTGGCTGAGGAAAAAGCCGATCCGACAACGCGGCCGGCAACTCCAGCCTCAGGGCAAGAAACACCAGCGCACTTGCCAGGAAAAGCACCGCCACGGACCAACGTCGGATGAACATTTTGTTTCGCATTTGGAAGGCCTTTACCGGCCACGTCAGGTTGACCGCATTCCCGGCAGATGGTTACGCCGAGAACCGAAACCGCCCGCGACCATAGCACACTCTTCCGATCCTGCGCCAAATCTCCGATGCGACCCCGCCGGGCTGTGCAAGAACTTCGCGCCGCGCACCAGAAAAACCGCCTCCGCACCCGTCTTGTAGTTTTTCTGGCGCCTCGTAGGCTCCGCCCCCATGTCTCTGAAAGCTGGCATCGTCGGTCTGCCCAACGTCGGCAAGTCCACCCTGTTCAACGCCGTCACCCGCACCCGCAAGGCGCAGGCGGCGAACTACCCGTTTTGCACGATCGATCCGAACGTCGGCATCGTCACCGTGCCCGACGAGCGCCTCGCCGTGCTCCAAGGCATCGCCAAGACCAAGGTCGTCATCCCGGCCGCGATTGAGTTCGTCGACATCGCCGGTCTCGTGAAGGGCGCCGCCTCGGGTGAAGGTTTGGGCAACAAGTTCCTCACCCACATCCGCGAGGTCGACGCCATCGTGCAGGTCGTCCGCTGCTTCGACGACGGCGACATCATCCACGTCGCCGGCAGCGTCGATCCCGTGCGCGACATCGAGGTCATCAACACCGAACTCGTCCTCGCCGACCTCGAAGCCGTCTCCAAGAAGCTCGAACGCGTCTCCAAAGACGCCAAGCGCGGCGACAAGGCCGCCATCGTTGAGCAGGCCGTCCTCCAAAAGCTCAAGCCCGTGCTCGACTCCGGCAAACCCGCCATGCTCGCCGAGCTCACCGCCGAGGATAAAGTCGTCTCCAAGGCCCTCTTCCTCATGACGGACAAGCCCACCATCTTCGCGTGCAACGTGAAGGAGAGCGATCTGGCCACAGCCGACACCAATCCCTACGTCCTCAAGGTCCGCGAATACGCCAAGACACATCTCGCCTGCGAAGCCGTCGTCATCAGCGCCCAGATCGAGAGCGATCTCGTCGACCTGACGGACGAAGAAGCCCTGGCCTTCCTCGCCGAGTTGGGAGTGAAGGAATCGGGCGTCGGCGGGCTCATCCGCGCCACCTACCATTTGCTCGGCCTCCGCACCTACTTCACCGCCGGCGAGAAGGAAGTCCGCGCCTGGACCATCCACATCGGCAATACCGCCCCGCAGGCCGCCGGCGTGATCCACAGCGATTTCGAGCGCGGCTTCATCAAGGCCGAAACCGTGGCCTACAAGGATCTGGTCGAATGCGGCTCCGTGGCCGTCGCTCGCGAAAAGGGCCTCTACCGAATGGAAGGCAAGGAATACGTCGTCAAAGACGGCGACGTCCTGCTCTTCAAGTTCAACGTCTAGTTTTCCAACGCGGCCGTTTTCAAGCCGGGTGGGTGATCACCGGATGAACCGGATCGTCAGCGGATAACGGTAGGGCTGGCCGGTGCTGGCTTTGATGGCGGCGACGATGGTGAAGACGAGGTCGAGGAGCACCAGCAGGATGACGAACGGGATGCCGATGAGCACGAAGCAGAATGGCACCAGCAGCAGGATGTAGAGCGTCATCGAGAGCTGGAAGTTCAGCGCCTCCTTGCCGTGATGGTCGATGTCGGGCGACTCGGCGCGCTTGAGCAGCCAGACGAGCAGCGGCCCGAAGATGTTGCCGAAGGGGATCACCTTCCCGGCGAGCGAGGAGAGATGGCAGAGCACTTCCCATGTGCGGGATTGGGCCGGGGCCTGGGCTTCTGGAAGAGCGTTGATCGTCATGTGTTCACGGCGGCCGATCCGCCGGTTGGTTTGTCGTTTGCGGAGGCTGGTTCGTCGATTGGACGACCCGCCCCCGCCTTGAACTACCCGGATGGTCGGCCCGAAGTTTCGGGAAAGTTTCCCGGCCCGAAGGGACGCCGCATCCGTGATGCCGCCGGCTACTTGATGAAGCGGATGGTCAGCGGGTAGCGGTAGAGTTCGCCCGAGCTGGCTTTGATCGCGGCGATGATGACCAACACGAGCGCCGCAATGCCCAGTGCGATGAGCAGGAAGAATCCGATCGCCACAAAGATCAGCAGGATGCAGACGATCGCATAGATCGTGACGGAGATCTGGAAGTTGAGCGCCTCCTTGCCGTGGGCCTCGACGGCCGGGATCTCGGATCGCTTGAGCAGCCAGACGACGAGCGGACCGATGATGTTGCCAAATGGAATGACATAGCCTGCGACGGCGGCGACGTGGCAGAGGACTTCCCAGGTGTGGGATTGGCCGGGGGAGGGAGGTTCGACGTTCATGGGGATTGGAGGATGGGGTTTATCCGACGCGCCTCTTATGCAACGCCGGTCCGACTCCGTGAACTGGAAATATCCGCCGGCCATTCCAACCCGGCCGCGTCGCTCACGTCCCGTGAACAAAAGATCCGCTGATTTGAACTTCAGCGCCGTCCATCTGCTCCTGCTGGAAAATCCCTTTCGTAGCGACGGAGCAGAGTGGCCGGATCGTTCGGGACCAGGTAGATTTTCTGCCTGACGGTTTTGGATTCTCCGGGCGCCAATCCGCCGACGGCGGGATCGCTGTGGAAACAGACGTAGACGCCTTCGAAGAGTTCATGCGTGCGGTCGCTGGCGGTGGCGAGGATCCAACGATCATCGGCTGAGAAGCAGCCGATGAGGCCATTGACCGGGCGATCAAGGGCCAAAGGCCGGGGATTGGCGTCGGCGTCCGCAATGCCCGGCATGGGAAAGACCTGGCCTCCCAGATAGAGCGCATTGGTCGTGCGGCGCAGTTGATCGAGGGTCGTCAGGCCTTTGGCGGTATAGAGAAACGTGCGACGAATGAAGTCGGCCTGGGTGCGGCCGGTGAACACGGGGACGCGGATGCACGCGGGTTGAAACCACTGGAGATCGATCCGGCTGGAACCGCGATTGGTCAGGACGAAGCGGATATCGAGTTCGTCGGCACCGGCACGGATCTCGTGGCGCACTTCGACGTTGGTCGAGACAAGCGTGAGGAACTTGAGATGCGAACCATCCGCCGCGCTTTCGAGCAGCGTCGTCTTGTGGCGCAGGACGGATTGGCCCCAGTCGCGCCCATTCGCGCCGGACCGCAGAAACGCTTCGAGATACCAGACCTCAAGCCGTCCACCGGGCAGATGCGGTGCCGAGACCGCGAGCACGTTGTTCGTCCAAGAGATTCGCAGAGGCTCGGAGGCACGCATCGGCAAAGAGGCGAGCAGCAGCGCGAGCAGAATCAGTATGCGGTGGAGCATGGGAGTAGTGATGCAGCAAGGGAGACACAGCAGCGCAGCCAATGCACGCCGGGAACGCGGCTCTGGCGGTGGGGCGATCTTCGTGGTTCAGTCGCCGCCCTGGCATGGCTTCGACTGACTTACTGACCAATCTGCTCCGGGATGTCTCGCGCTCGTTCTACCTGACGCTGCGCGTGCTGCCTGCGCCCGTGCGTCGGCAGATCGGGCTGGCCTATCTGCTGGCGCGCGCGACCGACACGATTGCGGATACGGCGCTCGTGCCGGTGGAGAAACGTCTGGCGGCGCTGGACGAACTTCGAGGGCGGATTCGTGGAGCGCGGCTCCAACCGGTGGCGTTCGACGAACTGGCGAAAGCCCAACCGACTCTACCGGGCGGCGGGCTGCATGCGGAGCGGGTGCTGTTGGAGCGGATCGAGGAAGGCGTCGCGGCGTTGGCGGAGTTCGCTCCCGACGATCAGGCGTTGATCCGTGAGGTGCTGGAGACGATCACGGGCGGGCAGGAGCTGGATCTGCGGAGGTTTGAAGTCGGTGAGGAACGTCGAGCAACCAACATCGAACAACCAGCCTCGACGGAAGGCGTGTTGCGCAGTCTGCGAACGATGGAAGAGCTCGACGACTATACTTATCGAGTCGCGGGTTGCGTGGGTGAGTTCTGGACGAAGATCTGCCGGGCCAATCTTTATTCACAGCATCCTTTCGCGGACTACACGGGCTTCCTCGCGGACGGTGGGCGTTTCGGAAAGGGGCTCCAACTGGTCAATATCCTCCGGGATCTGCCGCGCGATCTACGCCAAGGCCGCTGCTACATTCCTTCGGACGAACTACTGAAACTGGGGATGATACCCGAAGATCTGAAGGACCCGAAGAACGATGCGCAGTTCCGGCCTCTCTACGATTTGTTGCTGGACCTTGCGACGGAGCATCTCGCCGCGGGCTGGCGCTACACCTGTGCGAATCCCCGCGACCAGCGCCGTGTCCGGCTCGCGTGTGCGTGGCCCATCCTGATCGGCATGGAGACGGTGCGCTTGCTGCGGACGGGGCGGGTGCTGGATGCAGCCTCCCGGATCAAGGTGCCGAAGTCCCGCGTGCGTTCGATCCTGCTCGGGTCCGTGCTTAAGCTGCCTTTCCGCGGTTCGTGGGAACGGCAGTTCTCGGCGCGTTGTTCGAAGGCCATCAGTTGACCATCGTGACCATGTTGGTCTGACCGGGAGCGATTATCTGCCATTTGCCGCGTATGAGCGTGCGGAGTTCGGGCGTTCCCGGGGGGAGCTTGGTCGAGTCCATGAAGTTCAGGTCGAAAGCCCAGTTGCGTGTCGGAGGACTGTAGACGTTGGCCTTGCCCCAGCGATTGGTGGCATACTGGCTCGGGAACATGACGACCATGGAACCATTGTAGGTGAGCGTGTCGCTGGACCAGTTTTCTAGAAACCGGGGAAAGTTCTCCACGCCGCCGCTGTAGTTGCTGAAAGTCTTGCTCTCAACAATGCCGGCGAGGAAAGCCGCGTTGACGGTCGTGTTGCCGGCGTTCCTCGCCGAATAATTCGTCGAGTTCGAGTCGCTCCATGAACTGGAAAGGATGTTGATCGAATCTCCGAGGAGAGCAGCGGGCTTGGTGTTCGAAGTATTCGTCGTCCCCAAATGGCCGGACGTCGGCTGGTTGTAGTGGCCTTGGACGTAGATCGGACGCTCCGTCGAGACGGTGAGGCCGAGATCGGGAAGAGTCTGGCCGTTCCGCACGCGGACCGCGGCGAGATTGGCGGAATTGAACGGACGCAGATCGCGGACGTAGACGCTGCGGACGTCGCGATTTCCAAGGGAAACCCTGAGGAGCGTGTTCGAAGCGCTGAAGGTCCTGAGATTCCCGACATCAAGGTTGAGCGGTCGGATCGTCTTGCCCTCGCGCTCGTCCCAGAAGGAGCCGTTGGTGGTCGCGAGGAAATTCACCTCATTCGACGAAAGCGTCAGGGGGACGGTCGCCGGAAGCCCGGTTCCGATGGAGACGCCGTTGGTGTTCACCGTGATGATCAAATCCGACTTGTTGTAGAAGCGCTGCTTTCCCATCAGCGAACTCGACGCCTCGGTTCCCGGCGGAGTCTGGAGGATCGCACGGACGGCCTCGGGCGTGTTGTTGGTGCCGATGGGCATCGTCAACGCCATCGTCTTGGAGTCCACCTCGCCGTTGTAGACGATGGCGCCGCTTTGGAGCGCACGGCTGTCGCCCGGTGCTTTCGCATCACGGATGTCACCCACAGCGGTGACGTGGGTGTTGAAGGTCAGCGTGCCGGCGGGATCGGTATAGAGGCCCCGGTTGGAGTGGACCCGGCCGTTCACCGTCATGTCAGGTCCGTTCATGATCTCCATGTCGAGATTGTAGAAGATGGCGAACTGGAAGACCGGGATGTTCGCGACCTGGACCTCCTGACCGACCGCGCCAAAGAAATTGTAGGAGCCGTTCGTCTGCCGGGCGTTGGCGATGATGCGGTAGCCGGAGGCCATTCCCCTGAGGCCGGTGTATTGCGATTCGAGATTGGTGAAGACGTTGGCGAACTGGCGCTCGACCAGCGTCCGCCCGCTGGTGCCCGCCCCGTTCTGGAAATCCCAACCGCTCCAAAACGACGATTCGGCACTGGAAGGAACAAGCTGCCGGTAGTTGGCGATGTTCGCGAAGACGAGGCTTTCCCCGTCCTGCTGGAAATCCTGCGAGATCCTCGTCAGGACCTTTTCCGTGGCCGCCTCGGCGGCGGAGACGGAGGTGAAGTAGAGATTGTTCCGCTCGATCTGCTTCGAGTTGCCGGAACTCCAGGCGATCACACCCGCCAAAGCCAGCAGGCTGATCGCGGAGAAGCCCACGACGACGAGCAGGGCGAAACCCGAGGCGGATCGCCGAAGGGACGTGGTGCGGCTTGGGGCGAGTTTCATTGCGTCAGGTCATTCGAGTGCTCGACGGGTGATCCGCGTGCGCAGTTGGTAGAAGTCGTAGAGCCCGCCGGGACCTATGCTGATGGTGGGATACTGGAGCTGGTAAAACTGGAGGGTGAGGCCGATGACGCGGTTGTTGTTGTTGTTCGTCAGGACCTGGCCGAGATGGTTTTCGGCGGTGAACACGACCTGGTTGCTGATGGCGTTGGCCACGACGTAGACCGAACTGACGCCGTTGGTCGTGCGCTTGAGGCGGTTGTCGCCCGAGTCCCAGTAGTAGCGGACGAAGCTCGTCGTGTTGGTCGTCGGATAGACCTGGATCGAGTTGCCGGACTGGGTGTCGGTGATGCCGCAGGTCGCGAAATTGGTCAGGCCGCCGCTGCCGATACGGATGATCTTGGCCGAGCGGATCTCCTCAACGAGCTTGCTGATGGCGCGGCGGGCCTCATCGCTGGCCCCTAGCTTGGAGCGGGACAGCTGGAACATGCGCATCCCGTAAATGTGGCTGAAGACAACGCCACCCATGACGACGAGGAACAAAGACATGGCGATCAACGCCTCGGGCAGCGTGAAGGCGAGTGTCCGGCGACGGCGAAGACGATTCGGAGAGAAGGCGGATAAACGTCTCATTGGTCGGGCCCCCGGTAGGTCACCACGGAATTGGTGTGGGTGGATCGCCCCATGAAAGACCAAACGCAATCGACCCGGAGGCCCTTGAGCGGCGGATTGGCCGACACGCTCCAAATCGACACGTAGTTCGTCGCAAAAACGAAACTGATCCCGTTCGTCGAAGCCTGGGTGACGATGGAGGCGCAGTTGGTCCGTGATCGTGGAAACTGGAGGGCGAGAGTTCCGGCGAGGGCGTTTCCGGTGACCGGAATGTCGAGGATATTGACCTGATCGACAAAGTTGGAAGACACCAACTCGTCCACCGGCGGATCGGACAACTGGTCCCATTTCGCCGCCCGGGCCTGTTCAAGCTGCTGCATGGCCAATGAATGGGCCGCCAGCGAGTAGGCGTTCCATTCGGCCCGTTTTGCCGTGAAAACGTAGCCATTGACCACGCCGACCACCGTGACGCCGGCCACGACGAGCGTGATGACCACCTCCATGATGGTCATGGCGGCAATGCCTTTCGGCGTGGTTCGAGATTGACGGCAGATGTTCACGTTCGGAGCCGGTTTGGACTCCCCTTCGTTTCGGGAGGACCGGATTCCCACTTGAGCGCACGCGACGTGCCAGTCCCCCGGATGCGAAAACGGCTTTGATCTTGCTCGAAACACGATCCGAAGCAGATTGCGCCGCATGTTCTTGAGGACCCTTCCCGGTGGAGCCCGCCTGTGGATCGCCGCCATCGTCACCTGCGGTTTTGTCAGACCGGCGGCGGCCGCGTTCGTGATCAACTCGGCCGATCCGTCGTTTGGCGTGCGGGGCGCATCGATCCAGATCCAGGGCTCCGGCTTCAGCGGCGGCTCGGGTTTGCTCAGGGTCTATTTCAACAATGTCCTCGATTCCACGACCACCGCCCCTTCCGCCGACACGCAGATCAACGCAACGGTCCCGCCGACGGCAACCACGGGACCCATTCGCATCGAGCGAAGCGGTGGAGGCGTAGTCCCGTTCACAACGACCAACGACTTCGTCGTGGTGACGAACCAGCCCTACATCCGCTGGTTCGATCCCGTGTCTGGATCGACAAACGCCAACATCACCCTAGACGGGATCAACCTCACGACCGTTCCCCTTCCCGCAATCCGTTTCGGCGGAGTGCTGTCGCCCTTGGTCCAGAATGGAGCCGGCCAAAACCAGATCGTCGCCCGAATCCCCGCCAACGCCCTGCCCGGGTCGATCACGGCGAGCAACTCCTTCGGTGTCTTCACCACGTCGAGCAACTTCACCGTGTTCGGCAGCGGCCCGCAGGTGCTTTCCTTTGATCCCCCGACCGCTGCGGCCGGAGCCGATGTCACGGTCAATGGACTCAACTTCATCGCCGGCAACACGACCGTCCGCTTTGGCGGCACCAACGCGCCCTCGGTCAACGTAACAGCCCCGTCGCAGCTCCACGTCACGGTCCCCTTCAACGCCGTCACCGGACCGATCACGGTGGCCACCCCGTTCGGCACCAACACGACGTCGACGAACTTCGTCTTCGGCCTCGCCCCGCAGATCGCCGGCTTCACCCCGGTCTTCGGACCCGTCGGAACCAACGTGACCATCGACGGGGCGAACTTCGTCACCAACGGGCTGCGCGTGAGCTTGAACGGCTCGAACATTCCGCCGGCGAAGGTGACCGTCGTCAGCGGCACGCAACTGCGGGTGACGATCCACACCGGGCAGACGAACGGCCCCTTCACTGTCGCCACGATCTACGGGACGAACACGACCTCCACCAACTTCGTCGTCACCGGAGGCGCTCCCGTCATTTCCGATTTCACCCCGCAGTCCGGACAGACCAACACAACGATCGTCCTCAACGGCTTCAACCTGATCGACGTCACCAATGTGGCGTTCGGCGCCGTGCGGACGGCCAACTTCGTCGCGGTCTCGCCGACCCAGATCTCGATGAAGGTCCCGGCGCACGCCATCTCCGGTCCGATCACAGCGCAGAACCCCTACGGCTCCTTCACCACTTCGAGCAACTTCTCCCTGCCTGTCATCTTCACAGGCCTCAATCCCGCCACGGCCCCGATCGGCGTGACGTTTTCCTTGTCGGGCACGAACTTTACAGGCGCCTCGGCGCTGCGGGTCAACGGCACGCCCACGCCGTTCACCTTCGTCAACGACAGGCAGATCGACGTGCTCGTCACCGCCTCGATGGTGTCGGGGCCCGTCTCCCTCACCACGCCCGCCGGAACCTTCGTGACCACCAACTCGTTCATCGTCCAGCCGTCGGCTGACCTCGGCATCACGTTGGCTCTCGACCGATATCCCATCGCTTTTGGCGAGATTGCCGGACTGGTCGTTACCGTGACCAACCTCGGCCCGCGAACAGCGACCAACCTGGTCGTATCGGCCGGGTTTCCGATCAACTTCCTCCAGATCGGCGGAACGCTTGGCGGGGTCGGAGGAACCGTGACGACGAACGAGTCCACCATGACGGCGGACGTCGCGCTCCTCGGCGCCTCCAATTCGTTCACCTTCACCCTCACGGCCCGCGCCATCGGCCTAGCGACGAACACAGCTTCGGCCTCGGTCACGAGCGCAACCCCGGATGGCCTCCAGGGAAACAACGTCGCGTTCGCCACCTTGGCCGTCGTCAATCCGCCACGGCTCGGCCTGCGGCTGATCGAAACAAACGTCGCGCAGCTCTACTGGCCTTCCAACTGGCTGGGCTTCCAACTGCAGACGGTTCTCCAACTCCCGGCGGGGCCGTCGTGGGCCGTGGTGACCAACCCGTCCTTTGTCTCCGGCACGGAACTTCGTGTTCAGACCGCCGCGACCAACACGGCCTCATTTTTTCGACTCATCCGCTGAACACGGACATCGCCACCAAAGAAAAGCGCCCGGAAAACCGGGCGCTTGGTCGGGGCTTGGGATGGGAAATCCGAGAACTTACCGGTTCGTGGAAGCAGGACGGTTGGTCGTCACTAAGGTGGTGGTCGACAGCACGCTGTTCGTCGGGGGAGCCAACACCGAACTGACTGGCGCGGGCGTGCCGGCGACGGGCGCCACCGCCAAAGTCGGCCCGATGCCTCCTTTTCTGGCATTATGCTGATGGTTGTAGGCAACGCTCAGCGTGATCGCGAGCAGGAAGAACGCGACGACCGTGTATTTGGTCACCGTCGTCAGGGCATTGCCCGAGCCGGCGCCGAGGAGCGCGTCGGCCGTGCCGGCGCCGAACGCCAGACCGGCTCCGGCTTCTTTTTTCGGAAGCTGGACCAGGACAAGGAGGATGAGGAACAGGGATGCGAAGACCAACAGGGCGGTCAACAGCCAGATGAACAGCGTAATCATGGTAGACAGTTCGGTTTACAGGGAATTCTTGATGATCTCGACGAAGCTGCGCTCCTCGAGGGAGGCACCGCCGACGAGCGCGCCATCCACATCGGGCTGGCTGAGGATCTCGCGGGCATTGCCGGGTTTGACGCTGCCGCCGTATTGGATACGAACGCGGCGGGCGGTGGGTTCGTCGAACATGGAGACAAGCAGCGAGCGGATGAAGGCGTGCACCTCCTGGGCCTGGGCGCTGGTGGCGGTCTTGCCGGTGCCGATGGCCCACACGGGTTCGTAGGCCAGGACGGTCTCGACGACCTGCTCCCTGGTCAGACCCGCGAGGCTGCCGCGCGTCTGGGTCTCGACCACCTTGTTGGTCAGGCCGCCTTCGCGCTCCGCGAGAGTCTCACCGACGCAGACGATCGGGATAAGGCTGGCGGCATGCGCGGCCTTGGCCTTCGCGGCGACCAGCGCGTCGGATTCCTTCTGGAACTGCCGCCGCTCCGAATGGCCAAGCACGACATACTTCACCGAAAACTCCCGAAGCATTCCCGCGCCGATCTCGCCGGTGAATGCCCCGTAGTTGTGCTCGCTCATGTTCTGCGCGCCGAGCCGCAGGTTCGAGTCGATCGTCTCCTTGGAGACGTCGCTCAACGCGGTGAAGGCCGGGCATACGACGATATCGATGTCCTTGACCGATCCCAGTTCGCGCTTGAGGGCGCGGATGAGATCGAGGGCCTCGGCCACCGTCTTGTTCATCTTCCAGTTGCCCGCCACGATCAGCTTGCGTTCTTTGTCCATGCTAAGTTTAAAATTTTAGGAATCATGAACCCAGGTCCGGGAGACAATTCCCCATACGGAAAGGCCAGCATCCTATGGTTGAAATCACTTGTCGCTCAGCGCCACCACGCCGGGAAGAGGTGAGCCTTCGAGGAACTCAAGGCTGGCGCCGCCGCCGGTGCTCATGAACGTAACCTTGTCGCCCAAACCCGCCTTGTTGATCGCCTTCACGCTGTCTCCGCCGCCGATGATAGTCTTGGCGCCGTTCTTCTGGGTGGCTTCCACCACGGCCCTGGCCACGGCATTGGTGCCGTCGGCAAAACGTTTGTCCTCGAACATGCCCATCGGGCCATTCCAGAGAACCGTCTTGGCGGACGCGATGACATCGCAGAACGCCTTCGACGTAACCGGCCCGATGTCGAGGCCTTCCTCGGCGTCGGGGATGTCTCCCGTGTTCACTCGTGGGTTCTGGAGGTCGAAGATGGGTTTGCCCTTCTTGTTCAGCTTGTCGGTCTTGACCGGGGTGGCGGTGATGTTGTCGCTGGGCAGCAGGAACTGGACGCCCTTGGCCTTGGCCTTGTTGACGGCAGACGTGGCGACGTCGGTCTTGTCGGGCTCGACGAGGGATTTGCCGACCTTGCCACCGGCCGCGAGCCGGAAGGTGTAGGCCATCGCGCCGCCGATGAGGATGGTGTCGGCCTTGTTCAACAGCGTGTCTATGACCTTGATCTTATCGGACACCTTGGCGCCGCCTAGAATGACGACGAACGGACGGGCCGGGTTCTGCAGCTCGTCGCCGAGGAACTTCAGCTCGCGCTCCATCAGCAAACCAGCCACGGCCTTGCCACCGCGTTTGGCGACGACATGGGGAACTCCATCGGTCGAGGCATGGGCACGATGCGCCGCGCCGAAGGCGTCGTTCACATACACGTCGGCGACCTTGGCCAGCTTCTCGGCAAAGGCGGGCTCGTTGGCTTCTTCCTCGTTGTAATAGCGGACGTTCTCCAGCAGCAGCAGATCGCCGGGATTCAGCTGGGCGACGGCGGCCTCGACCTTTTCGCCGATGCAGTCATCGACGAAGGCGACGGGTTTGCCGAGGAGTTCGGAAAGTTTGGCGGCAACCGGCTTGAGGGACATCGACGGCTCACGCTGGCCCTTGGGGCGGCCGAGGTGGGCGGCGAGGATGATCTTGGCGCCCTTTTCAATTAGGAGGCGCAGCGTCGGCAGTGTTTCTTGGATGCGGGTCTGGTCGTTGATGACCATCTGGCCGTCCTTCTCCTCCATCGGGACGTTGTAGTCCACGCGGACGAAGGTGCGGAGACCTTGGAACGAAATGTCTTTGACGGTCAGCTTGGCCATAAGGGTGCCTGAAAACAGGCGCGGCAGCCTAACGGAGGTCGGTTTTCAGTCAAAGGGGATTTCTGGTTCACGAAGCCGCACCCGGATCACGCCGTCGAAGGCTTGTCCGAAAGGGCGGAATGCTTCTTCACCCAATCCCACAGCTCCTCCATGTCGGGATCGTTCAAGGCCAGCTTCCGCAGTTCCTTGCCCTCCGCCAGCCTGGCGGACTCGTTGAACCAGCGTTTGGCCTGGTCGAGGTCGTTCAGCTTCACGCAATAGCAGGCGAGATTGTAGCGCAGCGGCCACTGGTCCGGGAACTTCTCCAGCACGGCGGTCGCGCTGGCGTGCGCTTCATCATACCG
>Ga0163144_10014289_pt1 | contig 16499 bp, 9 predicted proteins | sample OliLak19BULKMAT1_FD_123175 | JGI IMG/M metagenome (GOLD analysis project Ga0163144, IMG submission 123175) | Freshwater microbial mat bacterial communities from Lake Vanda, McMurdo Dry Valleys, Antarctica - Oligotrophic Lake LV.19.BULKMAT1 | ecosystem: Environmental > Aquatic > Freshwater > Lake... | reverse complement strand
CCCATTCTTTTTTCGTCAGCACGACCCACTTCGGCAAATCGTGTGATGGTAGTGAACCCAACCACCCGCTGTCGCGCTCGGCGATCGTACCGTCCTGATACCAGGCGAGGCTCGGCTCCTTGTAGTCGATCATGAACACCTGCCCGCGCGTCGCCGGCCCGACGCCGGCGACGTCGGGGAGCTTGAGCACCTTCGCGACGCGCAGGGGTAGGCGAAGGAAGTCGGCCGACGGGAGGTAAAACTGGTATGCGAAGCCGACCATCGCAAAAAATCCCAATCCCATGACCACGCACGCCGGCGCGACGCGACGGGCGCGAAACAGGACGAATACGAGCACCCCCGTCAACATTGCAGCGCCACTAAAGCCCGCAGCACCGAATAGCGACACGCCCGCACCGCCGAACGCACGCATCGCCGCCCACGGGGCGAGTCCCAGGCCGATGACGATCAATCCCCACACGCCGGTCGCGACGACCCAGCTTCTGGTTTCGAGGTCTTTGTACTGACGCCGGGCGCATCGTACGATCGCGTCGGCGGTGAGAAACGCGAGCGCGGGGAAGATCGGCAAGACGTAGTGAACCAGCTTGGTTTGCACGAGTTCCATCATCACCCAAGGCCCGATCACCGCCGCCAGCGCGAACCGCGTCGCGGGGAGATGCCGGTGTCGCCATGCGATGACGATCGACGCAGGCAACAGCAAGCTCCACGGGAAATAAGTGCCCCAGATACTCAACAAGTAAAAGCCCGGCGGACCTTTGTGCCCCTCCAGCCCCGACTTCATCCGGTTGATCACGTCGTGCGAAATCGCCTGTGTCAAAAAGCCCGGCGAGCGCTGGGACACGAGGTACAACCACGGCCCGACGACCAGCGTGACGATCACCACGCCGAGCAACGGACGCGTGAACTTCAGCCATGCAATCGCCTGTGTCCACGATCGAATTGACGTCCACGGTCCCGTGCGGTCGAACAACGCGAGTACGATCAACGTCGTCACCATCACGCCCGGCCCGACCGGGCCTTTGGTCAGCCCCGCCAGGCCGACGGACACCCACATCACGAGCGGCACCCACGCGGCGCGCGAGCCGAGCCGGATCGACGCGAGACAAAGTTGTGAGACGGTGATGAACAGCAAAAGGACGGCGTCGGTCACGCACATTTTTGCCGACGCGACGGCCATGCCCGCGCTACCGAGCACGAAGACCGTCCAGATCGCCCGCCTCGCCCCGATGGTACGGAACAGGACGACACCGATTACCGCGAGCGTCAGCGTCATCGCCAACGCAGACGGCAATCGCGCCGCGCCGGCGGTGTCTCCGTTGCCGGTCAGGATGCCCGTCAATTTCATCGCGCCGGCCTGCGCCCAGTAGATCAGCGGGGGCTTGGCGACGCGTGGCTCATTGGCCTCGTCGACCGTGCCGAAGCCCCAGCGCGGCACGACCCAGTCACGCGAAAGTCTCGTCCCGTCCGGCGCGAGCATCCCCCGCGCCATGTGCCGCGACGCGTTCGCGTAACGCGGCTCGTCCCGGTCCCACAGCGCAACGCGGTTGTTGCCCGCCAGATACACACCGAGCGCCGCTGAGACGAATAGACCCATCAGCAACGCGCGTTGAACGTTCGAAGAAGCCATACCCGCCTAGCGTAAGCCACCGCCGAAACGTCGCAAGCCGCGCAACGCGAGCAAAAAATGGAACCACAGTTGCACGCAGATGCACGCAGATGAACGCAGATGAACGCAGATGAACGCAGATCACACGCAAGTCTCATCTTTCTCTATCTGCGTTCATCTGCGTCCATCTGCGGTTGAATAAGTTTGGTCTACTCGACGACGAAGTTCACGAGCTTCTTTGGCACGTAGAGTTTTTTCTTCATCGTCTTGCCTTCGACCCACGGCTTCACTTTTTCAGACGAAAGGGCGGCGTTAAAAACCAGGCCTTCGTCGGCGTTGGCGGGGACGACGATCAAGTCGCGTAGTTTGCCGTTGACTTGAACGGGAATCTCAAGGGTCAGTTCGACCAGCTTCGACTCGTCGTAACTCGGCCAAGGCCGGCGGGCGAGGGATTTGTGGTGCCCCAGGCGCTCCCAGATTTCCTCCGCCACGTGCGGCGCGAACGGCGCGAGCATGAGCACGAAACTTTCCGCCAGCTCGCGCGGGACGACGGTCATGCCGGTGATTTCGTTGTTCAACTTAATCAGTTCCGCGATGGCGACGTTGAAGCGCAACGCGACGATGTCATCGGCGACTTTTTTGATCGTGCGGTGAAGTTGGCGGTCGAGCGCTTCGGGAATTGGTGCGTCGCCCACTTTGTGGAGCGCCACCGCTGTTGGAGCCACGGCGACGCTGTCTTCTACTGTCTCGCCGACGAGGTTGCGCCACACGCTGTTGAGAAATCGGCTCATGCCAACGATGTCGCGCGTGTTCCACGGCTTGGGCGCTTCGAGCGGGCCCATGTACATCTCGTACAGCCGGAACGTGTCGGCGCCGTAGTCTTCGACGATCTTGTCGGGGTTCACGACGTTCCCGCGACTCTTGGACATCTTGAAGCTGCGGGCGTCGACTTTGATCGAAGGGTTGGCGCGTAACACGTGACCTTCCCCTTTTTTCTCGACCAGCGGTTCGATCACGCGCGTCGCGTAGAGCTTTTCGCCGGTCTGTTTGTGAAAGCCGAAGAGTTTGGGCGCGCCGCGTTCCTGGGCCTCTTCGTCGACGCCGGTGATTTCGACGGCGCTGACGGGCTGGTTATCTTTCTCGAAGAAGTGGTATTCCATCTCGCCGAGGATCAGGCCCTGATTAACGAGGCGCGCGAACGGCTCGGGCGTACTGACGTGGCCGAGGTCGAACAACACCTTGTGCCAGAAGCGCGCGTACAGCAGGTGCAACACCGCGTGCTCGACCCCGCCGACGTACAGGTCGACAGGCATCCAGTATTTTTCCTTCTCGGGGTCGACGAAGCGGTCGGGATTCTTCGGGTCGATGTAACGCAGGTAGTACCAGCAACTGCCCGCCCATTGGGGCATGGTGTTGGTTTCGCGAACGTAGTTGCCAGTGGCCAGTTGCGAGTTGCCAGAAGGGGAATATTGAATCCAATCCTTTGCCTTCGTCAATGGAGACTCGGGCGTTCCCGTCGGTTTGAAATCCTGCATCTCCGGCAGCGTGAGCGGCAGTTCGGATTCGTCGATGGCGTAATGATTTCCCGTGTCGTCCAGCACGATCGGGAAGGGCTCGCCCCAATAGCGCTGGCGGGAAAAGAGCCAGTCGCGCAGTTTGTATTTGATGCTGCGCAAGCCGGTGGATTCGCGTTCGAGGGTTTCGATGACTTTCTCGGCGGCCTCCTTCGTGGGCAGGCCATTAAGAATGTCGGAATGGATCGCGGTACCTTCGCCCGCGAAGGCGTGGGCCGGTTCGTCTGTCGTACCTTGGGCGTCTCGCCCGTTCTTGTTATCTCCTTCTTCGTTACTTTGAGTTAGAGAGGGTGAGGAAGGAGGAGTTGAGGGAACGGGCAAGACGCCCGAGGTACGGGGCGCGACCACCTGCTTGATCGGCAGGCCGAATTTTTTTGCGAAGGCGAAGTCGCGCTCGTCATGCGCGGGGACGGCCATGATCGCGCCGGTGCCATAACCCGTCAGCACGTAGTCGGCAATCCAGACCGGAATTTTCTCGTCGTTGATCGGATTCACGGCGTACGCGCCGGTGAACACGCCTGTTTTATCCTTCGCGCCTTCCATGCGTTCGCGGTCGGACTTGCCCTTCACGGCGGCGCGGTACGCGTCGACGGCGGTACGCCGGGCGGGCGTCGTGATCGTCTCGACCAGTTCGTGCTCGGGCGCAAGCACCATGTACGTCGCGCCGTAAAGCGTGTCTGGCCGCGTGGTGAACACGGTGATGATCGAAGCTTCGGCGTCTGGTTCCCTCTCTCGGTTCGCCGGGGGAGGATTAGGGAGGGGGCTTGTCGTTTCGACGGATTCTGGAACCGGAAAGACCCCACCCCGGCGCTCCCCCGGCGTACCGGGAGAGGGGGAAAGAACATCAAAGTCGATCTCCGCGCCGACCGATTTCCCGATCCAGTTCCGCTGCATTTCCTTCAAACTGTCCGGCCATTGCAGTAAATCCAGGTCTTTTACCAGCCGGTCTGCGTACGACGTGATGCGCAGCATCCATTGGCGCAACGGACGTCGTTCGACGGGGAATCCGCCGACCTCGCTTTTGCCGTCGATGACTTCTTCGTTGCTCAGCACCGTGCCCAGTTGCGGACACCAGTTGACGGGCACTTCGTCGACGAACGCAAGCCGTTGCGCGCCGATCACGTCACGCTGCTCGGCGAGTGACAAGTCGCGCCATTGCCGTTCGATACGGATTTCACCGGTGATGGCTTCGAGGCCTTCCGTGGTCGGGTTGACACGCGCCGAGCCGTCGGGGCCGACAACATAATTATCGTTGTTCAGCTCGTTCAGCAGGTGCGAGATCGGCATCGCCTTTTGCTGCTGCGGGTCGAAATAGCTGTTGTAGAGTTGCAGGAAGATCCACTGCGTCCACTTGTAGTACGTCGGGTCGGTCGTATCGACTTCGCGGTCCCAGTCGTAGCTGAGGCCGAGCATTTGAATCTGCCTGCGGAAGTTTTCGATGTTCTCTTTCGTCGTCTCGGCGGGGTGGACGTTGTTCTTGATCGCGTACTGCTCGGCGGGCAGTCCGAACGCGTCCCAGCCCATCGGGTGCAGCACGTTGTGACCGGTCATACGAAGATACCGGCTGACGATGTCCGTGCCGAGCCACCCGATCGGGTGTCCGACGTGCAGGCCCGCGCCGCTGGGGTACGGGAACATGTCCAGCACGTACGCCTTTTTCATCCCGCCGGCGTCGACGGGGTCGAGGGTGGCGAAGGTTTTGTGGTCCTGCCAGTACTTTTGCCACTTCTTTTCGAGCGTCGTAAAATTGTATGACATAGGGACGGCCAGTGTACGACACCCGGTGGCGTATGTGGAGCGGGTAAACCCCCGCGGTAAACTTTCGGCCATGCGGTTCGACTGCTAGGATGTCATCGCTATGGCGTACACGGTGCTGGCGCGGAAATATCGTTCGACGACGTTCGACGAGCTCGTCGGTCAGGAGCACGTCGCGCGTACGCTCAAGCGGGCGATTTCGTCCGGGCGCATCGCACACGCGTTCCTTTTTTGCGGCACGCGCGGGACGGGCAAAACTTCGTCCGCGCGGTTATTGGCCAAGTGTCTGAACTGTCAGTCGGACACGAAGCCCGTCACCGAGCCGTGCAACCAGTGCTCGTCGTGTCAGGGCGTGGCGCGCGGCGACGACATCGACGTGATCGAAATCGACGCCGCCAGCAACACCGGCGTCGACAACGTGCGCGACCTGATCAACAATTCTCAGTACTCCCCCGCACGCAGCCGGTTCAAGATTTACATCATCGACGAAGTCCACATGCTCAGTAAAAGCGCGTTCAACGCGCTGCTGAAGACGCTGGAAGAGCCTCCCGCGCATGTGAAATTCATTCTGGCGACGACCGAGCCGGAAAAAGTGCTCGCGACGATTTTGTCGCGGTGTCAGCGTTACGATTTTCGGAATATCCCGACTCGGGAGATCGCGCAGCATCTCAAGTCGATATGTGAGAAGGAGCAAATCGACGCCGAGGACGACGCGTTGCTGCTGGTCGCGAAAGCCGGCGCGGGGTCGATGCGGGACGCGTTGTCGCTGCTCGACCGATTGTTGTCGGTGGGTGAGAAGAAGTTGGACGTGGAGATGATCGAGCAGTTGCTCGGTCTGCCGCGTACGCAATTGATTTTTGACCTAGCGCAGGCGATCGGCGAGGGGAATGTCGCGTCGGCGCTGGAGCAGACCGACGCGATGATCACCGCCGGGTTGTCGCCGGAGACGCTGGTGGCGCAGCTCGCGGAGCACGTGCGGAATCTGCTGATCCTGCGTACGTGCGGGGCCGAATCGAAGCTGGTCGAAGTGCCGGGGATGCCGATCAAGGATTTGGTTCAGCAGGCTTCACGTTTCGAGCCGGTGGTGTTGTCACAGGACATTACGATTTTGGAAGAGCTGCGGCGTCAGGTGCGTGTCGCGTCGGCGGGGCGGGCGCTGCTGGACGCGACGATCGTCCGGCTGGCGCTGGCGGAGCAGTTCACGTCCATCGTCGAGCTGATCGCGCGGACGAACGGGGCGCCGGTCGAAAAAAAAAAGTTTGAGTACGTGAAACCGCCAGAGCGCGCCGTCCTGCGGTCGGCGGAGCCGGACCCGACCGTTCGCCCGCCAGAACGCGTTGACTTGCCGCAAGGCGTCGACTTGTCGCAAGGCGTTGACGAGCCGAAGGGGGTCGACGCACCGCAAGGTTTTAGCCCATCACAAAGTGTTGACGTTCTGTCCGACGTGTCGTCTGTGCCCGACGACGCCGACGACGCGTTGCCCGCCGTCGGGAAGGTGTGGGACGACGGGCCGAAGTTGTCGCTCGGCGAGATCATGAAGCGGGCCAAGCTGGCCGACCAGCAACGCGCGGCACTCGGTCCGAGCGGGCAACAAGCGCCGGCGCAATCGCGAATCCCCGAAGACGGCGACGCGCAGACGAAGTGGGGGGCGTTGCTCAAGATTCTTGAAGAGCATGACGCGCTGGGCGTGCGGGGATTTTTATCCGAGGGCCGGGTCGGCGCGATGGAGGAGGGGCGGGTGGTGGTTTATCTTCCGCCGCAGTGCGATTTTTTCATCAAAGGTTTTGAGAAGAATCCGAAGCGCGATCTGGTGCGCGGCGCGGTCGCCGATGTGTTCGGCGCGGGCGTGGGCATTCTGTTTCGAATCGAAGTCGCGGGCGCTGGCGCGCCCATGTCACCCAAAAATCCCGCCCCGATGCGCCCGCCTGTGTCGCAGGCGACCGACCGGCCGTCACCCGCGCAGGCGAGCGCGACACCGTCGATCCCGCTCACGCCCGAGCTGCGAGAATCCCTCTCCCAAGACCCGCTGCTGTCGGCTATCATCCGTGAACTCGGCGGGACGATTCTCAGAGTCGAATAAATCCTCCGTCACGGACAACTGGCAACTGGCAACTAACAACTAATAACTGGCAACTAATCACTCTTCACTGGCAACCCCCATGCTCGACGCACTTAAAAACCTCGGCGGACTCGGCAACCTCGGTGAACTCATGCGCTCCGCGAAGCAGATGCAGGAGAAGATGGCCGGGGTGCAGGAGGAACTCGCGCGTAAAACGGTCGTCGCCGACGCCGGCGGGGGGATGGTGACGGCGACCGTCAACGGGAAGATGGAGTTGATCAAGTTACGGATCGACAAGACGAAGGTCGACCCGAATGACACGGAATTGATCGAAGACCTGACCGTCGCCGCCGTCCGCGCGGCGCAGGGCAAGGCCGCGGAGATGATGCGCGAGGAGATGGCGCGCATGGCCGGCGGGATGGGACTTCCGCCGGGCCTGTTACCATGAGCGCGGCTTTGGTTGGGATGGAAGGGTTGTCCGATCGGTCCGACGGTTTCGGATCAAGAAAAGCCGAATGCCGATGACTGGACCGACCGGGCGAGCGTACGCGATTGTGGGGGCGCTACTGGTGTTTTTGTGCATCGCGCCGACGCTGACCTGGCCACAGTTCAGCGGCGGGAGCGAAAGCCTGAACGTCGCGACCGTGCTCGAAATGCACCGCGGCGGGCCTTGGGTCGTGCCCAAACTCAACGGCACGCCACGCCTCATCAAACCGCCGCTTACTGCCTGGATTACGGCCTCGGGCGTGTCGAATGAGACGGTGCAGGCGCTGTCGACGCCCGTCGAAACGGAGCGTGAGCATGCGTACGCAAAGCTCGCGTGGGGCGTGCGCTGGCCGACGTTGATGAGCGCGTGCGTGTTGCTGGTGGTGCTTTACGAATGGGGCCGGATCACCGCAGGTCCGCGCGTCGGATTGATCGCGCTGTTCGCGGCGGCGTCGACGCTGTTGCTGCTTCGGTTCGGTCGCTCGGCAACCACCGACGTCCAACTGGCGCTCTGGGTCACCGTCTGTAACGCCTTCCTCGCGCTCGCGTTCTTCAAGCGTGCTCAACTCGTCGGCTTCACCGGCGCGGGCGCGGCGTTGGGCCTGGCGTTCATGAGCAAAGGCCCGCCGGCCTTGGCGCAGACGCTCGTGCCGGCGCTGGTCTTTTTCATACTGGCTCGGTGGCTGATCCGCGCCGACCCGGCGTCACCGGCGCAGCCTTCGCGTTGGCGTCTGGGGCTTTTTCTCGGGCTGGTGTTGTTCCTTTTGATCGCATTACCGTGGCCGATCAAAGTCTATCTGGAGAATCCGAATATTCTCAGTGCCTGGCGCACCGAGGTCACGCGCGAAGGCGCCAGCGATCTTCCTCCCGACCCGTGGTACTCGTATCTGAGCGTGCTGGGGTACGTATTTCCGTGGGCGGTATTGTTGCTCGTGGGGCTGGGGATGTGCGTGCAAGACGTCTGGACAAGTCTCAAACAGCGCCGGCCACTTGCGCATCCGGGGCTGTTTTATGCGGCGCTGATGGCCGTCGTGCCTCTGATCGTAATGAGCTTTTTTAAGGACAAGAACGAGAGATATCAATTGCCGATGCTCGCGCCTCTCGCGCTCGTGATCGCGTACGCGACGGCAGAGGTTTTGCGTGCAAAAACTCCACGCCCCGTGGTCGACCGCGCGGTCGTGGTGTTGCAATGGGCTCTCACGCTGGTGGTCGTCGTCGGTCTGCCTTTCGCGGCCATGAGTTTGACCACGGTCGACGGATCGCCGTGGCTCGGTAGGCCCGCCGCGCTGTCGCTCGTCGCGCTCGGCATGGTGGGGGTGGGCGTCGGGATCGCGTTGTCGCGCCGGTTTCCGATCAGTTTTTTCGTCACGGGCGTTTTGGCGATGGGCGTGTCGCAGTTGGTGTTCATGTCCGGTTACGCGCGCTCGGGGGACGGCGTGAGCAAGCTCAAGCCGATCGCCGACGCCGTCTGGCGCGTCGCGCCGGACGCGGAGGTGTTTTATCTCAATCCTCCGGAGCAGAACCGCGCGGTGCCGATGGATTTGAACATTTACCTCAATCGCGTCACGCCAATGGTCGCGGGGTGGGACGTCGTGCCCTCGCCGCGCCGACGGCAGGTCGTCGTCACGTTTCTGCGCAACCCAACGGACTCGATCCCGACCCCGCCTCCCGAGTGGCAACAGATCGCCGACCAACATTTCGGGAACAAGCGGTGGATCGCACTGATGCGATAAATTCAACGCACCGCGCGCCGGCCCGACTATCGTTTTTATCCGCTTCCCCGCATATTCTTTCACACCACGAATGACCCCGATCGCAGCGGCGCAAATTCTCCCGATCGAGCGAGCAGACCGGCAAACCTGGCGTGCCGCGCTGTGGCTCATCGCCGGGGTGACGGTACTTCGAGTGGTCTATTCGATCTGGCTGTCGCCGTGGGATTTACTGGGGGATGAGGCGTATTACTGGGCGCAGTCCCAGCACCTCGACTGGTCGTACGCGGAGAAGGGGCCGCTGCTGGCGTGGATGATCGCTCTGTGTTGCAAGCTGTTCGGCAATACAGAATGGGCGGTACGTTTGCCGGTTATTTTGTCGTCGACGTTGGCGGCGTTGATGCTCGGCCGGCTGGCGCTGTCGATCACGCGCGGGAATCAAACCGTCGCGTTTTGGTCGGTGGTCATTTTTTTCCTGATTCCAGCTTTCGTCGGTAACGCGCAGATCTGCACGCAGGACGGCCCGTTGTTCGTGCTGATTCTGGCGATCACCGGCGTCGGTTTGCGATTGATGCGCAGGTGGGAAGCGGGGCAGAGCACGTGGCCCGACTGGCTTCTGCTGTACGCGACGTTCGGCGCGGGCGTGTTGCTGAAGCAGTCGGTTTTGCTGATGGGCACGGCACTGGTTTGTTACGCAGTCGTCCGGTTTCGCAAATTAAAAATTCGGCCCGTGCTGGTCGCGCAGCAGGTCGTCGGGCTTGTGGTTTTCATGCTGATGATTTCGCCGATCGTGGTGTGGGAAAGCCGCGCGGGCTGGCCGATGGTGCACCACACGATGGGCCACCTCGGGCTAGGCGGGGATCAGGTCGGCAGCACGCCCAAGGGTAATGCGGCGGTCTGGGTGGGCAACACGGTCGGCGCGCTGGTCGGCGCGGTCGGGCCGGCGGCGCTGGGGTTGATGCTTTGGGCGACAGTGAGCGCCTATCGATCAAGAAAAGAGAACGACCCCGCGTGGCGGGACCGGTTCTGGCTGATCTGTTGTTCCTGGCCGAGCGTACTGTTTTTTGTGTTCGTCAGTTTCTACAAACCCGCCGTGCCGAGTTGGCCGTTGCCGCACGTCGTGCCGCTCGTGGTGTTAATGGCGGAACTCGTGAGCACCGAGTTACCGCGCTTGCAGGAGAAAATGATCGCGTGGCGTACGGCGCGTCGCGCCGGCGACGTGTCCGTGAAAAAGCCCGGCGGGGCGTTTGCCGTTTTGTGGGGCACGTTCGTCTGGTACGGCGCGATCGGAACCTTGATTGTCCTGTTCCCCACCGCGCTCGGCCACATTCCCGTCTACGGGAAAAAAATCGACGAGAAAGTCTTGAGCCGTCTGACCGGCAACCGCGCCGAGGCACGCGAAGTTGAAGACCAGATCTTCGCCGAGCGTGCCCGGCTTGGTGACAGGCCCGTCGTCGTCACGCGACACTACCAGCAGGCGTCGTTGCTCAGCTTTTACCTGCCGCCAGGCCGTGTGGTCACGAGCGCGGGAAGTTACGTGTCGAGCCGCCTTAGCAATTTCGACGAGTGGGACGACACGCGCCTGGACGCGCCCGCGATGCTGGGCAAAAAGATGTTGCTCGTCGGTGGAGATCTCGATCGGTGGTCCGGCGGACTGAAATTCGAACGCGTCGACCCGATCAACAACGGAAACTTCGTCGGCGTGAACTACGCCGGTCCGCGCGTCGAACGCGCCGACCGCCGGCGCGTTGCGGGCAAATGATTCGGAGCGTATTCAAAGAGCCATGGACAACAGCCCGCACACGCAGCCCGACCTGAGCCTCGTCGTCCCGCTTTACAACGAGGTCGACAACCTCCAGCCGTTGCTGGCCGAGATCGACCAGACGCTCGGGCCGTCGAACTACAGCTATGAGGTGCTCTTCGTCGACGACGGTAGCACCGACGGCAGCACGAAAAAACTCGCCGAACTGGCGGCGGGGAATGCGCGTGTGAAGGTGATTTGTTTCCGGCGCAACTACGGACAAAGCGCCGCGTTCGACGCCGGCTTTCAGGCCGCGACCGGGCGCATCGTCGTGACGCTCGATGCCGACCGGCAGAATGACCCCGCCGACATCCCGCGCATGGTCCGGTACATGCAGGAAAACCACCTCGACTTCGTCTCCGGCTGTCGCGCCCGGCGCGAAGACGCCGCGGTGTCGCGCAAGCTGCCTTCGCGTATCGCGAACTTCATCATCCGGCGCGTGACCAAGACTGAAATCCGTGACCTCGGCTGCTCACTCAAGGTCTACAAACAGGAGATCGCGCGCGAGGTCCGGTTGTACGGCGAGATGCACCGGTTCCTCGCGGTGCTGATCGAAGGCACCGGCGCGAAGGTCGGGCAGATGGACGTGAACCACCGCGCCCGCGTCGCCGGCGTGAGCAAGTACGGACTGGCACGGACGTTCAAGGTGTTGCTCGATCTAGTGACGGTCTGGTTCATGGAAGGGTTTCAGACGAACCCGATTTATTTCTTCGGCGGAATGTCGATGTTGCTGATGGCGGGCGCGATGCTGACGTCGGCTTACGTCGCGTACGAACGCATTTTCGAGGGCATTTTCGTCCATAAGCAGCCGATGTTTTTGCTGTCGATGGTGATGGCGATCGTGTCGGTGCAGTTTCTGGCGATGGGGTTGATCGCGGAGATCATGATCCGCACGTACTTCGAGTCGCGCCGTCGGCCGGTGTATTCCGTGCGATCGTATCTGGGTTTCGCCGAGCCTCCGGCGTCACAGGACGACGGCAGAAACGGCGGGGTGTGACATGTGCGGCATTGCCGGCTACGTGCAGCGACGTGAGTCCCCCGACCGACCGCTCGCGGCCATGCTCAACAAGATCGCGCACCGCGGGCCTGACGGGTCGGGGGCGTGGGAGTCTTCCCGCGACGACTGGTCGGTTTCGCTCGGTCACCGAAGGCTCGCGATCATCGACCTCGCCGGTGGCGCGCAGCCGATGGTCGACACCACCGGCCGGCTCCACGTCACCTTCAACGGCGAGATCTACAATTACAAATCGCTCCGCACGGGCCTCGAACGCGACGGCCTGCGCTTCGCGTCACACTCGGACACCGAAGCGATTTTGAACCAGCACGCCCGACACGGCACCGGCGGACTGCTCGCGCTCAACGGCATGTTCGCGTTCGCACTCTGGGACGAACCCGCGGGCTCGCTCACGCTCGCGCGCGACCGCGCGGGCATCAAGCCGCTCTATTACGCGCCACTTTTCGGCGGGGGGCTGGCGTTTTCGTCGGAGCTGATTTCGCTGTTGCAACACCCCGGCGTGGGCCGCGCGATAGACGCTGCCGGGCTGACGTCGCTTTTCTTTCGAGACTATGCGGCTGCGCCGACGACGCTGATGAAGGGCGTTTTCAAACTCGAACCCGGACATTTTCTGGTGTGGCGCGACGGACGGGCGTCCGTGCCCACGCCGTTTTGGACGCTTTCGTCGGAACCTTCGCGCGAGGAGGCGAGTGTTGAGAAGTTGCGCGCGATGTTGGACGACGCGGTGCAGTCGCAGTTGATGTCGGACGTGCCGCTGGGCGTTTTTCTGAGTGGCGGGATCGACTCTTCGCTGGTTGCGGCACTGGCGCAACGGCACATGACCGAGCCGCTTTCGACGTTTTCTATCGGCTTCGAAGACGCGGAGTTCGATGAAAGTAATTACGCCCGAATCGTCGCCACGCACATCGGCTCGCGGCATTTTGAGCGGAAGTTGTCGGAGCAAGATTTGCTCGACGCTCTCGATCCGGCCTTGGACGCGCTGGACGAGCCGATCGCCGACCCGTCGATCGTACCGACGTATGTGGTGTCGCGGCTCGCGTCGGAGCACGTGAAGGTCGCGCTCGGAGGTGACGGCGGGGACGAACTATGGGGGGGCTACCCGACGTGCCGCGCGCACCGGGCGGCGTCGAAATACGCCGCCGTCCCGGCGTTCGTTCGCAACGCATTTCTCTCGCCGCTCGTCGACGCGCTGCCCGTGCGGCACGGGTATCAGAAGTTGGAATGGAAGCTCAAACGGTTCGTACTGCGCTGGCGCGATGACGCGCTGGAACGTCACCAGAATTGGATGTCCAACGTCCCCGCGGACGCGCTGTCGGAGATTTTGAACGAGGTCGGCTCGCCGTTTCGCGCCATGCCCGAAATCATGCGCGGCGGACGAGGGCCGGACCTGATCAACGAAATTCTCGCGTACGATTTTTCGACGTACATGTCCGGCTCGGTGCTGACAAAGGTCGACCGCGCGAGCATGGCGCACGGTCTGGAAGTCCGCCCGCCGTTGCTCGACAACGGGCTGATCGACTACGCGTTCAGTCTGCCGTCGTCGGTGAAATTGAAGGGTAAAACGTCGAAGTGGCTTTTGAAGCAGGCTGCCGAGCCGTTCTTACCGCCGGAGATTATTCACCGTCCCAAGCGAGGTTTTGCAATCCCGCTGGCTCGGTGGATCGTCGGCCCGCTTCGGCCGCGCCTTGAAAAGATCATGGCGGCCTCACCGGCATGGGATTTGAAATTGCTCAAGCGCGAAGTGTTCACGACGTGGCTCAAGGAACACGTCGAGCGGCGCGCGGATCATTCCAAGCCGCTGTGGGCGCTGCTGGTGCTGGACCACTGGCTGCGACGGGTGCAGGGTACGTAGCGTAAATTGTGCGTCTTCGTAACACGGGCGCCTCGCCCGTGTTTTAGCTTTCAAAGGCCAGACATGGGCGAGGCGCCCATGATACGACGTCCGACAAGACACGAATTGGCTCAATCGGTTCCTTCGACGGCTTGCGTCACGAAATGGAACGAACGATCGCTCAGTCGATCGGTCCGCCGATGGCTTCGTGGACGCTGCGGGGCGCGGTGACGACGAGATTGTCATTGAAGAACCGGATGGAAGCGGTCCCGCCGTTGTCGCGCCAGATGTCGGGTTGGATGGTTTCGACGATCAGCGCGACTAATTCTTTGCCGCGTTCGGTTTTGGATTTGCCGTCTTTTTCACCCGACGCACTGGAGCCACCGCCACCGAACCCGCTCGCACCACCACCGCCGCGTGAACTCGCGCCACCGTTCGACCCCCGTCCGCCACTCCCACCTGAAAGGCTCAGGCCGGGGCCTTCGAAGTCGGGGACTTCCATCAGCAGGTCGCCCACCGGATAGACCTTCGTGAACAATTGCCGGTCCGCGACTTCGCGCGTGGTGACTTCGATCACGCCTTGGTCGACGTAGAACGTTAACAGATCCCCCGCGCCGGTTTCGGACAGCAAGAGCGCCAGCGTCTTTCGCAACGGCACTGCCCGGAGTTTCACGTTCACGGGCGTGTCTTTCGACACGTTGATCGACGCGAGCGCCCGCCAGTCGACGTGCAGATTCGCGCCGGACACGTCGCGCAGGAAGTCCAAGGCATCGCCGATCGGAACGTTGTCGAACGTCGCCGCCGGCAGGGTGCGGTTCAGCGCCGCTTTGGCCGGGTCGGCGCGGACGGCGGGTGCGACGAATCCGACGACCGTCAGAACCAACATCGAGCGAAGCCATGTCGACAATGTCATCAGGTTTCTCCGGTTCGACCGACGGGCCTCAGTCTCCTCGTACCTTAATATACACGACACCCGGCAGCGGACGAATGAAAAAGTGATCCATGAACCACCGAAGTCGAGAGCGGAGTTTCATCAAGATTGAAACAACTTTCCCCTTCCCCAGAAGCGAACTAAATCCTAACATCCGAGCTTTAGGGAAGGAGACCCGTGGACGTTCGTGTGAAGCTCTCGATCCTCGCCGACGCGGCCAAGTATGACGCATCCTGTGCGTCGTCGGGCAGTCGACGTTCCAATGGCGGGAAGGGCCTCGGTGACACCTCTAAAATCGGTATTTGTCACTCTTACACGCCCGACGGGCGCTGCGTTTCGCTCCTGAAAATCCTGCTCACCAACCACTGCATTTACGATTGCAAATATTGCGTCAACCGGGTCACCAGCGACACGCCCCGCGCCCGCTTTAACGTCGACGAAGTGGTAAAGCTGACGATCGACTTCTACAAGCGGAATTATATCGAAGGTTTGTTCCTAAGTTCCGGCGTCATTCAAAGCCCGGACTACACGATGGAGCAATTGATCGCGGTCGCGAAGAAATTGCGGGTGGAGGAGCGATATGCGGGGTACATTCATCTCAAGGCCGTTCCGGGCGCGTCGGAGCCGCTGCTCGCAGAGGCCGGGCGATGGGCGGACCGGCTTAGTGCGAATATCGAGCTTCCGCGCGCCGAAGATTTGAAACAACTCGCGCCCGAGAAGACACACGCGCAAGTCGAAACGACGATGACGCACATCCGGGCGCGCGTCGATCAGGCGAAATCTGAACGTTCGTCGAGCCGTCTGGCACCCGCGTACGCTCCGGCAGGCCAGAGCACGCAGATGATCGTGGGCGCGACGCCCGCGAGCGACTTCGACGTGCTCACGATGGCGTCGAAATTGTACGACCGTTACCGCCTTCGCCGGGTCTATTACAGCGCCTTTAGCCCCATCCCGCACGGCGACACGCGACTTCCACCGGCGGCGCCCCCGCTCGTGCGCGAGCACCGGCTGTACCAGTCCGACTGGCTGCTCCGGTTCTACGGATTTCGCGTGAACGAAATCACCACCGACCTGCACCCCAATCTCGAACTCGACGTCGACCCGAAACTCAGTTGGGCACTGCGCAACCGCGGGTTTTTTCCGGTCGACGTGAACACCGCGCCGAAGTGGAAACTACTCCGCGTGCCGGGTTTGGGCGTGCGGAACGTCGGCAGAATTCTCGACACGCGACGGTTTCACAAGTTGCGTTTGGCCGACCTGGTGAAGCTTCGCGTCCCGATGAAAAAGGCCCGGCCGTTCCTCACTACGCTCGACCACAACCCCGACGCCGCCCTGATTGACCGCGCGGACTTGCGCGACAAGGTCGTTCTCAAACCTACAACCAGGATCGACCAGCAACTACTGCTGTTCCAGACCGAAGCCAGCGCCCTCAGCGGCGAGGTCTAAAGAAAACTCGCGATGCGAATCGTCCCCGTCCAACGTGATTTCGACGACTGGCGCGCCAAAGCGCGGCTGATGCTCTCCGCGGACGTCGCGCCGGGCGACGTGACGTTCGTCGACGTTGATTCGCCAGAGCTCACGTTCGATGCGCTTACGCTCGACAACGAAACATGGCGCGACGCACTTCCGCAGGTCGTCAAACGTCCGTCGATCAGCCAGGAATTCATCGACCTCGCCAGATCGGCAGGCTGTTACCGTGACCCGCAGCGGTGGGATTTGTTGTATCGTGTGG
>Ga0163144_10014288_pt1 | contig 16499 bp, 16 predicted proteins | sample OliLak19BULKMAT1_FD_123175 | JGI IMG/M metagenome (GOLD analysis project Ga0163144, IMG submission 123175) | Freshwater microbial mat bacterial communities from Lake Vanda, McMurdo Dry Valleys, Antarctica - Oligotrophic Lake LV.19.BULKMAT1 | ecosystem: Environmental > Aquatic > Freshwater >... | reverse complement strand
CTTGATCGCCGCCAACTTGAACTCCCGCGTAAATTTCCTTCGCGTTTTAGACATGACTCAAATTCTCCTATCAGAATTTTTATGAGTCTAGACTCGTGTCTCAATTTTGGGGACAACTCCACAATGACATCATCGCTCTACGTTGCTGTCACATCAGTGGCCGCTTCGAAGACTATTGGGAGAGCCGCCGCGCCGCTTGACCTTCCACTTCTATGTCGCGCACCCATTTCACAATTTCACAGTGCCGGTAATGGATTTTCATCGAATATGTCGCATGCCTTGATGGAGCAAGACAATGACTGCAACAATCTCTGCCGAGATGGAGCGCGGCGCCGAAGAAAGTGTGCGCGCCTAAAACGGCGCAGTGCTCAACGCTCGCAACCGGGCCGATCGGCGCTCAATTGCCTCAATTATCGATGCGGCTTCGCTTGCAATCTTTCCAATTTGTCCGCGTAAATCAGAGGCTCGGGCCGCTTCTATCATCGCCTCATAGTCGAGCCCGGTAGTCTTCTGCAAGCCCGCATTCGCTTCTGGCTTGCCTTTTGCATTCGGACTGAGTTGCATCTCGGCGAGCTCGTCATTGAAGTGCCGCCTGGCCCAGCGCCGGTTCTCAGCCAGCACGGCCATCATCAGCTTCTTCCGCTCAGGTTTCCATCCACCCTTGAACATCCTGGCTAACTCGCCGCGAGGCTCTGAGATCCGCATGAAGTGTAGCTGCGCCGCCTCAACTGGAGTTGCCGCGATATCGGCCAGCGTCGCAGCCCAGTCGAGGCCCAACTCACGAATCCCGATTTCATGAAAGGAAAACAGATCCTGAATTGGCCGGTTCCTGGGCGTGTAAGTCCCATCAAGCAGCTTCAAGGTCAGCCCCGGCTGAAACGACTTGATCAAACTGTCTGAAACCACATGGACAGTCCACCCCAGGATGTAAGCTAGAGTCCGCTCGCTGGGCCCATAGAAATCAATTGCGTCATGCAGGCTAGCCGCGAAATACTCCGGCAGATGATCCCACGGGACTCGCAGCGATTCATCTTCTTTCGTCCAACCAAAGATCAGGTGCGAGCGCCCATAGAAAAGTCCATGAATTTGCCTCGGCAAATAATCTTCCCCATCCACTCTCAGCATCCACGGCTTCGACGAGCCACCGGGACAACCCGAATACGGAATGCCGCCATACCCTGCCTCTTCATTGTTGGCTGCACATGTCACCGAAGGCATTGTCTGTATGTCACTGCCAAGGTAAGCGCCAGCCAGAAACGCGGAATAGTGCCGAACCGCAATCGGCCCCGTCCGAAGCTTGCGCCGAAGTACTTCCTTCAACGTCAGAATTGCGTAGGTAGTGTGTCCGACAATTCCACTCACAGCGCTTTATCGTAATCCCTTCGCCTTCAAATGCGCAATCAGCGCTGCCGGGTCGTCAGTGATGATCGCGTCGACTCCCACCTCGATCAACTTGTCCCACGCCGCCGCATCGTTCGCAGTCCAGGGCACAACCTTCATGCCAAACGAATGCGCGCGATCCACGTCCGCCTTGGAGATCAGCCGATGGATGGGGCTCACAATCGGATAGCCAGCGGCATTGGCGTCGCCGACATAATCCTTGAGGACCGCTCCGTCGTTCAATGTGCTCGAATAGAGCGCCGAAAGGCGAATCCCAGGTCCAATCCGCTTGGCCGCCTCAAGCGTCCGCCAGTCAAAGCTTTGCAGAATCAGACGCGATTCCATCCCCTGCTTCTTCACTGCTTCAATCACCATCCGCGCAAACGCCTCCGGCGTGGGCGTGAGTTCCGGCCTCGCAAGAAAGATCTTCGTCTCGACATTGAGCTCCACCTGTGTAGGCTTGGCCAACTCCAACACTTCGTCAAACGTGGGAACCTTTGTTCCGGCAATCGCCGTCTGCCTTGGAAAATCCGGGTTTTGCTTTGCGCCGCAATCCCATTGCTTCAGTTGCGCCAGCGTCATCTCGCGAATGACCTGAGGCGAATTCGCTGGCCCAGTGCAGATCCTCGGATTCATGGCCGGGTCATGGCTCACCACCAGGACATTGTCCTTGGTCACCGCGAGGTCCATCTCTAGCGCATCCACTCCCTGCGCGAGTGCATACTCAAACGCGGGCAGAGTGTTTTCCGGCCTTACGGCCCGAGCGCCTCTATGGCCATGCACAAGGATTTTCGGGCCGGCTATCATTTCAAAAGCCATGAACAGCAGTAAAGCAAATCTCATCTGAACACAGGATATACTCGGACTGTTTCAAACCATTGAACAGGAGCGTTGTCCTTGAATCGAAGGCAGTTTGCAGGCGCCACCGCCATGAGCGCACTCAGCTACTCACAGGTCATGGGAGCCAACGAGCGCATGATGGTTGGCTACGTCGGATTGGGCAACCGCGGTGATCAGGTTCACGATGGTTTCCTCGAATACGGCGATGCCCGTACAGCCGCTATTTGCGACCTCAAGTCCTCTTACCTCGACCTTGCCGAGAAGAAGGCCAAAGACCGCGGCCATGATACCCCAAAGCGCTACGCCGATTATCGCAAGCTGATCGAAGACAAGTCGCTCGACGCCATCGTCATTGCCACTCCCGACCACTGGCATGCCCTCATGATGATTGACGCCTGTGACGCCGGCAAAGATGTCTATTGCGAGAAGCCTCTCAGCCTCACTGTCGTAGAAGGCCGCAAGATGATCGAAGCCGCCGAGCGCAACAAGCGCGTCGTCCAGGTTGGCATACAGCGCCGGAGCGCAAAGTTCCTACAGGAAGCCGCAGCTTATGTCCAATCCGGCGCACTTGGCAAGATCACTCTTGCCCAGGGTTGGCATCTGTCCAACGAATGGCCGACCGGCCTCGGCGCCGCACCCGAAGGCCCGCCCCCGAGCGAATCGGAATGGGATGCCTGGCTCGGACCTGCCCCGAAGGTTCCCTACAACCGCAACCGCACCTATTACAACTTCCGCTGGTTCTACAATTACTCAGGCGGTCAGGTGACCAACTTCGGCGTCCACTATGTCGACATGCTGCGCTGGTGCATCGGCAAAGACGCGCCCAAAGCCGTCACGGTCATGGGCGGCAAGTTCGCCATCGACGACAACCGCGAAATCCCCGACACGCTTCAGGCTACCTGGGATTACGACGGCGTCATGATGACCTTTACCCAGATCAACGCGAATGCCGCGCCTGGCAACGAGAAGAAGACCGAGATGATGATTCGCGGCACGAAAGGAACGATGTACCTGAATCTCAATGGTTGGGAAGTCGTGCCTGAAGCTGTCACCGAGCTTCCCCTGCCGCAACGCAGCCCCGTCGATCGTGTGACCGAGCGCGGCTACAACCCGTCGAAGAAGCCCATCATCGAAGCCCGCAAGGTAACCGGCCAGGTCACCAATCATCCCCACGCCCGCAACTTTCTCGACTGCATCAAATCCCGCGCCAAGACCAATTGCGACGTCCAGACCGGACACCTTTCTACTTCCGCCACTCTCATTGCAAACATCGCCTACAAGACCAAAAGCTATCTCGAATGGGACGCCAAAAACGAGAAGTTCACCAACAACCCTACCGCCAACCAGATGTTGAGCTATAAATACAGAGCCCCCTATAAACTCGCATGAAACGACGTGATTTTCTCGCCACCGCCGCCGCCCCTGCCTTGCTGGCTCAAGCTCCCGCGGACAAGCCCATCCTCTGCTTGTTCTCAAAGCATGCCGCCCAGCTCAACTACAAAGATTTAGGAAAGTATTCCAAGCAAGTCGGCTTTGCCGGCATCGATCTAACCGTCCGCCCCAAGGGCCACGTCCTGCCCGAAAAGGTAACAGACGATCTGCCCATCGCCGTCGCCGTTCTCGAGAACTCGGGCCTGAAGGTGCCGATGATCACCACCGGCCTCACCAACCCAAAAGCGCCTGAAACCACTGCCACCCTGCGCAAGGCCGGCGAACTGAAGATCCCCTTTTGGAAGCCCGGCTACTGGCGCTACGAAGCTGCCAAAGACGGCACGGTTGACCTCGATCGCAAGCTCGCTGAAGTGCAGAATGCGCTGAGTGGCTTTGCAGTACTGTCCCGCCTCTACAACACCTGCTGTGGCATGCACAACCATTCGGGAAACTATGTTGGCGCGCCAGTTTGGGACACCTGGCAGGTAATCCAGCTTATGGATGCCAAGACTCTCGGTTTCTACTTCGATCCAGCCCACGCCACGGCGGAGGGCGGCGCGTGGACCTCAAACTCTTCGCTCGAGATTGCCCTCAAGCGGCTGAAGATGGTTGCGGTCAAGGATTTCTATTGGGAGAAGAAGAACGGCAAGTGGGCGATGAAGTGGTGCCCGCTGGGGCAGGGAATGGTCGATTGGCCCGCTGTGCTCAAGCGCCTCGCGCTAGCCAAATTCTCAGGCCCGCTCACGCTTCATGTCGAATACGAAACGGCTGACGAACTGAAGTCTGTAGCTGAGGATTTCGCAACGCTTAAGAAGCTGACAGACGCCGCCTGGGGCTAGTCGCCTAGCGGCGCTGCTGCTGATCCAGATAACAGATGCAGCAGTCCGTACATCGCTGGCAGCGTTCGCACAAATGCAGTCCGCACGTGTCTTTAGTGCAATACATGCAAATCTCGGTTGAACTTTCCTTGCAGATATAGCAGGTGAAAGTCTTCGCGGGCGGCCCGGCTGGTGGTGTTGCGGTAGGGGTCATTTTTTCTTTGCTGGTGCGGCTGCCGGTCTCGTAGGAGCAGGCGAGTTCTTTTCTATCCTGCAACGCTGTGCTTCGGCCAACAACACATCATACTCACGGTCGCGCAAGGACGCCAAATCAAGCAGATAGTTTCTGAAATTAGTGCGCCCCGGAGCGCTATCGACAAACTTCGCCTCAATGGCATCAGCGAGCTCCTGCTGCTCATATTTGCGAATGGCTTCCATCACCGGCCGCTGCATGGAATCCAGCGCATCGAATCGCAGAAAAATCTCCAGCGCCACTGACATCTTCTCAGGCGCCTGCCTCAAATCCGCAACCGCAAGCGTCAAACTCTTCAACTGGCTTTGGATCGATTCAAACTGGGAGAGGTACGCCTCAGGCACGCCGGTCTCGCGCCAACGCTTCAAGTCTACCCGTGAAAGCTCAGGCCCGATTGCCTCGAACTTCGCCTTGAGGTCGTCCAATTGCTGGCGTGTATTCCATTCCGCAGGTACGCCTTGACCACTCAATAGCGTGGCCCCAAGTAACAGCAGCAACGGAAACATTTAGACTCCAGGAGGTGGGGGTGGTGGTGCAGTGGGGGGCGGAGCAGGTGCTCCAGTGTCGCCCGGCAAACCAATCGGGACGCTGGAAGGACCAGGCCCAGGCACAGGCGAACTGCCGCCGCCTGTCTTCGGGGTATTCAACCAGACATCCGCCATGATTCGCAGCATCTTCTGCAAGACTTGGCCCTTGTCGAATTGTTTCTGCGCCAACGGCTGATTCTTGTATACGCGCAGGTAATCGCCGCCATTCAGGATCTTGGCGTCAGAGTAAGGCATCAGCGCATGTTGCACCGCGACTTGACCCTCTTCCACCACAACCAGCGTCATCTCATCCTCTTCGACCGTCACGTCAAAGGTGGTGCCGCGTACGGAAATCACAGCCGATGGAGTCTGAATCCGGTTGTAGTTGGGCTTGCCGTTCAGTTTTTCGATATGAACTTTGACGCGGCCAAGCCAAAGGTCGAGCAGCTCGCGCAAGTTGCCCTGGTTGGACCTGAAGGTCGCCCGCGAATTCGGAAAGATCTCAAATACGCTGCCGTCCGGCACCTGTATCTTGGCGTAACCATCGAGGCCGGTGACAATTTCCTGCTTCGGGTTCACCAGGTCGCCCACGCTCAGCGCCCAGGGTATTTCATCCTTCAAGACTTGTACTTGGCCTTGCGCATGCAACACTTTACCTGTGGAACCGGGAGCGGTGGGAAGGAATTGGGCTGTAGACACACAGGCACACGCCAGTGACAAAGCCACCGCGAGCGTACCGGGATGAAAGACAGATCTCAGCAGCAAGTAATCACCAATCCTAACACCAAAATTGCTAAGCATTTCAACAGCCTGTTCTGTGGATAAAGGAAACCCATGAAGAAATCTCTCGTCTTATCAACAGTTCGGCAGAAAGTTTGCCGATCTTGAGAGTGTTGGTCGCGATTACAATGAAGAAGCTGATGTGTCAAATGGACACAGTCCGACGCGGATTTGCCGCTACGTTAGGGTTTCTGATCCTCGCCTCGCCTTCTCTTGCCCAAACGTACGAATTTGCCCTCACATGGCGAGCAATCGGTACAACAGTTGTATTCAACTCACGTGCCGGCTTTTCCGGCGGCCCGGTGGCAGGCCTTTGGTTCTCCCCGGATGGAGGCGAGTTGGAAGTTCAGCTCAACAACGGACGCCTTTACCGTACTGCGGATTTTGAAGCCTGGACGCTGGTCCAGCGCGAGGGTGCCCGCACGCTGATCGAACCCAAGGTTGTCGATTCGTTGCCCGAGCCGGATTCAAAAGCCTTTGCCGCACCTGGCAATGCCTATCGTGCCTACGCCACCGGCAAATGGTTCTGGCGCAGCGATGATGGCGGCAAGCATTGGACCAACCTCATTGCTTCTGGCGATGCCCAGCTCATCGGCGCAAACGTTCGCGGCCTCTCTGTTTCTCCTGCCGATCCCGACCGCGTTGCGGTTGTTACGGACGAAGGCATCTGGATGTCGGTCGATGGCGGTTCGACCTGGGTGAGCCTCAATGCGGGGTTGCCCAATTTGCGGTTGACTCGTCTGGTGGCAGCCCCACAGGGCGGACGCGGCTTGCTAGCGCGATGGGAGAACGGCGAAACAGTGGAGTGGCTTCCCGGGGCAAAAGCTTCCTGGGTTACCCGCGATGAAGCTGCTAAGCCCAGAGACAACACCCGCTGGGCCGATAAGGATAAACCCGAAACGCGGCTTGAGGTTCGCAGTGGCGATCGCCCAAGAATTTACCGCACCCTCAACGCTGGGGTTCAATGGGACGATCTCACCAGCGATCTTGCCGCACAGCAGATTTACGGAATTGCTGCCGATCGCGCCAGCGGGGCGATCTACCTGGCCACCGAACGCGGCGTCTTTTACACCCTGAATAGCCTCGAAACCGCCTCAGGCCCCACAAGCTGGATTCGACTCGGGGGCAATCTTCCCCGTGAGGCGGCCCTCGACGTACTACTCAATGATGGGGGCAATTTTCTCTATGCGTCCATCGCAGGGGAAGGCGTTTTCCTTACGTATGCGCCGCACCGTCGCCGCAATCCGGCGTTGATCAGCGCCGCTGATTTCAGCTCCAAATCGGCCGCTCCCGGCGGCCTGATGTCGGTGATCGGGATGAAGCTTACCCAGGCTCAACTGGCCGGTCGCACATTGCCCATACTTTCGGCCACTGCGGACGAAACCCAGGTTCAGATTCCGTATGACGCCGTCATTCCCTCTCCTTCCCTTGAACTCAGCACGGCAACCAATTCGATCCGGATGGATCTGGAACTCGCCTCTACCGCTCCGGTGATCTTTACCGACCGCGATGGCGCACCTTTGCTGCTCGATGCGGAAACGGGCGAACTGCTCGATCCGACGCTGCCGCTCAAGGCCGGGATGAGGATTCAAATTCTTCTGACCGGGCTCGGCCGGGTGGAACCTTCGTGGCCTGCCGGCGTGGCTGCTCCCGCGCAAAACTCCCCCAAAGTGGTCGCCCCGGTCCGCGTCTGGCTGAACGGTCAGACCCTCGAAGTGGTCAAAGCGGAACTTGCCGGAGGCTACATCGGGTTTTACGCCGTGGAGACCCGTCTCCCACCCGTTGTGGATGAAGGTTTTTCCAGTCTACGAATCGAAGCCGCAGGCCGTTTCTCCAACACGATCCGCGTCCGTGTTAATCTGTAGCTTCCCCCTGTAGGACTTCCCCGTGGACAAATCACTTCAGAATGTAATCAAGCACGACCAGTTTGTGGAAACGGTCGGCCAAGCCTCCGAGTATGCCTCGGGTCATAAGAAACAACTCGCCATCTACATCGGCGCCGCCGTCGCCCTTGCGGTGATCGGTTACGGCATCTGGTCCTATATGGGCGCGCAGCGCGCCGAACGCCAGCTCGCCCTCGGTGAGGCCATGGGCATCGCCCAGGCCACTACCAGCCGCACAGTTACCGAAGAAAAGAAAGTCATCGACGCTTTCGCCAAGGTTTCAAGCAAGTACGCCGGCAGCAAAGAAGGCGACATCGCCCTCTACATGCTGGCAATGCTCGACATTGAGCGCGGCGATTCCTCTGCAGGCGAAAAGAAACTGAAAGACGTGTTGGCTGGCGACAAAGAACCCGCTTCGCTCGCGAAGTTCACCATGTCCGAGATCCTTCAGGGCCAAGGCAAGAATGCTGAAGCCGAAGCGCTACTTCGCGAATTGGTGGCCAGCCCCACGTACATGATGCCGGTTGAGCAATCCACACTCCAGCTTGCACGCCTGATTGCCAAGACGAAGCCCGATGAAGCCCGCAAGCTTCTTGAGCCGCTTCGCACTGCCCGCGCTCCGATCTCGACGCCCGCCCTCGAAATCCTGGGTACGCTTCCGGCTGCCCCGATCACGGCCGCTCCCAAAAAATAATCGGAAAATCCAATGATCCGGTCCGGTGTTCTGGCCCAGCTTCGCTTCCCGGTGGAAACAAGTCTGGGTCGTCGCTTTCCGGAGAGCCTTCCTTCCTTTAGGAACGACTTCCAACGCGACCGCGACCGTATTGTCCACTCACGCGCCTTCCGTCGTCTGGAAGCCAAGACTCAGGTCTTCCCGGCTGGCATCTCAGACCATTTCCGCAACCGGCTCACCCACACCCTTGAGGTTGCTCAATTGGCTCGCACGGCAGCCCGTGTACTTGGCCTGGACGAAGACTTCACCGAAGCTCTCGCCCTTGCACACGACATCGGCCATCCACCTTTTGCCCACTCCGGCGAAGTTGCGCTCAATCGCATCCTCAGCCGCTTCAACGAGCGCTTCGAGCACAACGTCCACGCCCTTCGAATTGTGGAGCTCTTCGAGCATCGCTATGCGATGTACCCGGGTCTCAATCTCACCTTCGAAGTCCGCGAAGGCATCGTCAAACATTCTCGCGATCTGCCTGAAAACTACAGTGGTCCTCTTGAGGAATATCTGCCCGGCTTGCGACCGCCGCTCGAAGCCCAACTGATCGATCTGGTCGACGAGATTGCTTATAACACCGCCGATGTCGATGACTCGCACGAAGCAGGTTTCTTCAAGCTGGCTGAACTCGCTGCTGCCGTACCGATTGCCGCTGAGATCCTTGACGAAGTCGAAACCAATTTCCCGGCTGCTGAGGAACGAATCCATCTGCACGAAACGCAGCGCCGCCTGATCGACCACCTGATGCGCGGGCTGATGACCGGGACCATCGCGGCCTGCGAGCAATCTCTGGTGAGCTCAGTTGACGATGTGCGCAGGTGGACGCAGCGACTGGTTTGTTATACGCCTGAGGCTGCCCAAACCTCGGCTGCCCTGAAGCGTTTCCTCCACGCCCGCGTCTATCACACCGAGATTCTGGTACACGAACGCGACCAGTCCACACAAGCCATCGAACGGCTGTTTGATTATCTGCTTGAAAATCCCCAGCATGTGCCCGAAACCCACATCGAAGGCACCCTGCCCCGGCGCATTGCCGACTACATCGCATCCATGACCGACAGCTATTTCCGCCGCGTCTATTCCCAGTTCAGCCCGTCGTTTACTCCGACGTTACATTCGTAACTTCAGCACTCCGCACGCCATAAATCTTCTGCAGTTGACGCGTGATTTCGCGCGTCAAGCGGTCTGGATTCACATCGCCCTCTTCCTCTTCAAGGACGAGCACCTTCACGTAGAAATTCCACTTCTTTCGCATCTCTTCTCATGCTAGCGTGCGGCGTCCTCAAGCCTACTTAGAAAACGTACAATCAACACATGTCCATCGCATTTGTTACCGGGGCAACCGGTCTGTTGGGAAATAATCTGGTTCGTCTTTTGCTGGATGAGGGGTGGACTGTGCGGGCACTGGCCCGATCAAGGCAGAAGGCGGCCCAGCAGTTTGCCGGGCTCGGGATTGAGATCGTCGAGGGAGATATTACGGCGGTTGAAGGATTTGCGGAGCGATTGAAGGGTGTGGATGTGCTGTTCCACGCGGCTGCCTATTTTCGGGAGTCATATCAGGGTGGTTCACATTGGGAGGAACTGCATCGAATCAATGTTGTTGGGACTGAGCAATTATTGAAGGCGGCGTATGAGGCGGGTATTCGGAAAGCAATCCATACAAGCTCTGTAGCGACGCTGGACGGGCCGCGCGGGAGCAAGATCAACGAGACGATGCGGCGGCGGGAAGAAGACGCAGACGATTACTACCGGAGCAAGATTCTTACCGATGCGGTGGTAGACCGATTTCTTGCGGCGCACCCGGATTTCTGGGTCGCGTTTGTGTTGCCCGGATGGATGTATGGGCCGGGGGATATGGGGCCAACTTCGTCGGGACAGACGCTGCTCGACTACTTGCACCGGAGGCTGCCGGGCGTTGTGCCCGGGAATTTCGGGATCGTGGATGCGCGCGATGTGGCATGGGCTGAAGTGTCGGCAGTTACAAACGGGCGGCGGGGTGAGCGTTATCTTGCAGCGGGCCGCAGCATGTCGCTTGAGGACATTTGCGTGTTGCTTGAGAAGATCAGCAAGGTGCCTGCGCCAAAACGAAAGCTGCCTTTTATGGCGCTGTTTGTGGTGGGGGCGCTTGAGGAGTTGAAGGCGCGGCTGACTGGCGGCAAGGCGCTGCTGAGCATGGCGACCGTGAAGTTGTTGAAGCGAGAAGAAGGCAAGGCCAACTTTGACCATACGAAGAGCGAGACCGAACTGAAGCTGAAGTTTCGCCCGGTGGAGGAGACTCTTCGGGATGAAGTGGAATGGTTCCGCGCGAACGGCTACTGGAAGGGTTAGGCGGATGGGCCTATAATTTGGTCATGAGCCTCCGTTTCGATCACGAACCTGCACGCCAGGAAAGCCGACGCGCCTGGATGGAACGTATGCTGGCGCTGGGGGCAATTGCACCGATTTTTCCATATCAGGCAGCACTGGCATCCTCGACGGTGAGTGCGACGCCTCGTACGAAGTGGTCCATACCCGGGTTGTTTCCTGGCCGTGTTGTTGAGGTGGAGCATGGCGGGTCGATTATCAATGGCGCGTTTCAGCGCGAGGCTGTTCGTGACATGCTGCGGCGCGGGATGGTTGAGCTCACGGGGGCGCCGGATTGGGTGGCGGCCTGGCGGATGTTTGTGACGCCTGGCGAGGTGATTGGGCTCAAATTGAACCCGGTGTCGCGGCCTTATGTAGTTTCTTCGGCGGAGACCGTGCAGGAGATCATTGCCTGCCTTGAAGCTGCTGGAATCAAGCGCAAAGACATCGTTGTCTATGACCGCTACAAGAAGGAGTTCTATGAAGCGGGATTTGATAAATGGTTGCCCGAAGGTGTGCGTATTTCCTGGGCGGCGGACTACTACGACAATACACAGCAGAAGATTGACGGCTACGATCTGAACCACTATATGGACATGCAGTTGACGCTGCCTGGGTACAGTTTCGAGAACGATACGGCGCGCCGGAGTTATGCGTCGAACTTCATCACCAAGCAGGTGGACAAGCTGATCAATCTGCCGCTTTTGAAGCATCATCAGTCGGCTGGTTTGACGATTGCATTGAAGAATATGTCGCATGGCCTGGTGAACAATGTGAACCGCAGTCACTCGTCGGCGGAGCTGAATTCGTGCGGGCAGTTTATCCCAACTTCGGTGTCGATCCCGGCAATCCGGAACAAGACTGTGTTGAATATTTGCGATGCGGTGAAGGCGCTGTATCATGGCGGACCTGGGTTGAATCCGAAGAAGGCGAAGTACGTTTGGGAACACAACCGGATGCTGTTTTCGACCGATCCTGTGGCGATGGATCGCATCGGTTGGGATCAACTCGATGCGAAGCGTGCGGCAATGGGCATGGATCCGCTGGCGATTGCGAGGCGCGATGCGGATTCGGGCTTTGTGCGGATGCAGCCGGAGCATGTGGATATCGCTGGAGCTCTTGGGCTGGGTGTGGCGGATCGCAAGAAGATCGAGCATAAGAAAGTTAAGCTCGCTTAGTCGGGCGGGAATTGCTGCGCGGGTTGAGAGGTGTCTTCCTAGCGGTCGCTGATGAAGGGGGCCGCGGGATCTGCGCGATCAACGAGTTCGACGAGGGAGCGGCCGAAGGCATCGAGCTTCACTGGGGGCGCGTCGCTCTCAGGAAATTGCAGTCTAGTTGCGGAGGCGACTCCATCGGCGAAGTGGCAAGTGCGGCAGCCGGCTTTCTCGAGGACGGGCAGAAGCGTTGTGCGGAATTCTTGCGCCCACACGGGGGTGAGCAGCGCGAAGCAATAGAGGAAATACCGCATGTAAGAACTACTTTATCGAAGCGCGACGGTAGCCCGGCCCGCGTAGCACTTGGCCGGGAAGCTTACCGGATTGTTTGTCGCCTTCGAGCACGACTTCGCCGTTTACGATTACGTAGGGGATGCCGACCGGGTACTGATGGGGTTGCTCATAGGTGGCGCGGTCTGCCACAGTTTTGGGATCGAAGAGCGTGATGTCGGCCCAGTAGCCTGCTTTGAGGAGGCCGCGTTCTTTGATGCCGATTTTGGCAGCGTTCATGCTGGTCATTTTCTTGACGGCTTCTTCGAGGGTGATCAGTTGTTTCTCCCTGACGTAGCGGCCGAGGACACGCGGGAAGGTGCCGTACCAGCGGGGGTGGGGGTTCATTGCGCGGGATGGGCCGTCGTTGGCGATGGCGGAGCCGTCTGAGCCGATGGAGGTGTAGGGCTGGCGCATTGCGTAGGCCATGTCGTCTTCGGAGTGGTGGAAGTAGACGCATGGGACGCTACCGTTTTCGGCCAGGAGGACATCGAAGAGGACTTCGACATCGTCCTGGCCCTTTTGCGCGCGGATCAATTCGCTCATTCGCTTGCCTGTGAAAGGCTTGAAGCGTTCGCTCTGAAGGGAGACGAGCAGCATGCCATCCCAGCCGCCGCCGGTGGCCAGATAGTGGTTGTACCAGTTGGGCAGCCCGCTGCGGATTTCTTTTTTGACGCGCTCGCGGTCGGCGGGTTTTTTCAGTCGCTCGAGCATCTGTTTGTTGCCTCCGTCGTGGGCCCAGGGCGGGATAATGGCGCGCAGGTTGTTCTGCCCGGCAGTGTATGGGTAGACGTTGGCTCGGACGTCGAGGCCCGAGGCGCGGGCTTTGTCGATCATCGAAACGACTTCTTTCATCTGGCCCCAGAACTTCTGGTCGGCGACTTTGAGGTGGATGATGTCGACAGGAATTTGTGCGCCGCGAGCAACCTCGATGGCTTCGCCAACGGACCGGAAGACGCCCGCACCTTCGTCCCGGATGTGGGTGGAGTAGATGCCGCCGTATTGCTTCGCGACCTTGGCCAGCTCAATCAACTGAGGCGTGGTCATGAGGCTGGAGGGCGGCATGAGGAGGGATGAGGACAGGCCCATCGCGCCATCCTGCATTGCTTGCGCCACTTCAGCCTTCATCTTTTCCATTTGCGCGGGAGTTGCGTTTTCAAGGGCGCTGCCTTTGACGTAAGTCCAGATCTGGGTTTGCCCGACGTAGGAGCAGATGTTGGTTGCGACCTTGCGTTTGGCGATGAAGTCGAAGTACTCGCCCATGGTGGCCCATTCGCGGATGCCTTTAGGGATGGGACCGGCGGAACCGCCTTCGCCGAGCACCATGGTAGTGACGCCCTGACGCACCATGCTTTCGCAGCGTGGATCATCGATCAGGGTTTCGTCGGAATGGTTGTGCATGTCGATGAACCCTGGGGCGACGACGAGGTTGACGGCGTTGATGGTGCGGGTGCGGGGTGCGCCTTTGAGTGCGCCGATGGCCGCGATGCGTCCTGCGCGAATTCCGATGTCTGAATGCCGCGCGGGTGCGCCGCTGCCGTCGATCAGTTGGCCATTTTCAATGACGAGATCGAAAGGTTGTTGCTGGGCTGATCCGGTGACGAACAGGCATAAGGACAGAGCGAGGGAGTTGCGGAAATTCACCTGCTCAGTTTATCGATTCTGGTGGGGCGGGAGATCATAGAGACTGAGGACGAACAGCTTGGAACTTGGGGTTGTGTTGGCGGATGATGCGACTGGCGCGCTTGAGTGTGCTTCCATTCTTGCGGGGCTTCGTTATGCGGTGACGGTTTCGATTGGGGTTCCTGAGTTTTTGCCTTCCTGGGAGGGGGTTCTGGTTGTTGATTTGGAGTCGCGAAACTTGTCGGGCGCGGAGGCGCGGTTTCGGCTTGGGGCTTGTGTTGAGAGAGTGCGGGCGCACGGGATTCGGCGATTTTATCTGAAGACGGATTCGACGTTGCGCGGCCATATTGGCGGGAGTTTGGTCGAGCTTTTGGATCGTTTGCGTGGTGGCTCCGTTGTTTATGTGCCTGCTTATCCGAAGTTGCGGCGGACAGTGCGGGGTGGGCGGCTGTTTGTGGATGGGGTGCCGCTGGAGGAGACCGCGTTTGCCGCCGATGTCCGGCATCCGGTTCGATCGTCATTGATTCTCTCTCTGTTCACGGGCGATCAGTTGGAACGAGTTTCGTTGGTCTCCGGTGCTGCTCAGCTTGTTTCTCAGATTGACAGTGGAGGCCGAAGGATTCTGATTTGCGATGGGGAGCAGGAGGAGGATTTGTTGCAGATCGCCGAGGTGCTGCGGGAGTCGGGGGAAGGTTTTGTTGTGGCCGGGCCGTCGGGGTTTGTGAGCTACTGGGCGGGTTTGGGCCGGTTCGTTCGGCGGGTTGAAGAGAAGACTCGGAAGCTTGGTCGATGGTTGGTGGTTTGCGGGAGTTTGCACCCTCAGTCGCGGACGCAATTGGCCTTCGCTTCTGCGCTTGGCGTGGCTACGCTGCAGAGCGATTCTTGCAAAGTGATCTCGCCGGAACTGGCGGCGAGCGAGTTGGCACGGAGGGTTGTCGAAGAGGTGAGACAACGGAAGCCCGAGGCGATTTTGATCATGGGCGGGGATACGGCGTTTGTGGTTTGGAAGGCGCTGGGAGTGAGTGTGCTCGTGCCGCTGCCGGAGGTCGTGCCGGGAGTTGCCGCTTGCTGGAGCCCGGAACGCGAACTGGTATTCGTGACAAAGGCCGGCGGCTTCGGCGACGATAGTCTGGTGCAGCAAGTGATGGAGAAAATGCAATGAAGCTGAATTTGATGGGCATTACGATGGGCGATTCGAGTGGGGTTGGCCCGGAGATTGTATTGAAGGCCGCCGCGTCGGGGCTGTTGTCTGCTCCGTTTGTTGTTTATGGGGATCTGTCGGCGCTGAGTGAGTTGAATCGGCTTCTTGAGTTGCGCCTTGAGTTAGTGTCAATCAAGAGGGCTGGCGAGTGGCAGCCTGATCGCGTCAATGTAATCGACTTCGGTTTGCTTGGGGCGGAGGACTTGACTCCTGGGGCGTTGAATGCAAAGTCCGGGGCGGCGGCGAGAGCCTACGTTGTCCGGGCCGCTCAGGACGCGATTGCGGGGGAGATTGCCGCGATGGTGACGCTGCCAATGAATAAGGAAGCGACGCAGTTGACCGACCCCGGGTTTACGGGACATACGGAACTGATTGGGGAGATTTGCGGGAGCGATGACGTGACGATCATGCTGGCGTCGCCGGATTTGATTGCGACGCACGTGAGTACGCATTGTTCGATGCGGGAGGCGATTGAGCGATGCAAGCAGGCGCGGATTCAAACTATTATCGAGCTGACCTGGCATGCGGTGCAGAAATTGAAGCCGGGTGGGAGAGTGGCTGTTGCCGGCTTGAATCCTCATGCTGGCGAGAATGGGTTGTTCGGCCGGGAAGAGATCGAAGAGATCGCGCCGGCGGTGGAGTGGGCACGCTCGCAGGGGTGGAACGTCGAGGGACCGCTACCGCCGGATACGCTTTTTTACCTCACCGTTCGCCGCAAGAAGTTCGATGCGGTGGTTTGCATGTATCACGATCAGGGGCACATTCCGTCGAAGCTGCTGGATTTCGAGGGGGGCGTGAACATCGCATTGGGATTGCCGATTGTCCGGACATCTGTTGACCATGGGACGGCGTTTGATATTGCGTGGAAGGGTGTGGCGTCGACGCGGAGTCTTGAGGCGGCTATGGAGATGGCGGTGCGGCTGGCCAGCGGCCAACAGACCGTTCAATCCCGGTAGCGCTTCCAGTGAGAAAGAGGAGGAGATGGTTGGGGCGAGAGGATTCGAACCTCCGGCCTCCTGGTCCCGAAATGTACGGTGACGCTTAGGCTGGATGCGATGGGACCTGCACTTGCAGCGACTGTTTCCCGCGCTTAGTTGGACTTCGTAGCATTCCGTCTTAACGGTTAAACTTTGCGCGTATCCGCTCGCAACGGGTTAGTGGCGCCACATGACGTCACTGATTACGATCCGGGAGAGGGCATAACCTTCACTT